>Ga0136642_1000512_pt1 | contig 20152 bp, 22 predicted proteins | sample LowCatLa1302831Y_FD_115313 | JGI IMG/M metagenome (GOLD analysis project Ga0136642, IMG submission 115313) | Freshwater microbial communities from Lower Cathedral Lake, Yosemite National Park, California, USA - 13028-31Y | ecosystem: Environmental > Aquatic > Freshwater > Lake ... | reverse complement strand
GATGAACTTGATGAACTTGATGAAGAGGCATTTGATGAAGAATTTACAGTCGGAGTGCCGGTAGAGCAGAGGCCAACTCCGGTTAAGCCCCCACCACCTACTGGGCCTGCTCACCAATTACTTCTCGCTGCCGATTCAACATACACGCTTCCTTCGATGGACTTGCTCAAAGGTGGACCAGCCAGCAAAGGAAAATCCAAGGTTAATGAAACTGTTGTTGCTGCGCTGACTCAAGTATTTGAACAGTTTAACGTGGAAGCTGTAGTGACTGGCTTTATGCGCGGACCAACTGTTACTCGTTACGAAGTAGAACTCGGATCTGGTGTCAAAGTAGAGGCGATCACCGCTCTTTCAAAGAATATTTCTTATGCAGTTGCAAGCGGAGATGTACGAATTCTTTCTCCGATACCTGGAAAGTCTGCTGTAGGAATTGAAATTCCAAATACTGATCGTGAAATAGTTTATTTAGGCGATGTGTTACGTTCTCCTGTTTCGATGAATGATCCTCATCCGATGGTTGTTGCGTTAGGTAAAGATGTCGAGGGCGCTTTTGTCTGCGCTAATCTTGCAAAAATGCCTCACTTACTTGTTGCTGGCGCAACTGGCGCTGGCAAGTCATCGATGATTAATTCACTCATTGTTTCTGTCTTGATGCGCGCTACTCCAGATGACGTTCGAATGGTGATGATTGACCCTAAACGCGTAGAGCTCAACTCATATGAAGGCATACCTCATTTGATCGCTCCCATTATTACTAATCCTAAGAAGGCTGCAGATGTCCTGGCTTGGGTTGTACGAGAGATGGATCAACGCTATGACGATCTTTCAGCGTTTGGATTTAGACATATAGATGATTTCAATAAAGCAGTCCGAGCAGCAAAGATTAAACTTCCAGATGGAATTGAGCGAGTTCTTGAGCCGTATCCATATCTACTTGTCATTGTTGATGAACTTGCAGATTTGATGATGGTCGCGGCCCGTGAGGTCGAAGAGTCCATAGTCCGAATTACACAGCTTGCTAGAGCTGCCGGAATTCATCTCGTACTTGCAACGCAGCGTCCGAGTGTTGATATCGTCACCGGTTTAATTAAGGCAAATGTGCCATCACGCCTTTCATTTGCAACATCTTCTCTTGCTGACTCGCGCGTTATCTTAGATACACCAGGCGCCGAAAAATTGGTTGGGCAAGGTGATGGTCTTTTCCTTCCGATGGGTGCAAGCAAACCGGTGCGAATTCAAGGAGCCTATGTTTCAGAACGAGAAGCCGAAGCAGTGGTGGCGTTTGTGAAATCACAATTGCAACCGGTCTATCGGATTGATCTCAATGCGCCGATTAAATCCAAGGTTGTAGAAAATGATATTGGCGATGACATGGATCTCTTATTGCAAGCAATTCAATTAGTAGTTGGAACACAGTTTGGTTCGACATCAATGTTGCAAAGAAAACTTCGTGTTGGTTTTGCAAAAGCTGGACGTTTAATGGATTTAATGGAAAGCCGCGGAATTGTGGGGCCTTCCGAGGGATCTAAAGCGCGTGAAGTTTTGATTAACGCAGAGCAAATGCCCGATATCCTGGAGGAGATCCAGGGGTTTAACTGACCTCCTTTCGGGGGATTCTCAGGGTGAGTGCTACCTCCCACGCTCACTAGAAATTACTCGGGCTTGTTGAATTCTTGTAATTCGTTTTATTATTGGCTTCCACGAAATTCAGATTCCCCATTTGATTGAAGGTCCAGAATGTCCGTTGGTACTTATCTACGCGAGGCTCGCGAAGCCGCGGGATATTCTGTTGAACAAATCTCATCAAAGACTCGCATTCGCGCAGAAGTTATACGCGATTTGGAGTGTGAAAAATTTCAATCGTGTGGTGGAAATGCATACGCACGGGGCCACATCCGGACGATTGGTCAATTTGTTAATGCAGATTTAGATCGTCTCATAACTGAATTTGAAGCGGCAACCGGTGAGGTTGATCGCCCAATGATTGATCTGCTCACAGAGAACAATGCAACAAACAATAAACCACAACGTGCGATGCCAAAAATGACGTACAAATTTATGGCCTCAACTGCTGCCATCGTAGTTGGGTTAATGATTCTTGTGCCAACTGCAAATTCGCTATTTAAGTCAACAAACAAAAGCACTCACTCAACTAAAGTTTCTGCATCAGCGAAATCCGTCGCCGTTCCAGCAACCCAGGCTGCTACCACTCCAGTAGTTTCAACTACCGGAAATCTGCTTATTTCAGCAGACCGTGGAACAACCTGGATTGCTGTTACTGATGCAAATGGTGCAAATCTGTTCACTGGAAAAATCACAACAGGGCAGAGTCAGAGTTTTGATGCGTCAAAATTAATCAATGTAACTTTTGGAAATGCAGGAGCTGTAACCGTAACAATGAACGGCAAGGCAATGGGAGCACCTGGTGCTTTGGGTGAAGTGAAGTACCTTCAATATGGTCCAAAAGCTGGCCTAAATTCTTCGAGCACTGCAAGCGCGGCTTCACCTGTAATTGCTGGCTGACTCACCCTCACCCAGTAGAGTGGTGCCAATGAGCACCACGATAAAAGAATCCAAGACTGTTGCCCTCCTTACTTTGGGTTGTGCTCGCAACGATGTGGATTCTGAAGAATTAGCTGGGCGACTTGCAGCAGACGGATGGATTCTTGTATCCGATCCAGCGCAAGCTGATGTGGCCGTTGTAAATACTTGCGGATTTATTGAAAGCGCCAAAAAAGACTCTGTTGATGCGCTACTTGAAGCAAATGCGCTCAAAGGCCACGGTAAAACTCAGGCGGTTGTAGCTGTTGGTTGTATGGCTGAGCGTTACGGAAAAGAACTTGCTGAAGCGCTCCCAGAAGCTGATGCGATTCTCGGATTTGATGACTACGTGGATATCTCCACACGCCTTAACACGATTCTTAGTGGGGGACATCTACAAGCTCATACGCCCAAGGATCGACGTTCACTTCTTCCATTAGCACCGAGTGAGCGACAGGCGTCGGTAGCAGTTAAGGCTCCTCAACGCACGCGCCTAGATAACGCGCCTATTTCTCCACTCAAGATTGCAACGGGTTGCGACCGTCGTTGCTCATTCTGTGCAATTCCGATATTCAGGGGCGCATTCGTCTCACGGCGCCCTACTGAAATTCTGGATGACGCCCATTGGCTCGTGAGTCAAGGCGTCTCCGAGCTATTCCTTGTTAGTGAGAACACCACTTCCTACGGCAAAGACCTAGGGGATATGACTGTGTTGGAAAAGTTGTTACCCGAGCTTGCAGCCATTGATGGTGTCGAGCGTATTCGTCTGTCCTACCTTCAGCCAGCCGAGATGCGACCTTCACTTCTTCAGGCAATGGTCTCAACGGAAAAAGTAATTCCCTATTTTGACCTTTCATTTCAACACGCAAGTGGAACCCTGCTTCGCAGAATGCGCAGATTTGGCGATGGCGAGAAGTTCCTTCACCTCATCGACCAGATACGTGCGCTCGCTCCACAAGCCGGCATACGCTCAAACTTTATCGTGGGATTTCCAGGTGAAACCGAAGATGAATACCAGGAGCTCATTCACTTTTTAAATGAAGCGCGCCTCGATGCTATTGGCGTATTTGGATATTCTGATGAAGATAAAACAGAAGCGCTTACTTTAGAAGGAAAGCTTAATGAGGATTTAATTCACCAACGCACTGAGGGAATCTCAACTTTGGTGGATGAACTTCTGCTTCAACGAGCCGAAGAGCGAATCGGTGAAAAAGTGCGTGTCCTCATCGAAGATGCCGAGCTCCAAGAAGGACGATCAGAGCACCAAGGCCCAGAAGTAGATGGCTCAACGTTCATCACATCTCGGAATAAATTTCGCGTGGGTCAGTATGTCGATGCCGTAGTGACAGATGTTGCTGGCGTTGATTTGGTGGCACAACCGCTATGAAGAAAAATGTCAATCTTCCCAATTTTCTTACAGTTCTGAGAATTCTTGCAGTTCCATTCTGCGCATATGCTCTTTTTAAAAACGGAGGGGATGAGCGCCATTGGCAGATTATCGCCTGGTGCGGTTTCTTCGCCGTGGGCCTTACTGATTTTTTTGATGGGCGAATAGCTCGCTCTCGTAAACAAACAACGAGCTTCGGTGCATTTTTAGATCCCGTTGCAGACAAAATTGCGATTGGCACGGCCATGGTGGGACTATCGATTCTTGGCAAACTCTGGTGGATTGTCACAGCAATCATTTTGACTCGTGAAATTGCTGTCACAGTATTAAGACTTTTTGTGATTAAAGATGGTGTTATCCCAGCCAGCAAGGGTGGAAAGCTCAAGACACTTTTCCAAGGATTTGGAATTGGTTTCTATATTCTCCCGCTGCCCTCATCCCTCCACCTGCCACGAGATATTTTTATGGCAGTTGCCGTGATCCTTACACTGACTTCTGGGTATGACTACTTCAAGAAAGTGTTGCAGCGATGAATGAACTAGCTCAACAAGTAGTAGCGAAGCTTAAAAAGAAGAGCCTGACTCTGGCTACTGCTGAATCCATTACTGGTGGCGGAATTGCATGGCAAATTACTGCGATTCCTGGTTCATCTGAAGTATTCCTGGGCGGAGTTGTTTCCTATTCCGATAAGAGCAAGAGAAAGCTTCTCGGAATCACAACCGCCCTTCTGAAAAAGCACACTTCTGTATCCGAGCGAGTTGCTATTGAAATGGCCAATTCAATTCGCGCAGAAATGAAATCCGACTTTGCTATAGCTACAACTGGAGTTGCTGGCCCCGGAAAGGCATACGGTCAAAAAGCTGGAACTGTATGGATCGCCATTGCCTCGAAGAAAGAGACCATTTCCGTGGAGCTTTCTCTCACTGGCGACCGGGAAGCTGTAAGAAACGCAACAATAATGAGCGCGCTGGCAACATTTGAGCGTATTCTTTCCTCGTGACCTTACTTCGCACCCACCTCGGTTCCACACTGCGTTCTGCTCGTGTGGCTCAAGGGCGCACCCTGCGCGAAGTAGCTAAGAGCGCGCGAGTATCACTGGGCTATCTCTCGGAAGTTGAACGCGGCCAGAAGGAAGCATCTTCTGAACTTCTCAATTCAATTTGTAACGCACTTGAATTAACACTTGCTAGCGTTCTTATAGATGTTGCACACCAAATCAGAATCGCTGAAGCACCAACTCTCATCGTTGTGGACGAAGCTGCCGCTTAAGGTGCCTTCGCCCCAGAAATACGCAAAGCAAATGGCTACACATCAACGTTCTCGCGAGGCAATACTTGGCGGAGCAAAAATTGTTATCGCAGAAGTTGGCTCCTACGAATCTAATCTTGTAAACATTGCCGCTCGTGCGCAGATATCACGAGCAACTATTTACAATCATTTCGCAGACCGCGAGGAAATGATGGTTGCAATCGTTGAATCAGAAATTAATCGCCTTTCGCAAATGGCCATGAACACCGAGGGAAAGGAAGCTGCGCTTTATCTGCTCTCTCGTGAAATATCTACCGATTTAGCCTTGGCGAAAATGGTTGAAACAGATCATGATGACATCGTTAAACTGATTACGATTTCAGACCATCCGCTTTGGATTACGGTGCACCGCAATCTGGCAGACACGTTTGGGGCCAATGAAAACAATGTTGGACTCATCCTTCGTTGGCTACTTGCGCAGTTCACCTCACCACTCACAGAATCTCAATCGCGTGAACAGTCTATGAAATTGGCCACTCTTCTCTAAATGCGCATAACTGAACTACGCACACGAATGAGCGATTACTTTTCTGACTCTGATACCTATGCGAGGGATATTGTCCACGCTGAACTTGGCGGGCAAACCGTGAATCAGGCTTTGGATATGGGAATGGAAGCTGGGGATATCTGGAGAGCTATTGTTGCTCATAATCCAGAGATGCCACCTAAATTTCGCTAATTGTAGAAAGAGTGAAAGACTTAGAAAATGCCAAGAATCCAAGCCCCGACGATTGTTGCTCACCGCGAATTGCGTCGCCAACAGTTGATTGCTGCCGCCATGGAATTAGCAATGGCTGGTGGTGCTGATGCCGTTACTGTTTCAGCAGTAGCACAAAAGGCAGGTCTGGCACGTAGCTCCATTTATGAATACTTTTCCAGCTCGGCTGATTTGATTGCCGACTTAGTTGTAGAAGAGCTGGATTACTACACCGAGCGGTTAGCGCATGCAATCCAAGGTGCAACAGATCCATTTGAAAAGATTGAATTATGGATTGCCGAGGGGCTTCGCTATGTTGAAGATGGCCGCCACATGTTGGTAAAGAGTCTTAACACAGTCTCGACTCCTGAATATCGCAAGGAAGAGATTGCACTGGGACACCGCCGCTTGATTTCACCGCTACGCGAGGCCTTAACTCAAACCGGAATTGAAGATCCTAAAAACCTTGCCGCCGCCGCCGCCTTTCTCCAAAGTGTTACTGACGCAGCGAGCAAGCGGATTGATGCAGGAAATGACGCGGAACTCGAAATCCAGAACGCAGTTACTTTTGCGCTAGCTGGACTCCGAGCACTCGCATGTTAATTATTTGACGCTTAGCGCAATTGCTGTTTTCAAGGCGCTGTAATTATCCGTTCCAAAAGCACTAGCTTCCAGAAGGCAGTTTCCCTTTTTATTTAGCTTCAGGGTCCTCCCTTTCACAGTGCAGATTTTTGCAGTCTTGGACGAGTAAGAAACCATTTCACCAAAGTTACTTTCCTTTGCAAGAGCAATGGATTTGCCCACTTTTCCGGAATAACTACTCTTCACATTTTGGACTCCAGGGCCGACGATGAATGGGAAGTGTGATGACTTGCTACCAACAGTGGCTGCGATATCACATTGGCCTGAGCCCTTAAGTGCGGTCACTTTATTTTCAGTGAGTGGACATAAATCAGGAGTGTAAGACTTAAACGTAACTGGAGCTCCAGATTCCGAAGTCGCTTCGAATGTTAATACCTCCCGATACGCAATCTTTCCTGGAGTATTTGCTTGGGCAACTATCCCATTAATTTTTACAGAAAGCGTCTCAGTAGTAGCAGGCATAGTTGGAGCTGGGCTAGCGCCAGGAGTGGCTACCGCCGTTGGTAGCGCGCTAAAGGTAAATGGAACGAATTGATCTTCACTGCGATCATTTGGTTTTTCATAGTTATATTCAAGCCAAAGTCCGCATTGCTGATGCGCACAGTCAGCACCCCAAGAGTTTCCATTATTGATTGTAAGGGCGATTACTTGAGCAGGCGTAAAATTTGCTCCTGATCCATTACTGATCATGAGCGCACCTTTTTGATCGAACTGAGTTACCTTAGAGCCATTAACCTTCGGCTTGACTGCTTGAAAGATATAGAGGCCTCCAGAAGCAGGAAAATTTCCGAGGACAAAGTGCAGCGTTTCACCTGCGGCAACACTTGGAGTCCCAGAAATTGGAGCACCGGTGACTTGCGTGAACATGACCTTTGTTCCGGCTGCATGGGCAGCAGGGGCAAGTGAAGTTCCAACAACCAAAGCTGCGAGAACGGATATTAAACGACGCATTATTTCTCCTATTTTCTTTTATTTAACAAACGACAAGGGAATTGCAAGATCATGAGTGCGGTCATCGCCACGAGTGTGATCGGCACGGACATAGATGGCGCATTTCACTTTTCGACAGTCAATTTTTCCAATCATCGGTGACACCTTTATTGAGACGTTGAAGCGGCCCCCAGGTTGAAATGGCTTTGCTAGTCCAACCCCATAGGAAGGTGGATTAGATGAAATCCAGATGGATGCTCCGGTGAGGCCAGTTTCATCAATACCTCCACCGCATGGAGTTGGGAGAAGGCCTTTCTTAACGATTGTGCATAGCGCCACGTATATGCCCACGGTTTCATCGAAATGTTGGCCAGTGATAGTTAACTTGTCACCGCTTTTTATTCCAGTCATCTTAGAAACCTTAAGCACTTCTCCTGCAGGTCCGGTTACCGCCGAAGAAAAATTGGCAGTAAAGACGCTTACAAGGACTCCAATCATCAGAACTTTTCTAAGCACGGCCTTAATGTAATTGACCTGGGTGCAGCCTTTATCCGACAACTCTTACGTACTCGTCGGTTAAAGCTTCGCCATACTCAACCCTGTGAAGAAAGTCATCATGACCACGGCAGCTCTATCAGCCACGCTGGCGACAACTCTGGTGTTGTCTGGATGCACGGCACAAAAAAGCGCGGTGTCAGATATTTCTCAGACCAGCATCGCATTGCCTGTTGTGCGCTCTTCGGAAATCCCTTCGGTCAAGCGCGTTGTAGCGCTAGCAAATGGAAGTGCTGAAATTATTGCCGCACTTGGATATAGCTCCATCGTGGTGGGCCGTGATGTTGCTTCAACGATTCCAGAGTTAATCAAAGTTCCGATCGATAATCCTGGTCATACAGTTTCAATCGAAAAGATACTTTCACAAAAACCTGATTTGATTTTAATTGATTCAACTACTTCGCCCGCAACAGCCCTTGATACATTGCAAAAAAGCGGAATCAGAATTATTAAAATCTCAGATCCATTCAACCTTAACGGTGTAGCCCTCAAGGAAAAGGAAGTAGCCGCTTCGATTGGCGTCCCGCGAGCTGGACTTGAACTCTCACAGCAAATATCCCAAGTTTCGTACGCAAAGAGTCAAATCAAGGTTGCATTTCTCTATCTACGAGGAACGTCTGCTATCTATCTCATCGGCGGAAAGGGATCTGGTGCTGACTCACTACTTTCGGCGATTGGAATGAGGGACGTCGGGGCGCAAAAGCTTGCGCATCCGTTCAATGCAATGACGGCTGAAGAGTTGATTTCGCTGCAACCTGATGTACTTTTATTGATGACAAAAGGGTTGCAATCTGTAAATGGAATCGACGGTCTGATTTCACTGCCCGGAATAGCACAGACACCAGCTGGTAAAAATCGCGCCGTTGTAACAGTAGATGACTCACTACTCTTATCCTTTGGGCCTCGCTCGGTAGCTTTGTTGCCAAAGTTGAGGTCAGCAATAGAAAGAGCGGTGAAATGAAAAAGCTCGCCGTCTCGATCTTTTTTACCGTAGCGATGACTGCGCTCTTTATTGTTTCTTTGCAGACTGGGATTTTGCATTTATCCCACTCATTTTTCTCACTCATTGGCAAGCATGATTCAGTCGATGCAACCACGGTCTGGGAAGTTCGCTTTCCTCGCGTCGTGGGAGCACTCATTATTGGTGCTGGGCTTGGTGTTGCAGGAGGACTTGCGCAGGCTATTTTCCGCAACCCCTTAGCTGAACCAACTCTGATTGGTCTAACGAGTGGCGCGACTTTGGGCTCGGTCGCCGTAATCACTACGGGTGTGGCTGCCTATGGTTCAGTTCTCAATGCACTGGTGGGCGTATCTTTCGCATTTATCGCCGCTTTTTTTGTCCAATTACTCACCCCTAATAAAGGCAACGGATTTCTTTTAACTGGGTTGGCTATTTCAGCGGTGCTCACAGCCTGTGCTGGTTTGCTGATTTCGATTTCTCCAAAACCAGGCGTTCAATCTTTGGCATTCTGGAATTTTGGATCATTGACACTTCTTAATAATTCAACGGTAGTGATGATCACACCCTTTATTGTGGCAGGAATAACCATTGCCCTGCTTGTTACCCCAAAACTTGATGGCTACAGCCTCGGTGATACAACATCGCACTTCATTGGAATCAGCACCAATAAAGTTCGATTTATTTCAATTATCGCAATGGCTCTTCTTGTAGGCGCTTCAGTCAGCGCAGTCGGAGCCATTGCATTTTTAGGTTTACTCGTTCCCCACATCGTGCGCCTTTTGATTGGGCCTGCTCATCGCGCACTTTTGCCCATGTGCGCACTTGTTGGAGCATCGATGTTGGCACTGGCTGATTTATTGGCCCGTACGGTCGCAGCTCCTCGTGAAATTCCTCTAGGTTTACTTACATCCCTGATTGGCGCCCCCGCACTTATTATTTTGTTGAGAGCCCAACGAAGCCAGTGGGTTGATCATGATTGAAATTAAGAGCATTTCCTTTTCTCGTCCCACGCAAAGAATTTTTGATAATTTCAGCGCCACTATTTCACCCAATTGTGCAACCCTGCTCACCGGAGCCAATGGTTGCGGCAAGTCCACGCTGCTCAATCTCATCGGGGGAGTACTCACACCGGATTCTGGTTCCATCACAATTAACGGAATTGCTGTATCAACTTTGACTGCGCGCGAACAATCAAAGGTACGGTCCATCGCCCCGCAACGTCGAATTTTTGACCTGGCATTTACAGTGAACCAACTCCTGAGCATCATCCATGTTGCCCGTCGCGCGATTCATCACAGTGAGGTATTTGACGCACTTGAGATTGCCGAAATTGCAGAACTTAAAGTCACCGAGCTTTCCCTTGGCCAGCAACAGCGGGCCAGCTTGGCGTTGGCGCTCATCCAAGAAGCTTCTTTCTATCTGCTGGATGAACCCTTCAGCGCGCAGGATTCACTTCACCAAGAACGGGCCCTGGAGTTGATCCTTGCCCTGGCAAAAGAGCGCGGCATCCTTGTAGTTGCCCACAATTCCGATTCCTTTGCTGCTCGATTTGGGCGTGTCTTTCCAATTCGAACAGTTGTTCGGTAGTATTCCTTCATTCGGGAAGACCCCCGGATATACCCAACCAGAGCGGTTCCACACTTCCGCCAGGCAAGCGCCTTGGCCGTCGGTGGTATTCCGTACCTTCTGGACCGAGACGTTGGCTCAACGCCAACCAGATGAACGATGAAAGGTTCACACCATGGCCGCTGAAAAGCCAGAGAAAATAGATAAGGCCGCAGATAGAGCGTCACTAGATCGCTCAAAAGCCCTTGATAGTGCACTAGCCCAAATCGAGCGTCAGTTCGGTAAGGGATCTGTTATGAAGATGGGCGATCGCGGACCACAGATCATGGAAGTTATTCCAACTGGTTCTGTCGCATTGGATGTTGCACTCGGAATTGGCGGATTGCCACGAGGTCGCATCGTAGAAATTTATGGACCTGAATCCTCAGGTAAGACCACTGTTGCGTTGCATGCAATTGCAAATGCGCAAAGAAACGGTGGAATCGCTGCATTCATCGACGCAGAACATGCGCTAGATCCAGAGTATGCACGCAAGCTCGGCGTTGATATCGATGCACTTCTTGTTTCACAACCTGACACTGGTGAACAAGCACTTGAAATTATGGATATGTTGGTTCGTTCCGGCGCACTCGATATTGTTGTTGTCGACTCAGTTGCAGCACTTACACCACGTGCTGAAATTGAAGGCGAGATGGGCGATTCCCATATGGGTCTTCAAGCTCGTTTGATGTCACAAGCACTTCGAAAGATGACAGGTGCACTTCACCAGTCAAATACGACTGCAATCTTCATCAACCAATTGCGCGACAAAATCGGTGTTTTCTTTGGTACTCCAGAGACAACTACTGGCGGAAAAGCACTCAAGTTCTACGCTTCTATTCGTCTTGATGTCCGTCGTATCGAAACTCTCAAGGATGGCCAAGACGCCGTTGGTAACCGTACTCGCGTCAAGGTTGTTAAGAACAAGATGGCTCCTCCATTTAAGCAAGCAGAATTCGACATTATTTACGGTGTTGGAATCTCTCGCGAAGGTTCACTCATTGACCTTGGCGTTGAGCTTGGAATCGTCAAGAAGTCTGGTGCTTGGTATACCTACAACGGTGACCAGCTTGGTCAAGGTAAAGAAAATGCACGCGCATTCCTTATCGATAACCCAGATTTGGCTAACGATATCGAGAAGCAGATACGCGAAATGAATGCACCGACCGCCGTTGATCCAGCACTCGTAGCTGAGATTGATGAAGTCGGCGCCGATGTCGATTTCTAAAGCCACCCCAGAAGCACAATCTGAATCACTCTCTTACTCCGACGGGATGAACGTTGCGCTCTACGCGCTCGGCCCTCGCGCTCGGAGTAGAGCAGAACTTCACGCCCATTTGGTCAAGCGCAACTTCGAACTTTCTATAGTCGAAGCAGTGCTTGATCAATTGGAAATTGAAGGAGTACTCAATGATTTGGAATTTGCTCAGCTCTGGTCAGAATCCCGTCAACGCCAAAAAAAGATGAGTAAACGCCTGATCATTCAAGAACTTCGCGTCAAAGGTGTATCCCAGGACATTATTGATGAAGTCATGGAAGAGATTGATGATGAAAGTGAATACAAGCTTGCCTATGCGCTAGCAGAGCGTAAGTACCGCTCGTGCTCACATCTTGAACCGGAGAAGATTTATAGCCGTATTTCTGGGGCGCTTTCGCGTAAGGGCTTCTCAGGGGGACTTACATCTCGCATTATTCGTGAATTAACGGGTACTGACTCCTAATAAGATTAGGCGATGCGCACCCAGAGCACCCAGAGCACCCAGGGGACCCGTTCCTTTGTCGTAGAAACTTACGGTTGCCAAATGAACGTGCACGATAGCGAACGTATCGCTGGCCTATTACTTGATGCTGGATATGCGCAGGCAATTGAAGGTAGCGAGCCAGATCTAGTTGTTTTCAATACATGCGCAGTACGCGAGAATGCAGATAACAAGCTGTATGGGCGCTTAAGTTTTCTAGCACCAATCAAGAAAAAGAATCCTCATTTTCAAATCGCTGTAGGCGGTTGCATGGCTCAAAAAGATCAAGAAAGCATCATTAAGCGCGCACCATATGTAGATGTAGTGTTTGGAACACATAACATCGGATCACTTCCCGCTCTTCTTGAACGCTCACGTATCGAAGAAGAGTCACAAGTAGAAATTAGAGAAGCTCTTGAGCATTTTCCATCCACACTTCCTTCGCGTAGGCATTCTGCATTTAGTGCTTGGGTTTCTATTTCTGTTGGATGCAACAACACCTGCACATTTTGCATAGTGCCCGCACTTCGCGGAGTCGAAAAAGATCGCGATGAGGCCGATATCCTCAAAGAGGTACGAGCCCTCGTTGATCAGGGCGTAGTTGAGATAACGCTTCTGGGACAAAATGTAAATGCTTATAAGAACGGTGGTTTTGCCACTCTTCTTCGACAAGTCGGCAGCGTTGATGGTCTTGAGCGCCTTCGCTTTATGTCGCCGCATCCTCGCGATTTCACTGATGATGTCATTACGGCCATGGCGCAGACTCCGGCGGTTATGCCACATTTACATATGCCACTTCAATCAGGATCTGACACAATTTTGCAATCGATGCGCCGCTCATATCGCCGCGAGAAATATATGGGGATAATTAATCGAGTACGTGAAGCCATTCCAGATGCAGGAATTACGACAGACATCATCGTTGGATTCCCTGGGGAAACTGAATCTGACTTTGTGCAGACGCTAGAAGTTGTCGAAGAAGCACGATTTACCGCCGCTTACACTTTTCAGTATTCAAAACGACCTGGAACTCCGGCAGCAACAATGCCCAATCAAATCGATGATGAGACGATGGCAGATCGGTATGGGCGTCTTCATATTGTGCAGCAGCGTGTTTCTGAAGAAATTAACGACGCATCCCTCGGAAAGAGTTATGAATTACTTGTGACCGAAAACCGCGATACTCGAACCCCAGATTTTAGACTTGTGCATATCCCAGAAGGGGTGGATGCGCGCCCCGGAGATATGGTGATGGGAAAAATAACCAAAGCCGCTCCTAACTTTATGATCGCTGGAGAAATTCAATCGGTCCGCAAAACTCGCGGAGGGGAAGCACATGCTGCGCGTATCGCTGAAATTGGCCCAGAGCCAATCATGATGGGAATGCCTTCGCTAGCAAAGCTGAAATTGATTCACGGTTCATGACGCTAGTTGTTATTTGCGGTGCAACTGCGACTGGTAAAAGCGATCTTGCTGTTGAGGTTGCAAAAAAAATAGGGGCAGGAATCGTGAACGCCGATTCCATGCAGCTCTACCGTGGAATGGATATCGGCACAGCAAAACTCACTCTTCCCGAGCGCCAGGGGATAGCTCATCATTTACTTGATGTCGTGGACGTTAAAACCGATGTCACTGTTTCTTGGTACCAGGAACTTGCACGCACAAAGATTGATGAACTTCTGAAGGCCGATACCCCAGTTGTCGTCGTCGGAGGAACCGGGTTATATATAAAAGCCATTTTGGATGACCTGAATTTTCCAGATACTGATCCGCTGGTACGTGCCAAGATAGAAGCAGAAGCAGAAAAAATTGGTGGCGCAGCGCTACACGAGCGTCTAGCAAAACTTGATCCGGCAGCGGCAGTTGCTATTCCTAAGGAAAATATTCGCCGAGTTGTTCGAGCTCTTGAAGTAATAGAAATTACTGGCAAGCCTTTTACGGCAAATCTTCCTCGAGAAAATTCAACAAAATATCCGCAAGCCCGACAATTTGGTTTACGGATGGATCGCACTCTTCTAGATGAACGCATCGATGAACGTGTGGAAAAAATGTGGGAACGCGGACTTGAGGCAGAAGTTGCAGATTTAATTACACATGGCCTGCTCGAGGGTAAAACCGCACAAGCGGCCCTAGGTTATGCCCAGATAATCGCAGCGGGCATGGGTTTGAGTGTTGATGCAAAGACTGACACGAAAATAGTTACCCGCCAATACGCCCGCCGCCAAGAAACGTGGTTTAACCGAGATGCTCGAATTCAATGGTTGGAACCAGCACCACTTGAGGTTCGCCTCGAACGTGTTCTGGCGTCTATTATCAAATCATGATTGCGACCTACGGCCACGGAACGCACAATGACTTTGTGCTGCTCTTTGATCCGCAAAATTCAATTGAACTTGGTGTTGAGCAAGTTCAACGGATCTGTAATCGCGATTCCGGCATTGGCTGCGATGGCCTCATTCGCATCGTGAAGCAAGATGGTAAATGGTTTATGGATTATCGAAATGCAGATGGTTCACTTGCTGAAATGTGTGGAAATGGCATTCGCCTCATGGCGCGCTATCTTGTTGAACGCGGGCATCAAGCCGAAGGAATTTTTGGAATTAATACTCGCGCTGGAATGCGCTACCTAGCAGTACCTGCTGCTGACGACATTTCAGTAAATATGGGTAAGGCCGTTATTGATGATGAATATCCTGAAGTTGCGGTCACTATAGGAGAAAAATCTTGGCCAGGTTACAACATCAATGTTGGGAATCCTCATGCTGTTGTCTTTGTCGATGATCTAGCGGAAGCTGGAGATTTGCTCGTAGCGCCAATCGTAGATCCACGCGAGGCTTATCCAGAAGGTGTCAATATTGAATTCGTAAAAGTATTGCCTAACGGAGAGCTTGCAATGCGAGTTCACGAACGCGGTGTAGGAGAAACGCAATCCTGCGGAACTGGCACGTGCGCAGTTGCACTTGCGGCAACCCTTCATTCAAATAAACCTCTACCATCGCATTGGATCATCAATCCACCCGGTGGTCGGCTAGTTGTGGATACCGATGGCCACAGCAATGCCACCCTCATAGGCCCAGCAGTACTAGTTAAAGATGTTGATGTGAGTAGGTATCTGTGAAAGATGAGCCTCTCGATTTAGATATCGACCAACTTCTGCGCGAATCAGCAATGGCAGCTGCGCAATTTGATGCCGCTGAAAGTGATGCCAACTATGCTGAAAGCTCGCAACATGATTTGCAAGATCGCCAAGCTCTTCGCAGGGTCGCTGGATTGTCTACCGAACTTCAGGATATTTCTGATGCTGAATATCGCCAATTACGACTTGAGAAAGTTGTACTCGTGGGTGTTTGGACTGAGGGCAGCGCACTGGATGCCGAGAATTCTCTTAAGGAACTTGCTGCGCTAGCTGAAACAGCTGGCTCGCAAGTATTAGATGCCTTAATACAGCGCCGAGATAAACCAGATTCATCAACTTTTATTGGCTCTGGAAAAGTTGAAGAACTTCGCCAAACCGTTATGGCAACGGGCGCAGATACGGTCGTATGTGATGGCGAACTATCCCCGGCTCAACTTCGCACTCTGGAACAGAAAGTTAAAGTAAAAGTTATTGATAGAACGGCGCTCATTCTTGATATTTTTGCACAGCATGCAAAATCGCGAGAAGGAAAAGCACAAGTTGAATTAGCGCAGATGTCATATCTTCTGCCTCGACTTCGCGGTTGGGGTGATTCACTCTCACGGCAAGCCGGTGGTATTGGTGGACGCGGGCCGGGTGAAACAAAGATTGAAACCGATCGCCGGCGCATCAACGACAAGATGGCAAAACTTCGCCGCGAGATCAAAGAGATGAAGACTGCGCGCGACACAATGAGACAAGAGCGGCGACGAAATAATATTCCTTCTGTTGCCATAGCTGGGTACACGAATGCTGGTAAATCTTCTTTGATGAATCGACTTACAAATGCAGGCGTCCTTGTCGAAAATGCTCTCTTTGCAACCCTGGATCCAACTGTCCGCAAATCCACAACATCAGATGGACGTATTTTCACACTCTCAGACACTGTTGGATTTGTACGCCACCTTCCACACCAACTTGTTGAAGCTTTTAAATCCACGCTGGAAGAAGTCTCACAATCAGATTTAATCGTGCACGTTGTGGATGGTTCTCATCCAGATCCGCGCGAACAAATCCGAGCAGTGCGTGAAGTCATCAACGAAATCGGTGGGGGAGACATCCCTGAGATTATTGCAATCAATAAAGCCGACATAGCGCTCCCGGAAGTTTTGATGCAGCTTTTGCGAGAAGAGGCGAACTCATTTGCATTTTCGGCTCGCACTGGTTTTGGGATGGAGACCGTCCTTAAAGCAATCGAGACTTCATTGCCAAAGCCTAGAGTTGAAATAACCGCGGTTATTCCCTTTAGTCGCGGGGATTTAGTTTCTGCAATTCATGAGCGCGGAGAAATTCTATCCGAGGACTATTCTGAAGATGGTACGAGGATTCATGCATTTGTTGATGGATCTCTTGCCCGCAAATTAGAAGAGCTTGGCTGAATTAATGGGAGATTTTTTAACGCTCAGTTCTGAAGACCGCAATGCGACAAAAGATGCGGTACTTAGGAATATTCGTTCAGGTTCCATAGCTGTTTTGGCATCAGAGTTCGGATATATCTATGCAGTAGACGCATTTAACTCTGGCGGAGTAAGTCGAATTGAGGCTATCCGAGGATCTTCCCCGGGTAGTGCTTGTCAGGTTTTTGTCGGAGAAATTAAAACGGTAACTGGCATTGCTAGAAATTTCGATAGCGAGGCTGCGTTAGTGGCAGAAAAATTCTGGCCAGGTGCACTCACACTTTTACTCGCTCCGCAACGCGGTTTAAGTTGGGACCTCGGTGATGGGGGCGCCCTGGATGAGTTCGCACTTCGCATCCCTTCTCAAAAGTTTTTACTCGAAGTACTACAGGAAAGTGGACCGATGGCAATTGCTTCTGCCTCAGTGGCCGGGCGTCCTCCTACTCTTGATATCAACTACGTACCCGCCGCTCCACCTGATGTTGGGATTTACATAGATGAAGGGCCACTGAAAGCTTCCGGACGTTCAACGGTTGTACGACAGAAAATCTCAGGATTGGAGATGCTCCGTGAGGGGGATATCTCATTTGAGCAACTTCAAGGGGTCATTTCGGGGATTTCCCGAGTCACGCCTTAGGCTTGCGCCATGACAACTTTCTTTGGCCCTGATTTTGATGCACTGGAATCTCAAGATCCAGATATTGCCGCGCTGCTACTTACAGAACTGGATCGCCAACGAAAGAATTTGCAATTAATTGCTAGCGAAAATTTTACTTCACCAGCAGTTCTTGCTGCTCTCGGTTCAACACTCTCCAATAAATATGCTGAAGGCTATCCAGGAAAGCGTTACTACGGTGGATGTGAAGAAGTCGATAAGGTAGAGACAATTGGAATTGATAGAGCCAAAGAACTTTTTGGTGCAGAACATGCAAACCTTCAACCGCACTCTGGGGCTTCAGCAAACGTTGCTGTGTATAAAGCATTTACGAATCCAGGGGATACCGTGCTTGCGATGTCACTTCCACACGGTGGCCATCTGACTCACGGGGCAAAAGTTAACTTTTCCGGTAAATGGTACAACGTTGTTTCTTATGGCGTGCGCCAAGATAATGAGCTTATTGATTACGATGAACTTCGAGATTTAGCAATCCAACATAAACCAAAGATGATTTGTTCAGGTGCAACGGCTTATCCAAGTCTGATTGATTTCCAAACTGTTCGAAAGATTTGTGATGAAGTTGGCGCGATTATGTGGGTCGATGCAGCCCATTTCATCGGACTTGTTGCTGGTAAGGCGATTCCTTCACCAGTCCCGTATGCCGATGTTGTTTCATTCACGACGCACAAGGTACTTCGCGGGCCACGTGGGGGAATGATTCTTTCAAAGAGTGAGCATGCAGCAGCAGTTGATAAAGCTGTATTCCCTGGTATGCAAGGTGGACCAATCATGAGCGCTGTTGCGGGTAAGGCAATTGCGCTAAAAGAAGCTGCGACTCCTGCTTATCAGGGGTATGCAAAGAATGTTATCGAAAACGCTCAGACTCTTGCCGCCGCACTTGAAAGTGAAGGAATGCGCGCTGTTTCAGGCGGAACGCAAACACACTTGGCGCTTATGGATATTCGCGCAACTGGTATTACTGGAAAAGTTGCTGATGAGCGTTGTGGACTCTCGGGCATAACACTCAATAAGAATTCAATTCCGTTCGATCCAGAGACAGCTGCAGTAACTAGTGGAATTCGTGTTGGAACGGCTGCTACAACTACCCAAGGAATGGGCGCTGCGGAGATGAAAACAATTGCATCTCTTATTGCGCGTGCCATAAAAGACGGTGGGGATGAGAGCAAAGCTGCGGCAATCCGCTCTGATGTTCATTCGCTTACAGCGAAGTTTCCTGTCTATCCACGCGCATAAATTAACCTCTCATGCGCGAATATCTTTTAACAGCTAGTTTTGCAGCAGCGCTCTGCTTTCTCATCACTCCATGGGTAGCTCGCTTTGCGATGCAATCTGGTGCATTTGTTAATATTCGCGAAAGAGATGTTCACAAAGCCACAACACCACGTTGGGGCGGGATTGCAATGTGGGCAGCAATGTCACTCACATTTTTGGTGGTAAGCCATCTTCCTCTGGTAAGTAAATCTTTTGGGCGAGAATCTCAAGGGATTTTTCTTGCCGCAACCTTTGTTATGTTACTTGGCGCGCTGGATGATCGTTTTGACCTTGACGCTGTAACTAAATCAGCCGGACAGGCACTCGCCGGCGGAATATTGCTTCTTCATGGTGTTCAAATCCTTTGGTTACCTATCAATGGCATTTTGACTTTACCTCCGGCCATCGGACAAGTAATCACTGTTATTTTTGTAATGCTTGTTATTAACGCAGTGAATTTTGTTGACGGACTCGATGGACTTGCAACAGGGATCGTGGCAATTTGCGGGACAGCATTCTTTATCTTCTCCTACATTCTTGCTGTTGTGAATGGCTTTAACCGCGCGGGTGCACCTTCACTTATTACTGCGGTTTTGGTTGGAATCTGTATCGGATTTTTGCCTCACAATTTTCATCCAGCAAAAATTTTCATGGGGGATTCCGGAGCAATGCTTCTTGGGTTATTGCTAGCAGCAAGTGCGATTACTCTTACTGGACAGATAGATTTGAATGCAATTGCAGAATCAAATTCACGCAGTACTTTCTTGCCTCTGTTACTGCCATTTACGATTCTTGCAATTCCACTCATTGATCTTGGCATGGCTATAGTCCGGCGCATACGCGCTGGGCGTTCTCCATTTGCCGCTGATCGCGAACATCTGCACCATCGCTTACTTTCTATGGGTAACTCTCATCGACGTACCACCTTTATCCTTTACACATGGACGGCAATGTTTGCCATCCCCACGGTGATTGCAGCTTTTGCGCCACTGTGGATTGCTCTTCTTGTTGCGATAACCATGCTGGCATTTTCGCTAGGACTTATCGCTGATACTTTGAGAAAGAACCAGGAGTTTGCACATGTCTAATACGGCCGAGGGTTCGTTATGGAAGGGTGCTCTCATTCCTTCTGGAGTGATTGCAATTCTGTGCATTGCTGGATCTAGTTTTATTCGACATACATCTGGTTTGTGGGGAGCGCTCATAGCGAGCGCAACAGTTGTAATTTTCTTCTCGATTCATTTAATCATTAATCAAGTATCGAAAAATCTAGACCCGATTGCCG
>Ga0136642_1000511_pt1 | contig 20179 bp, 25 predicted proteins | sample LowCatLa1302831Y_FD_115313 | JGI IMG/M metagenome (GOLD analysis project Ga0136642, IMG submission 115313) | Freshwater microbial communities from Lower Cathedral Lake, Yosemite National Park, California, USA - 13028-31Y | ecosystem: Environmental > Aquatic > Freshwater > Lake ... | reverse complement strand
CATCTGCCCATGTTTCTGTTTGTATTTCTTCCATATCCAATGTGGTAACATCTGGCCATTGGATTAACTTAATGTAAACGCCGTTTACAATGACAGGATAATGCGCCCGTATACCTGTACTTGGGTCAATACTGTAACTCCACTTTTTATTTAACGCTATTTCCTGCGTAGCTTTAACTAACTGACTTAGATAAATTTGTTCGCCATCAGGATTGCGTCCAATGTCTGCGCCTACACGTATTCTAAACTGTTTACACTTATTGGGATAAAATTGTTGTATTTCTTCTAAACAATATTCTAACTGATCAAGCCCTTCCAACGTATAACTGATATTTTTAATTGACAAGCCTAACTCAATACAGTTGTCAATGCCCTTTAATTGTTTATCACGAATCTTCTCTCCGTGATAGTCAGGATGATTCAATCCCACAGTCCAATGTAGGTCTTCAATACCTACAAACTTTTTAGCATAATCTAATTTGGCTAAGTTAACGCCATTGGTCAACACTATAATTCTTCTAGGTTTGCCAGGCAAATCTTTAATACGTTTGATTAGGATATCTAAATCTTTACGTGCTGTTGGTTCAGCACCAGCTAAACTAATAGCATATCCATCGTCTTCATACGATGCAATTTGACTTATTATATAATCTATTGATGGATCTGAGCTAGTGTTATCCGGCAGTTGATAACAATGGGGGCAAGTCAGGTTGCATTTATTTGTAACTTCTATAAAATATGCCGTATGTGTTTTTTTAGGATAGTTATAATTGACATAAAACTCAGCATCGGGTTCAATTAGGTTTTCAGTGTATCCATGTTTTGGGCAAGCCTTACCTAACCAAATTTGACCTTGATCAATAAACTTAACAGCTCGTATGTGTCTGTAACATTCCTCACAAAGTGATATAGTGTCAGTTAATATGTCCATGGTAGATATTTATGATAAATTATTATGTGAGAAAAGATATGGGTTACCGATACTATTATAACAATATCCCTGGCAAAGGTCAATGCCGCAATAATTTAATCTACACTAGCATGATTAGTGATGATGACAAGATTTTTATGCAATGGTATTTCAACGATACTGATTACCATAAGGGTGAAAATCAAGTAGTCGATCCTGCCAAAATGCAGGAAAAATGGTTACGTGAAGTCAACCATTTGACACAGATGAGAAATGCGTATCCTGAATTGGTGCCAAAGATCCTAAACATAAAATTGGAAGAACGTAAGCTATATTTGGAAATTGATGGACCAGACTTTTGGGAACGTGCAGGATGTGATGCGGCAAACTTTGATAGTGTGCTACCAGACTGGCAAGATCAGATGTTAGAAATTATACAGGCTCATAAAAGTCTGGGGTTTCACAAATACAGTATGCACCCTAGTAGTTATTTTGTAGTAGATGGACGATTAAAAAGTATCAATTATTTCTTTACCTATAAAGATACTGAACCAAATATTAGTATAAAAGAAGTTGAAAGCCACATATACAGTACTAGGCAAGATGAGATGCGTAAACATTTATCATCATTAGGAATAGAATGGGACAAGCCACAACCGTGGGCAGTCATGGATCAACTATGTTGGGCAAGTTTTAGTAACAACTACCCAGCAGACTTTATTGAAAGAGTAAAAAATATATGAACTGGGATACCATAACAGATTCTGCAGAACAAATTGTTGAATTGCCGAAACTGTGTTTTAGAGTGCCTATTCCAATTAACAAGGAAAGATTAATTTTTAGTTTTTACAGACTGATATCATACTTCCATAAAGACTACAATGCGTTTTGTCGAGACCAATTTGAAAATGCCAAGAAAAATCTTAACAGGGAATACTTGGAATTAGAACCCATGGCATGGTCAATCAACTTAAACCATTTGCCAGAGTTAACAGGCAATGACAGATGGAGTAAGTATTGCGGCAATACTGATATGATAATTAGCCAAGGTGCAGATCCTACAAAGTTTACCAAGCTACTAGCAGAGTTAGACAATTTGTACCTTGGGAATATAATTAAAAAGATTATAGTTTACCATGAACGATCAACTAATCGTAAATTTAAAGGTATTGTCAACATTATTTGGATTGCACCCAACAGTGGATATAATTTTCACACAGACAAAGAATCAGATGTTTTAAGATATCATGTACCACTGGCAACAAATACTGATGTACTTTGGTTGTTTGAGCAAGATGATAAGTACTCTAAACTGCACATGCCAGTAGGCAATGTTTGGGAGTTCCATCCTTTAAAGATAAATCACACAGTTAGAAATAATAGCAATGTTCCTAGAGCACATTTGGTAATTTCAGAGATTAACGATGTATGAAATAGTTCCTTGGACCCCGAATCTAGACTTAACTGAATTCTATACTGAAGCTGGCTATAAGGGGTTTGTAAATAACTCTAGTCAGTCCGCAATGATAGATTGCTATCGTAACGAGCGGGAATGGTGCGTGTGGATTCTTTACTACAATAGTACAGCCGTAGGCAGTGTGGGCGCACACAGTATAGATGAAGGTTATAGAATCTGCGCAAGGACTTGTGTTCTAACACATTTACTTCCTACAGATACGTTACGTACTCGTAATCAAATTGTCACTCATCAACACATCACGGCACAATTCTTTATGCCAGCGTGTATCGAATGGGTTGGCAATAATGATATGTACATTACTAGTCACCCTGGGGAAGTTGGAACACAAAGATTAGTTCATGATATATGGGGGCCGAGTTTAGAAAAGACCGGGGTGCTGACTAGATCTTTTGAAAAAGAATATCGAGGCCACAAACAAACATTTTGGAAATTACATCCAGATGTATTTTTAGATCAGTTGAGCAAAGTAGAACGATGGTAACTGTATTCAGTCAAATTAATAAAAATCCTATAGCAGTTTGTGTTGTGGATAACCGACACACCTACACTAGTGGGTGGGCAACAGAAGTGTCCACCAATATAAGCGACTTTTTAATTCATAGATTCACAGTGCATGGCTACGATGTCTTCATCAGTCCAGACGAGAACGAATTGTTAAAGTATGTGTCTGCAGATTATCAACACGCTGTAGTTATTGCTATGGGCATGAGCTTGGGATTGAATGACAATATTTTTAATGCAATTGAAACTCTATGTAAAAAAGATTTCTTTATTGCTGGCCATGTGTTAGAAAGAGATGAGAGGAGTCACTGGGGTAATGCTTACTATGAATTGCATCATCAATTCTATGTTGTTCATTTGTCAGAGTATGTAGAGCTAGGATTTCCCAGCATTGGCACCCCTGAAGAAGTCAAACATACACAACTTGCTCCGTTGCGTAGTGACTCTTGTTTGTATAATGACCACGAAGTTGCAGAATGGATACGGCCAGGCACAGTTGTTAAACAATACGATAGGAAGATGCATGGATGGAATATAGTATCAATCGCACTGGCTAACAATAAAATATTAATTGATCTTGGCACAGACATTAGAAACTCTAAAAAATATTTGTACTATGAATATGATCACGTGTTTCTGAGAACCATGCCAGACATATATTACAATCAATTCTTTTGTAACAATTTTTATGCTAGTTGGAATAGTGACAGTTTTAAAGAACAGATAGATTTTTCAGGCCCTGTTGATCAGTACATATCAGTCGGTATTGGATTATTCTGGATCAGCAATTTAAATAAAATAAACTTTACTGACACTACCAGGGTAGTGTTTACTGACATTAACTATAACTGCCTACAGTTCATGCGGGCATTGGTTGAGGAATGGAACGGTGTCGATTACCCAGAGTTTTATAGAAAGCATATGCCTATGTTGCCCAACGGCTTTGCTGGCGATGTTGATGCATACATTGAATACACTAAACAAGAGTGGCGAGCGTTCCTTGTCAAATTCCCCAATTGGTTTGAACTTTGGAACCGTGTCAAGAAATTGAAATTCGATTATGTGTTGATCGACTTCATGGCCAAACATAATTTTGATTGGATACAACCTGGAAAGAAAACACTAATGAATATTAGCGATGTGTTTACACACAGTCCCTATATTGCTACACAGAGTTTGAAGTATCGCGTTAGTTGTGAAAACAAATTAATTAACGAGTTAAAGCAGTTAGATCCCGACATGCACTTGCTAATGACTTCTAGGTCTGCTGATGGCTTCCATAAAAATACAACTCGTCGGCGTTACGGAGCTGTTAAGGATTTTGATTTAACTGATATGAACGACTTGCGTAGACCGCCTTGGCATGGCACTGACTGGGATAGTCTTAGAATACTGGGTTAAACGGCAATTTCGTGGTACACGTATTTGCCAGTTACACTAGCCTTGGCTGATGCTTGATCAATTAGTGTGCGCCATTCGTCAGTTGAATCATGACGAGCAACGATTAAATGGTATCTATCTTCTGTACTGTTGTTTACTATGCTATGCTCGTAGCTGATGTTCATAGCATATGCTCCACCAGGCTCCATAAACAAACTCTCACCGTCTCCCCAATTCCACATACAGCTTTGAGGGTTACTCAATGATATATTAATATTCTCTAACAATCTATGTGTAGTATCATTGTGTGGTCCTATCCAGCCACCCGCTTCTAACAACATGAGTCGTACTCTGCCATAGCGTTTACAAGGAAATATATTGCGTAAAAACTGCATGGTAGTTGGACACTCGTTAGCGGCCGGAGTCCATTTAAAATCTTTGGCGGCATCTAATGCAGACGTGTACCCGTACTCATTCCAGTTTTCATGTAGAGATTCACCTAACCCGTGTAGAGCTAGACTTTTCCAACCCGAGTGTTTTCCTTCAGGGTTACGATGTTCCGTAAACCTATGCTTTAATGCCTGTGCTTCTTTGAGCATTGCTTGATATGGTACGGGAATATCTAGTTTCAAAAACTTGGCATCTGAGATATAGTAATGCTTGCTGTCCATAATGATACTTATATAAATATGGGTAAGAGGAAAATTATAATGAGCCTATTACAAACTATCAAAAAAATTGTGTTACTTGCCCCAGTTCGTTGTGGAAGAACATATTATACAGTTAATATCAAGCAACAGTCAGATAGAATTAGAGTAACATTTACCCCAACAGATGACTTTTTAATGGTAGATCCTCGCCGAGAAAATGAAGAATTCATGCCAGATCATGTGCATTTGTTTGAAAAATGGCAACACATAGGCTTAGCTATAGGCAGTTTACGATACTTTTTAAAAGAAAACAACATTGCCTATGCTTGGAGCAATAGCGCAGAGAAGGCAGAAATTTTAATGGACCGGGTTGAACAAAATATTTACTTGGGAGTACACAAACAAGAAAAACTAAAACATGCTCATAGAACATTTAATGCAGACTTGCCAGTCGATGCTGACACAGAACACGAACTAACGGGCATTATTGAAGAGTTTTTAAAAACACACAAAGGTTATAATATCACTGTAACTGATCCTGCTGTCCGTAAGAAATTATCCGCGCTGGCAATCTACTGGGATTCGTTGGGTGATGTAAACGGTTGTATCCGTCCTCCCCAGATGGAAACGACCCCTATGATGATTAGCGTTCCTCCTGAAGAGTACTCCATTCATTACTGGTTTGATATGGGTGACCTATATGCTAAATTGGGGCTAACTGCTCTAGCACGTGGTTATCAAGTTGCATACTGTAACGCATTTAACTTATTTGATCCACGAGTAGCACGTTTAGAAGATGTGCTTAAAGTTAAGTTTGGAACATACACTGTTCAAGATTTTATTCCACGCCCATGGATCTGTATCGGTAAGGCATTAGACCCTAGCAAGCCTTACAACTGGGTTGGTGTACCTAATAGGTATGAAGATGATATCATGATCACTTGTATCCTAACAACTAAAGAATATGTAACGGTAGAAGGTGATGTTTAAAGTTGTTATAACTTCAATTCGTCCAAATATTAATAACGATTTTTTTAGATACGATTCTGATTTGTACGACTACATTGACGAAGAATATATTCAGGACGGCAGACTTTTTGGAAGAAAAGTTTCAGTATCCGATGATTTGACTACTGAGACTTGTATAATGATCTTTGATAAGAAAGAATCTTGGATAGCATACAAAACAGATCCAGTCATACACTATCAAGATATGCGTAAAGTTAGATTCAATATGTACTATAAAATTGCAGTGTCGACCAACGCAGAAGAAATTACTATTACAAAAGATCTTTACAACGTGTATTTGCGATAATGTTCAATTAACTGATCTGAGACTTTGTCCACATACATTAGCGGTATATGGTTTTCATTTTCTAAGATCCACTTAATAGTTTTTGCCACTTGATCTGGATGTATGCGTAGCGGATCATTGTTACTGCTCTGTAGACCACCTACAATAACATGACTTGTTTTAAAATGTTCACTACTGAGTGATAAACTTAAATCTCTCAGTTGTCGCTTTTGTTCAGCGGCTACCGGTTCAATCCATTCCCATTGCGGGAATTCCATTACACTACCTATGTTGATCACATGTCCAGTAGCCCAAACTTCTCGAGCACATTTGAGTAATTTTGATTGTGTATCACCTTTTAGTTGGCTATGATTGATAAACACATCATAGTAAGGTAACATTTTTTTGAAACTATACAGGCCGGTGTCCGTACTTAAATCATAACCATTTGATCTAGAAACAAAATATGTTTCGGGATATAGTTCTTTAATGGATTTAGCTATGCCCTTAGTAGGGTTGCCGGTGCATATTATTTTCATATAATATACTTATATAAATATTTCTATGATAACAACAAACTTCAACCAATTCGGCCAATCAAACTGTAATAGGGCATTGGCCAACATTAAAGGTGAACTTGTTGGTCCCACAGTAAGTTTATGCCAGCATTGTCATCAGCATATCCCCGCCTACAACTATCATATAAACAACGAATATTGGATGAGCAAATCGTGTACATTGCACGGTGTAACCGATCACATGATTGAACGGGATTATAACTTTATATCTAATGTTGTTCATGATGATGAATGGCAAAACAAAAATTGTGTAATGTTTGAAGTGACAGATAGATGCAATATTGACTGCCCGCATTGCTATCACATGCCCGATAACAAGAGTTTAGATGTTCCAGTAGATACCATTGTATCTAGAATCAAACAATGGCATCGCCCTGGAATGAATTTAATGTTAGCTGGTGCTGAACCCAGCCTTCACCGTAATTTGATACAGTTAATAGAAACACTTAAACGTGAATTTGAATGTAACTACATATTCATGTTGACCAATGGCATTAGATTTTCCGACAAAGAGTTCTTACAAGAGTGTCAAACTGCGGGGTTGCAAATTTTAAACATTGGATTGAACCACCCTAGTTACATTAATAACCCTACGATACGTAAAAAACAAATTCAAGCAATCAACAACGCCAACGAACTAGGTGTCACTGTAGATTATGTAGGGTACACAATGTCTAGTATTAGCGAGCTTGAAGATATACTCGAGGAATCAACTAATGCCAATTGGAAAGTTAGTATGTTTCGAATCAGATATGGTAGTGATATTGGAAGATATCCCTATCAGGAACGTATGTATGTTAGCGATATTTTTAAATTAACACAAGCATGGTGTCAACGCAATGGAAAATCTTTTGAAATAATCAATGCTGACAACAATATCTATCATGTAATGGTTAAGATCGAAAATAATTTTTATAGACTAATACAGTGGTGTGATGAAACTGACATTGATATGGAGGAGTTGCGTACTGGCCCGTTCAGTGATTTTGTACATGATGGAATTACAAACTTCCTACATCAAATAATACGTAGGGACGTATTAAAGAACCAAGGTTTAATGTTGCCCGATACCCCGCCAGTGCGATATCAACTAGCCGGGTCTTATGATACAAGTCCGTTGGACTTTACTAGCCTAAGACAACCCAATTAGTACCGTTCCAGCCTTTAAATTCGTTGGTTGTTTTATCAAACACCATCCATCCTGTACCTGGTGCAACTGGCAATGCTTCAGTAGTATAGCTGGTTGCTGAAAAAATAGGAGCAGTGAATACACCTTGTTCATTAAAGGTGGCCAAGTTCATTGTATCCATAGTACCGTTGCTGCCAGTCAAAAATCCAATAACGCTGGCAGGATGTGGCTGGGTTAAATCTGCCCCAGGCGCCCATCTGGTCATAACTGCTGTGGCCGTTTTCCATTCACCGTCTACATACCCGCTTACATTTTGTGCAGATAAAAAGTCTCCTGGATGAGTGTTTTCTGGTGATGTCAGTGTACCTCTTGACACACAATGACGAATAATTGATATATCCGGTTGTACACCTGCCTGGTCAGCCCATATCTTGCCAGTAGTAGTACCAGCAAATATAACAGTTCCAGTTGCAGTGTTGATGATACTGATATCTTCAAAAGGCGTGCTGGCAAAGCGGATCGCTCCGTTGACATAGTCAGTAACAGCATACCCGTTTAAATTTAAATTGCCGCCCAATTCCGGACTTGAATCATCGATAAGAGCCATAGTTAACCTCGTTTAATTATATCTATTTATTTAAAATAAATCTTTCCATCCATTCTTTAGATTCAAGTCCTTGGAATACATTATGTTTAAGCCACTGATAGTTGTTTGTGCCAGTTTGGCTTGCTGTTTTATGTATCTTTTCTAAATTTTTAAAATACGATCTGGATAGCTCTACAAATGTAGGGTCAATTGTTTGATCTCGCCACTTGGCCAAATCCAACCCCCAACCATCTGCAAGGTTGGCCCACATATAATCTGGAAATATAGTCCGCATTTCCATTAATGCAGACTTCATATTGTTTCTTCTATCTTTGTATTTTTCGTACAACAAGTCTAAATGATTCTCTTTTCTGCCAATATCCCGCATTGTATTCCAAAATTCGTTGTTGTGCCTAGGACTTAATGTATAGTGAACTAGAATAAAATCTGCGATATCATCAATAGCATACCCCATGATGTCGTTGTAATATGTAAAATCAAATGTTTTGGTTTCTTTGTATTGTTTAATTGTTTTGTCTAGAGTTATAATGCTAGTGACTATCGTGAATAATGCATTGGCCTCCATTGGCTCTACAAATCCACAACTCAGCCCCACTGCTACAGTATTTCCCTTACCAGCATATTCTAAACGACTTGGCGTCCATTTGATTAATTTTGGTTCTGCTCTTCGATTGTTGACCATGTTGCAGTAGTCTTCTCTTGCTTGTTCATCGGACAGCATAGATGAACTGTAACAATAGCCGCTACCCATCCTGTGATATAGACCTATTTTAAATAGCCAACCGATGTCCTTGGCAATGCTTTGTGTATAGTTGACCATTTCTAATTCTGGGTCAGTATAATCTAACTGGCATACCCATGCACTGTCTACAGGTTGATCTTTATACAGTTTTACTGGCCAATCTTTAATTAAAATTTTATGAAATCCGCTGGCATCGACAAACAGATCGCCGGTTATAGTTTGACCATTTTCCAATGTTAGTTGAGTTATAATGTCATCTTGTTTTGAAAAATTCGACACTTTGGATTGTATATGTTTAACACCTTTTGGTAAGGCCACATTATCCCTAACATAATCAGCAGCCAACTCTGCATTTATATGAGAGGCTCTACTAAGGAACGGCTGTAAAAGATAATTATTGTTTTTATCATAAGGGGCAACATTATTCATCATGTAATGATACTGATTGTCAAATCCCTGATCAAATTTTTCAAATTCTTTATTAATCAACAACTTCATATAGACATCAGCGGAGCTAGTATTGTAATCAAAATTACTCATATCTTCAGCATAGTTCATTTGTTTTATAATAGTATCTGATGATACAGGAAAATTGAAACTAAAATGCTGGCATTCGTCGAGACCATCACGCCACCCAATAAATCGATTCCCGTATTTTTGGATAGCCCCTGTCTTGTTCATGAAGTCTAATTCATCTATTCCTAACCTGTCTAAAAACCAATTGACATGCGGAGTAACACTTTCCCCCACTACCATCTTAGGAATTTTGGGAGACTCGACTAGCACAATATCATCAGTGGGATGATTTATTTTAAGAAATGCCGCGCACCACCAGCCCGCACTTCCACCACCTACAATTATTATTTTCATACACCTATTTATAGCAATAAATATATTGATAATTAGGACTAGATATGACAACTGAAACTTGGCAAACACTGGAAGAATTTGTAGAATGGTACAAGAAAACCGGGTTTCCAATCCGGCCGCCGTTTGGTAATCCAGTATATGTGACTGATATTAGTTACAGTTTTGTATTGTTTAGACAGGGAAGGTACCAAGCAGAGCTGTACCTAGTCAGACCCAACGTAAGTAGTCCTGAACATAGTCATCCTGGAATAGAAAACATCATCATGCCATGGGGAGGTGATGTTAGCTTTACAGAAAACGGGATATTTCATGATCTAAGCGAGCACTACAAAGAACCAGGACCTGACGGACTCAACAAATTGTTTGGCATGGTTGGTCCCAATTTAAAAGGTACTGCTACACACAGTTTAATTTGTGGTGCATTGGGAGGCTCCTTCCTAAGTTTGGAAAAGTGGCCCGAGGGAAGAGACATGACCAGCGTTACTATAGCATGGGAAGGTGAAGCTGTGGATAGCAATCATGCTGATCTTATCAACAACGGAAAGTAATTAATGGCCACCACGTTAGAATTATTCCCTACTAAGATTTATAAAAACACATACCCAAATGTGGACCAACTTAAACCATTATTTGACAAGTTGGCTGAAGTTTTTAAACAAACAGAACAGGCCAATGAACCACATATGCGAGACGGAACGTTGTGTTCCTATGTGGTAGGAAGACATTTACATCATGAGTATCCTGAACTAACAAAGGATCTAGTGGAGTTTATAGAGCAATGTGCTAGAGACTATTGGAAGATTTGTAACTACTACGAAAAAGCCAACCCTATACTATTGAGTCTGTGGGCCAATAGAACACCTAAGGGAGGATGGATTGATAGCCACTTGCATGGTCCTATACCGTTTACTGGTGTAGTCTACGTAGATGCTAGTCCCGAACAGGGAAATATTATAATAGAAAATCCCATGGATATGGTATTAATGACACAACCTTTAAAGGCCAGCGACTATCCACTAGGACATGAGATTGAAGTAAATACAGGTGATATAATCCTTTTTCCTGGATATATCAAACATAAAGTAAAACCTAACACTACTGATAGAGATAGGTTAATATTAGGATTTAATATTGGCAGTGTAGGTGAATATTGGACGGTACAATGGAACAACACATAGAAATATTAAACGGACAAGGCTTTGTTAAGCTAATAGATGTAATGGGAGACGATCAGGCAATTGTAGATGCTGTAATGTCTTTCTGGAATAATGATTCCGTACCTAACGGAACCCTAATAGACTTTATGTATAGGCAATATCATTTTGCACCTTTTGAAATGTGCGAGTTGAAATTTTTAGTAAAAGTATATCCTAAGACTTTGATCAAATTACTGCGTCATAAAACAGCTAATATCAATATGCAAAGCACTAGGTATAGAGATTTAACAAACGACTTTTTTATGTATCCGCCAGCAGACGATGGTCCTGATCAAGAACCTATTATAGGCATTATGGAATCTGTGTGGAAGATTAATTTACGCAACTTTTTTCAAATGATGCATCTACGACTACGTCATGATATCAACGATAAATTTTTAACCACAACTATTGCTCAAGATGATATCCACGAATGCTCAATAGCAATGTACACTTTGGTAAAACAAAAGTTTCCACTGGCTTGCGCGGCATTTGAAAAGCACACCCTAAATGCGTTACATTTTAATTCTGTTGAAGCAGAAGTGTTGAGTCAGTTTTTAACATGGGATCCAACGATGGCTAATCAAGCAAGAGCGTTGGGCCTTAATGAAAAAGAAATTGTAGACTTCAAAAAGAAACTGACCCGTGACTAATCCGTTCTGTCATTTCCTAAGCAACGGCTATACACTAAATGTTATTAACGATCAACTAACCACCCGTCCCTGTTGCCTGTACCCTAAACATATACCGTTAAAGGATACCATTCTTATAAAACAACAACGGGAGTATACCAATGCCGCAGAGGATTGGATTCCTGAGTGTGGCGAGTGTAAACGTATTGAAGCTATCGGAGTTAGCTCTATGCGAACGTTGAGCAAAGAACGTATTGTAGGTGATTTTGCTCCTGGAGACTGTGTATCATTAGAAGTAAACTTTGACAAAAAATGCAATGCCGCATGTCTTAGTTGTGCCAGCGACTTCAGCAGTACGTGGGAACGATATAATAGAAAATACAATTTAGAAGACCGCATTGCCCGTCGTAGTCCTACAGAAATGTTTAAACAATTTATTAAAACTGTACCGTTAGACAAGTTACAATTTTTGTATATACAAGGTGGTGAACCATTTTACGGCACTACTAATCTTAAATTGTTAAAACACTTGCTCAATATTCATCCTGATCCCGCCAGCATCACGGTGCATTATCAAACTAACGGTAGCGTGGCACCATCAGATGAGGTGTTGAGCTATTGGAAGCATTTTAAAACAGTAGTCCTAAATTATTCAATAGATGATATTGAAGACAGATTCCATTATCTTAGATGGCCACTAGACTGGGCCAAAGTCAACAGCAACATCAAATCCATGATGGGAAACACTAACGTCAACTTCCAAGTCAACAGTACTATAAATCCCTTGAACATATTAAACTACGGTAATTTAGAATCTTGGATACTGGATACATTCCCACAAGACAGACTGTTAAAGTATAGAGCTGGTGCCTGCTTAGGTAACTTAGACCTTCGTCATAGCCCAATAGCATTGAGAGAAACAGTTATAGCAAAGTATGGTCAAGACCATCGAGTGTCTAAATTGCTCAACACTATAGAACTATTTGATAAAAAACCAATGATTGATTATATAACACAGCATGATCAGTTTCGAAGATTAGATTGGCGCACAACTTTTCCTGAGTCAGTACCGTTCTTAGGAAACACATTATGATCAGTGTAACCCCTAATGTATTAACACCTGAGCAATGTCGCACAATTATAAAACGTGGCAGTTGGATGGGTAAATTATCATCAGTATTTGACCGTAAAGACAACGGTATTAGTCGATCCTTTGTACAGCCTTTTATTAAACGTATATTAAAAGGAATGGAACCTTATTTTCCAGAAGGTGCGTATTCAGCAGAGCTAGTGAGATACGATACTGGCATTACCAATCCAGAACATGTAGATTTTAAAGGTGACTTCCCTAATGGGTTTTTGAGTAAAAAGACTGTAGAATGGAACTATACTGGAATTGTTTTATTAAATACTGAATATGATGGAGGAACATTATATTTCCCAAGACACCGAAAGGCATTTGGGAAAGACAGTTTAGGTACTTTAATTACTTTCCCTGCAGGAATACAAGATTTCAAATATACTCATGGGGTCACTACTGTAACATCAGGTACTAGATATACACTAGTATTGAGGTTTATATGAACGAACAAGATTTATTATTTGAAAAATTATCCTGTGAAACAAACAGCGGATATTGGCAAGTGGATGGCAAGTGCTTCTTTAATAAAATAGAATGCCTACAGCACGCCAGTAAAATTAAAAACCACAAGGTCAGTTACCACTTGTTTGATTCAGCTTATGAATCATTAGACTGGACTGCTGAACCTAAAACTTCTCTTGACAAATTGTACAAACAACGTGCTTGGCAAATTCGAGACAAGTACAAACGTGTTGTATTGGCATTTAGTGGCGGTGCGGACAGTTTAAATGTTTTAGATACCTTTATAGAAAACAATGTTCCATTGGACGAAATAGTAACATATTATCCTATCAAGGCTATTGAGAAATTATTACCTACATTTAACAAAGCTGACCGCCGAGCTGAAAATAATATTTTTGAATATACATTGGCTGCTGAACCAAAACTAAAATGGATAGCACAACACTACCCTAACATTAAAATAACAATAATAGATCCTTCTGAATATATTGAAGATTTAATACTGTCAGACACCCCTGGACAGTTGGTTGAATACGGAACATCACTGACTGTATACAACGCAGGTCGAGTACAACTATGCAAAGTTTTAAAGGAACGTGAAGACAAACACAGTAGCGTGTGTGTAGTATATGGGATTGATAAACCAGCATTGAGATACGATCCAGTTACTAAAAGGATAGGTGTTTGTGTTGATGATTTTTCACACAAACAATGTAAATTGGTAGTAGACGGTTATAGTCCCAACGTTGAGCCATTTTATAACACTCCCGATATGCCTGAAATAATGCACGCCCAAGGTAAGGTACTTAGTAAGATGTTAGTTCCCGCACTAAGCGGTGAAAAAGTTTCTCATATGGTTGACTTGCTTGGCGCAGACTTTAATGTGGAAAAACTAATTAAACCTTCTCATTTTAAAAATCCATTTTTAAACTTAAATCAAAATACTAACGTTGTTAAAAAGATTTTGTACAAAAATTGGGACGTAAACATTTGGCAAATAAATCAGAAAGCCTACCATCAGTTTGATAATAACCACGAACTAGATGCTTGGTTCCATAAGACTGAACTGTTTGATCAACGTGCTAGAGATTTCTTCAGAGGTCAACACAAAGATTGGTTGATTGGTATTGACGAATTCTTCTTTAGAAAATATGACGATGGTACACCGTTTGCGTTCATTCCCTACGTAAGCAAAATTTACTGGTGTTAAAGTCATAAAAAAACCTGACCGTACAACTATGTTGCAGTGGGCCAGGCCAAATATAAATTGGTGGAGGATACCAGGATCGAACTGGTCACCTACTGCTTGCAAAGCAGCCGCTCTCCCAAATGAGCTAATCCCCCAAAACTTGGTACCTCGTTGGAGAATTGAACTCCCGTATCCACCGTGTAAGGATGGCGTTCTACCATTAAACTACCGAGGCAAAAACTGGAGCGGAGTGAGAGAATCGAACTCTCGACCGAAGATTGGAAATCTGCTGTTTTACCATTAAACTAACCCCGCATATTTTAAAAGTACACTTATGGCTTTTGGAACGAAACCTGGTGCCCTGTCCTTACTACCCAAACTACATTCAGGTTAAATGCACTTTATAGGTGCTCTCTGTGGCGCTTGAATCCACGGTAGCCCTGCTCTTCATGGCCGGTCCTTGTACATGGTCGACATTGACAAGTATTTCGGTGTTCCACTGTAGCTACTCAGAAAGCACGTATAAAGTGTCTAGCTACTCACACCACATGAGCCCTAGACTGGGTGGTTTCCCCGTCCATAACATTTATTCTTCTGGAGTAGGTTGTTAATCCTCACCTCAGGCAGTTTTCGGTATCCCATATAGCGGGACCGTAAGGTCAAGTCCTGATGTACCCCCTCTTCTATCGTTCAAGGGACGCTCTTATTATAACGTAAAAGAGTAAACCGGGTTATCTTGTTGCCTTGCGTATTAGTTTGTACCAGTAGTACTTAACTCCACGCCAGGATGGAATAAAATTCCAATCATACCAAAATCCAATTTCTTTAGGCACATTACCGTATGCTTTGTTCAAAGTATCTTCTTGTTTTGACATACAGCGTTCTTTCTTTATAGTTGGTGCCGACTCCCGGGATCGAACTGGGCACCTACTGATTACAAGTCAGTTGCTCTACCAAATGAGCTAAGTCGGCTAAATTTTAAGACCCGAACTGCCGAGTTGGTTTTAACATCTTTGCATCATACTCGGCTAGTTTTTGACGATATAAATCTTCGCTCAATGCATGCCAACCACAGCAGTCGCCAGTCGGGCTACGACCACAACTGCAAGTACCAACTCGTTTGATGTCTTCTTTGGTTGAAACTATCTCTTGACTTTTATCTATTTTTTTCATCAAATTCTTTTCAAATAATCTGCTGTGACTAGTCCTGCTTCAATTTCTTGAAGAGAAGTAACAATTGGTCCGTTTGGAGTATTTACCAACGGCTTATGGCCGCGAACAAGTTCTCGAGTACGCATAGATGCAATTAGGACCAAATTAAACCGATTACCGCCTACCATTTCAACACATTTATCATTGTTCAATGTATTGGTAAGAGGTTTAGTTTTAATCATATACGGAATATTCATTTTTATCCTTAAATTACTTGTTTTAAACGTTTATTATACAACATTATTGTCAATATGTCAATAGCAATTGGTGCGGGAAGAGAGACTCGAACTCTCACGCCTTTCGGCACGGGCTTCTAAGACCCGCATGGCTACCATTACATCACTCCCGCATTAACTTACACAACTATTATAACACTGAACTCATACATTGTCAACATATCAATTGGAAATATTTACGCAGGTATCATAATACTTCCCCGTCCAGCTTTTCCTGCCATTACAAGCGAGCCCTGACCGCCGGAAGAATAGCGGTAGCTGACTAACAGTGTCTACGGGCGGACTAGGTCACGGAACCCTCACTACACAGTATCACAATCCAGGCTTCCGGCCCCTATTGCGTCCTATGCATATATATCAACACTATACTCGGTTTAACCATGGTGCGAGAGACGGGACTCGAACCCGTATGCCTTTCAGCGGCAGATTTTAAGTCTGCTGTGTATACCATTCCACCACTCTCGCAATTAATCTTTTATTAGTATCTGTTATGTAAGTTAGCAACAGATTTTGCAAACATGATGACTGTTAGGTCTACTTTATTCTCTTCAACCAAATGTTGCATTTCATCTACAACAGTTTGGTCACTCTCTACATAAATTTTATAACCTTGCTCAATACACATACGATACTTGAACTGAGCAGGTGTTTCATTTCCACGTGGTCGCATAAAAACATTTTTTGGAGCCACTTCTAATTGTTCACACCATTGTTCAGTAATCTTACGAACTTCTGGATCATCAAATCTAGCAGTTACCACATCAAACTCGCCCATTGGACTGAACAGGGGTTTAGCGTACAATGTTTGTAGGTAAAAATCGTTTTCAGTAAGATTGGGAATCTTATTATAATCTGGGACTAGAACACCGTCCATGTCAAAGCCAATTTTACTCATCTCGGTATCTCACTCCATAATCTTGACTAATTTTTTTACTGCCCCACATGGGTTCTTCAGCAAAGTAAGGTAGCCTAACACCTTGTATAATTTCATTACGCACATCTTCAGGAGTAAGCCAATCACTGAATAGTACCGCCCAGCGCCATTCAGTTGTTGGATAGTAAGTGTCCATAAATCGTTTAGTATCTTTATATGTTGTACCTGACAAAATATTGTCATCAACAAATACAATACGTTCGGGATCACTACCAGTAATCAACCCACCACGTTCTGCCCAATATGCACCTAGTGGCAATTTAAGGATTTGCGCCGTCCACATGGCATAACTAAATCCGCTACGTGCCACAGCTACAATTTCATTTGGATTAAAATCTGCAATTTGCTTAACCATTTCATTGAAGTAGCTTTCGCCTTCTTCATTAGACATTTGTCTAGGTTGTTCTGGAAAGTCTGTAAATTTGTTCATGTATTATTATAACAGGAATTTAACTCCACGTCAACTTTTAATTTGGCTCCCCAACGTGGGCTCGAACCACGGACCAACAGATTAACAGTCTGCTACTCTACCGACTGAGCTATTGGGGAATATTTCTTTTAGGCCTGCGTACTGGCTGTACCAGTATCGTTGGTTACATATGATGCAGTACCGCGTGGAGCTCCACGGTCACTCTTAACAGTTTTAGGAACAATGGCTGCGGCAAGTTCTGCTTGGATCATTGCACGTTTCCATTCACCACGGTGATGAGCATCTTTAAATTTAGTTAGGGCTAGACCAGTCTTGGTTAATTTGCTCATTTTGTACGTTGCTGTTTGTTTTAACATAATTTCCTTTTATATAACCTGGCGGAGCGACTGGGAGTCGAACCCAGTCAACGCTTTAACACGTTGTACGGATTAGCAATCCGCTGCCTTACCGTTCGGCCACCGCTCCATGTTCTTTCACTATTACTTATTGTTTGCAAAATTGCAAACACAATAAATTGGTACGGCTGGTAGGTCCTGCCCCTACAAAGGTAAATGACTACGTCCTTACCCCGTCCCCATTCCTGACTATGGGTCAGGCGGGAGGTCTGCTATATTCCACTCACAGCCGCATATATAGTATATATGCATTTGCTATAAATGTCAACCAAGAGTTTACCAAGTATTAAATACTTTATGAAACTTAATTATAGATTGCCGCCAAAATTAGATAACACAGTTTGGTATTTTGGATGCAGTATCACTTGGGGAGAATTTTGTGAGTTTGAAGAATCTGCTCCGTACCAATTGGCAAAGATTACTGGATTAGAAATAGACAACTTGGGCGTCTGTGGCGGAAGTCCTGATTTAATTTATTTTCAAATACAGCAACTAACCAAAGTATACACACCAAAGATGGTCATTATACAATGGCCCACTGACACTCGAACTTACAAACTGCTAGGTGATCAAGTTCTTAATTTAGGAGTTTGGGTCACTGAATTAAAATCCCGGGCACACGACCATCATCCTAAAATAGTTACACAATATCAAAAAGATATTTTAAACGGAGCTATCCAACAACGTAATAAAGAATACATGGATGATGTACATAAGTTAGTCACATGTCCATTGATAACATTTAGATATCAAGATTACTTTAAATCTGAAAATATAGACCTAGCAACTGACCATCGACATCCTGGGCCTAAAAGCCATAGGCGTGTTGCAGAGTTATTAAGTGAGCATTCTGAGATCAAATTGCTGACCAACAATTTGGTCAATATCAGATAAGGGAATTTTAAAAATCAAATGGGCACGTTCTGTAGTGCCTAAATTTATTGTGCTGTGTTCTAACATGGTATTGACTAGGTAAAATTTACCCGTGAGCATTACATATTGCTCTTCACCAAATTCAAAGTAGCTCTGATTGTTTGATTCAATCGGCACGTGGATTTTTACGTGTTCTTCATCCTGTCCCTCAGCATCATCTATGTGAGGTGGGATAATAAATCCAGCACCATGTGTAATTAAGACAAAGTGTTTGGCCGAAGGAAATGCTTTTAGAATCTTTTCAGCGAACCCAAATATTAATTTAGTTGGGGTATTAAATTTGGTGTTGTTAATCTTACGCTGTTCAACACCCAACCATTCTCCAGGAAGGTTATAGGGCGCCGCAGGTATATCACTATTTTCTAAGTTAGTTTGTATTGCCCAACTGTATACGTCTTTGTACCCTAACTCAGGCTTTGGAACCCATTTTAAATATTGATAATTGCTCTTTACTTGACTGTAATACTCAGTTAATTCATTAAAATCAAATAGTATATTGTCTAGAGGTTTAATTTTAAAATCTAGCATATGGCGGGTCCTGAGAGGATCGAACTCCCACCGTCGGTTTCGAAGACCGAAATGATATCCATTTCACCAAGGACCCTAAATGTATTCGTAGTTAACTGTTTCAATGTTTTCACGGAAAATATTAGCACCGTTTTTCAAATGAAATTTACGAGCCATTTCAGTTGGTGGACTTAGTGTAACAAACCGTTTAATATTGGGCTTAGTTTCTTTAATGTGCGAAACAGCATTAAAAATTAATTTTCTGCCTGCGCCGGGTGCGTAACTCCATATGGTGTAAAATACAGCAACATCGGGTTCACCGGGTGTAATGAACAACTCTTGTTCTGTTGCAGGAACAAAGTTCTGATAGCTTACACAAGTAATAGCTTGTAATGTTTCATTTTCATCGCATAGTGAAAAGATAGTTCTATTGTCCCCAATTCTCTTATCTTTGGGTATGGTGGGTCTAACAGGATCTTCATTTAAGAAGTTAAAAAATTTATCAGTGTTAGAAGTAATAAGGTGTATCATAGAATCCTGGCGAGTTATACACGTACTTATCTTTTCACGTGGAAAATGGTAAAATTTTGGTAGAAGCGGTGGGACTCAAACCCACGATCTTTTCCGTATGAAGGAACTGCATTAGTCGCAGGGTTTCCACCTGCTTCCACCTCGCATTAAAGTCTGCGTGTCCAAGACTGTTACTAGTTTATGTACTGTTGCTTGCCCTAAGGATTAGGTACCTACCTTAGCGACTCATACTGAGTTAGT
>Ga0136642_1000509_pt1 | contig 20197 bp, 20 predicted proteins | sample LowCatLa1302831Y_FD_115313 | JGI IMG/M metagenome (GOLD analysis project Ga0136642, IMG submission 115313) | Freshwater microbial communities from Lower Cathedral Lake, Yosemite National Park, California, USA - 13028-31Y | ecosystem: Environmental > Aquatic > Freshwater > Lake ... | reverse complement strand
CGGGTAGCTATATACGGACGGGATAACCGCTGAAAGCATCTAAGCGGGAAGCCCCCCCCAAGATTAGTTCTCGCTGGGGACTTGATCCCCCTAAAGGGCCGTCGAAGACTACGACGTTGATAGGCTGGGTGTGTACGCGCAGTAATGCGTTTAGCTAACCAGTACTAATTGCCCGTGAGGCTTGACCATATAGCCCCAAGCTGTTTGAAGCCTGGTGGCGGTTTCTTTTGATTGCGACACCATTTAGGCGTCTTCACGATTTCCAAATTGCAGTTTTTTGCGGATGGCTACGGCCATAAGCAAGAGACTGAACAAGTATTCCCTGGCGGCCATAGCGAACGGGAACCACCCGATCCCATTTCGAACTCGGAAGTGAAAACGTTCTGCGCCGATGGTAGTGTGGCCTCCGGCCATGTCAGAGTAGGTCGCTGCCAGGGTTCCCAACGAGATAGCCCCGAAGATTTACGTCTTCGGGGCTTTTCTTTTGGCCTAAGCCGGTATGATTCCACAATGGCTTGGTATAAAACGACTGCCCTCACGACCGCTGCCGCCACGCACACCACGGGCGTGCTTCTGGTAAATCTTGGTACTCCAACTGCGCCAACTTACTGGCCCATACGTCGCTTTTTGGGAGCGTTTCTTGGCGATCTGCGTGTGGTTGAGGCATGTCCTGCCTATTGGTACCCGTTGTTATACGGTCCCATTTTAAGTTTTCGGCCGCTGCGCACGAGTAAGCTTTATCAGGCGGTTTGGGGCACACAAGGCTCACCCTTACTGGTGAATTCAAGGCGCTTAGCCCAGCAGTTGGATGCTGAGTTGAAGCCGGAGTCTGTATCCGTTGAGCTTGCCATGACCTATGGCGAGCCATCGATCGTGGATGCGATCACGCGTTTGCAGGCGGCCGGCGTGCAGCGTTTATTTGTACTGCCGATGTATCCACAGTATTCCGGTAGCACTACCGGGGCCGTGTTTGATCACGTCACGCGAGAGCTACAAAAGTGGCGGCGAGTGCCGCACGTCCATTTTGTTGCTGATTATCACGTCGAGCCTGCATATATTGAGGCGCTTGCACAATCAGTGCGTGCCAGTTGGGGCGAGCATGGCCGTTCGCACTTGCTGCTTTCCAATCACGGTATTCCGGTGAAGTATGTCGCGGCAGGGGATCCGTACAAAGAGCAGGTGGAGGCAACGACACAGCACTTAGTGCGCGCCTTGGCACTGCGTCCGGATGAGTATTCACAGAGTTTTCAGTCACGCTTTGGGCCCACCGAGTGGCTCAAGCCCTATACAGACCCACTGCTGGCTGAACTCGCGACCAAAGGGGTCAGGGACGTGACCGTTGTCACGCCATCTTTTTCAGTGGATTGCCTCGAGACTTTAGAGGAGATCCACGTCGCCTCGCGTGAGCGATTTATGGCGGCCGGCGGTACGGGGTTTCATGTAGTGCCTGCGCTAAACGACAGCCGCGGACACGTCAACGCGCTACTCGCCGTTTTGCGGCGGGCAGGGCTGTAATTCACGAGCGCTACGGCCACCACTCATGCTGGATCTTGCGGTCAAGACGCTGTGCGCCTATTTGCTTGGTTCAGTCGTCGGCTCACTGTTGCTCGGATTATTGAGCGGAGTTGATATCCGTCGACTGGGGTCGGGTAACGCGGGAGGCACGAACGCGCTGCGCACACAAGGCAAGTGGTTTGCGCTGGTTGTCATCGTCATCGATGTCGGCAAGGGGTGGCTTGCGACGGCGTTACTGCCAACGTTGCATGTGCCGGGCGTTGGGCAGCCCTGGCCTTTGAGTTGGCTGGTGTGCAGTTGCGCGCTAGCGGCAATCGTGGGACATGTCTACCCTGTTTGGCACGAGTTTCGGGGTGGCAAAGGCGCAGCTACATTGTTTGGTGCAGTATTCGGCGTGGCTCCCTCGACATTGATCCCTGTTATCGGGCTGTGGGTAGTGATAATTGTTTTAACGGGTTATGTAGGGCTTGCAACGGTGCTTGCCTCGATCGCGTTGCCCGTTGTAATGGTGGCTCGCCACCAGCCAGATACAGATCTTGTCATGCTGTGTTTTGCGCTACTCGCAGCCGCTTTTGTCAGTTATACGCACCGAACTAATATCGCACGTATGATACAGGGCACGGAGCATCGGGCGCACCGCGTCTGGCTGTTTGGCCGCCGGAAGCCGGTCGATCAATGAACCGTAAATTTCGCTTGGCACGCTTGCTTGCCGATGGGCGATTGCATTCAGGCGAGCGCCTCGCTGAGGCACTTGGAGTGACACGTGCCGCGATTGCAAAGCAGGTCACAGCCTTAAACGAGCTGGGCTTGCCAGTGCGTGCGGTTCCCCGTGCAGGCTATCAACTCGTCCAGCCTCTGGAGTTGTTGGATGTGGTGGGTATTCGTGAGAGCTTAAGTGACAACGCCGCAGTCTCCTTAGGCAGGCTCGAGATCTTTGATGAGCTGCCATCGACCAACAGCCACCTGGTCGATGCCGCACCACTCAAGCCGGGGTTCTTTTCAGTGTGCCTCAGCGAATTCCAGACCGCAGGCCGCGGTCGGCGTGGCAGACCGTGGCTTGCGCCCTATGCGAGTGGCTTGTGTTTATCGTTTGGATGGAGCTTCGCTGAACCACCGCAGCCATTGTCTGCAATAACCCTTGCCGTGGGAGTGGCGGTGCTGCGCTGCTTGGCCCAATTCGGAATCACGAATGTGCAACTAAAGTGGCCCAATGATTTACTCCACGATGATAAAAAGCTGGGCGGCATTTTGTGCGAACTCAAGGCAGAAGCGGCAGGCCCAGCTTTTTGCGTAATCGGGATTGGACTGAACGTGCGTTTGCCTGAGAACTCGCAGCGGGCGATTACAGCCCACGGTGGCTTATCACCCACGGATCTTGCGACCGTTGGAACAGTGCCTAGCCGCAATCGACTGGCGGGGGCGCTAATCAATGAGTTGCTGAGCGCGGTGCTAACCTTCGCAAGTGACGGGTTTGCGCCGTTTTTTGATGAGTGGAGTGCGGCAGATGCTTTACGTGACCGACCGGTACGTTTGGTGTCAAGTTCAACGGAGCGTTTCGGTATAGCGCGTGGTATCGATCGGTTTGGCTATTTGCGTGCGGAGATCGAAGGCAAGATTGAGCGGATCGCATCCGGTGATGTGTCGTTGCGAGTGCCCTTATGATCCTGGTGATCGACGCAGGAAACACCTGGTTAAAGTGGGCGTGTCTTAGGGACGGCCAGCTAGGTCCTGTGACAACGCGCGTGCATTATGGCGTTAACCCGAGCGAGTGGCAGAACGAGCTAGCTAAGATTGCAGCACGGCCAGCACGCGTGGTAGTTGCCAGTGTTGCTGGCCCAGCCTTGTCATTGCGTTTAACAGAATGGGTGCGTCAGCACTGGCAACTGACCCCAGAGTATCCGCGGGCGCAGCGCAGCTTCCTCGGGGTGGTCAATAGCTACCAGCAGCCAGAAATGCTCAGTATTGAGCGCTGGCTTGCGTTGTTGGCAGCCTGGCGTGCAGTGCAAGGACCGCTGGTCACAATTTGTGCGGGGACCGCATTGACTATTGATCTACTCGACGCGGATGGAGGGCACCTAGGGGGTTACTCGATCCCTGGCTCTAGACTCATGCGTGAAGCGCTGCATGGTCAGACGCGGGGTATTGCAGCAGCAGCGTTGCTTGATACTGCTGCGACCGCAGGTGTTTTGGGAATTAATACGGCCGGTTGCGTGCAGCAGGGCGCTCGTTTGGCGTTGGCGGCTTTTGCGGATCGGCATGTGCGCTCCTTTGCGGCTGCCAGCAAGGTGAGTCCTCATGTGTTTGTGACTGGGGGAGCGGCGCCGCAAGTTGGGCAATTGATGCGATCAACGCACGAGCAGGCGCCGGATCTTGTGTTGCGTGGACTGTGCTTGCTGTTGGAGGAAACGTGATCAAGTGGTCTGTATTGCTACTCGTTTTGCTCAACTTCATTTTCTGGGGCTATACGCATCTGGTGGAGGAGTCATCAGGGCCGCGTGAGGTGCCAGCGGTTACGTCCTTGCCGACCTTAACGATTGCCCCGCCCATAAAAAAGGACAGCGCCCCGTGCGTGACTGCCATAGACGCTACAGCCACACCGTCTGCGCCAATCGGAGAAACACCCTGTCGGTCGACGCCCGTGGCCGTCCCCGCGGTCGCGGAGCCATCGGTCGCCCAACCGTAGAATATTGCAGCCCTGTGCTGTTTTGCAGGGTAAACTAGCCATATGCCGGCGTAGCTCAGTTGGTAGAGCAACTGATTTGTAATCAGTGGGTCGGGAGTTCGATTCTCTCCGCCGGCACCATCTCCGTGCTCCATCGTGCCGGGAGTCTAAATGTGCGTATCTGACGCTTACCCAGCGCTAAGTAGGTGCGTCACGCGCATGCAGGAGCAGGAAAATATCCACGCCAGCCCAGTGGTCATGCAGATGGTGGGAGGCACCGAGTTTTAGGCATCCCAGAGATGTCTGATAATTCGAGCCGACATCCAACAAATCGATAAACGTCAAGGGTAGAGGGGCTTGGAATCGATATCCCAGTTTGTACGAGAGTGGACTGTTCGAAACAGGTTGTTGATTTCTGTCGCGTGATGCAGGTTCCCGCGCTCCATGCATCGACCTTTTTTTGATCGATGGCAAGAGCGCGAGGTGATTCGCATTACAACGAGTCTAAATCCGATAGGCCGAACTCTTCAGTTCAACGTAATGTCGACACGGATACCCTTCGGATCGGCTGATGTCTTTACAACGCCACGCGCACCTGCGAAGTCGCCCGTTCCACCAACGACTGGTCGGGTGGTCACCGGGGGGCCCTCATAGTCGGGTGCCGTCGAGGTGATCCCCATGTACGCCAAAGTCCCGTTGGGCAGCGTCATGTACACCACGTTGTCGATGACCAGTTTGGTCTTCGTTAACTCGATGACGACCTTTCGCGTGTTGTAGGTTCCGGCCACGCTTCCACTCAGCGCGACGACGTCGCCTTCGCTAAATAACATTTGCCCGAGCGACACCGGCCCTTCTGGTACGTGATGTCGCGAATGTTCCTTATATACCTACCAAGCATCAACTTTTTATTGGGTATTGGTTGCCTGTTGCTGGTCTTTGGATTTGGTTCGTCTGATGCGTTGGCCTCAGCGTACGGCTTTGCAATAGCGGCCACGATGCTTCTCACCACTCTTGCATTTACGTTGGTCGCATCGCATATCCTTCGCTGGTCGAAGCTAAAAGTGATGTTATTCGCAGCTTTTGCTGTTCCATTGGATTCAATGTTCTTTGCTGCAACGCTCGACAAACTCGATGAGAGTCATTACCTGACGCTGGTTATTGCGCTTTTTGTTATGTCTTTGCTGATTATCTGGCGCATTGGACGTCGATACTTAATGGAACGTGCTCAGCGCCTTGATATGCCGGTGGCGTTGCTCGCAGATATGATTGCTGAAAGGCCTGATATTAAATATGAGGCCAGACCGGCTGTATTTTTTCAGCATCTACCCTTTCCGGCGGATATGGAGGTGACGCCACACGTGCTGCTGCGTCAGATACAGCAGACGTCGGCGTTGGGACAGCCAACCGTGATTGTTGAGTTTATTACAGGCCCGACGCCTCGTGTGCCTGACCCAGTGCGGGTTACGATGCGTGCTTATGACAATCAAATTTACGCTGTGCAAGCGAATTTTGGCTTTGCAGAGCACATCAGTATTGAGCCAGTAGTCGACTTTGGAAAACAGCAGGGGTGGTGGGGTAGCGCGGAGGAGATCCGCTACTTCCTTGGGCGCGAGGATTTAAGGCCTCTGGCCGGCAACCGTGTGCCCCGCGCACTGAAATGGCTATTTATCTGGTTACACCGTCAAGATCAGAGCCTCATCCGTGCCTTGGAAATCCCTAGTTCGCAATTCACTGAGGTAAGTATTAAGATCCCTATCTAGTCTGCACAGCTGCAGTCTTTTCTGGTGGTGCAAGGCGCAAGTTCCGACTTATCAGCCACTTATCTTTGTATAAAGTTGTTAACGGTTTAGTTAAGCTCGTGGGCTAGTCAAAAAAGTATTAGACAGGCTATTAGTCTTTACGCTTGCTGGCCGGCGACAGTTCGTTGGCGGATCGGGTTAATACCTCGTAAAAGGGGTGGATGATGGACGGGAAGGTGGCGAGACAGAGCCTCTATGGGCTCGAAGATAAGGTCCCGCCAGCGCATGGTCTTTTGTTGGCCGTTCAGCACGCGATCTTAGCGCTCGTTTTTCTTGTTTATCCTCTTGCCGCCGCGCAGCAGATCGGTTTGAGCGCCGACGATACGGCTCGGTTCCTGACAGGCTGCGTGCTGGCGATTGGTCTGTCTACGTGTCTACATTACTTTCGGCCGACGATCGGTAGTGGGTCCTTGGCTGTGGAAATCCCAACGCCTATTTTTTTGCCAACTGCAGTAATAGTGGGCGGCGTTGGCGGTCTTGCAACCTTAGCTGGCATGTCAATTATTAGTGGTTTAGTGGAGTGCGTTTTTAGCCGGGCCTTGCATTACCTACGGGCGCTATTTCCTGCTGAGGTCTGCGGAGTTGCCGTGATGATGCTCGGGATCTCAGTAGTGCGCCCAGGCGTTCTAAATGCACTTGGGGTCACACCAACCGCGATGGGAGTACACCTAGCGCCCCTGATTGTTGCTTCCATCACTGTGGCGACAATTGCGGTGATTTCTATTTTCGGTTCTGGGCGCGTGAAACTCATGGCGCTTGGTGTTGGGCTGCTCGTGGGTATTTTCCTGTCGAGCGTGCTTGGCCTTTTGGATCTGGCGCAGTTGAGGGAATTATCTGATGCTTCCTGGCTTGGCTGGCCACGTATTCATTTCGGCATGCCTAGTTTCTCACTCTCTTTAGTGCCGTTATGTATCGTCATGGGCTTGGTTTTGAGTGTTGATAACATTGGAATGTTGGTCGATATTCAGCGACAGATTGATCCGAATTGGAACAAGATCGACGTGCGGCAAACCTGTGATGGAATTCAGGTGAGTGGCATCGGTGATTTAATTGCCGGAATTTTCGGTGGCATGCCTACCGGCATATCGTCCGCTCACGTGAGTTTGGCCCATGCGACAGGGGCGATTGCGCGTCGTATATCTTTGCTGACGGGCCTCCTGCTAATCCTTGCGGCGTTTGCCCCAAAGGTTGTCGTTGCGTTATCCCTCGTGCCCCGGCCGGTCGTAGGGGCTGTCATGGTATATGCCGCAGCCTATATGTTGGTTTCCGGCATGACGCTGATACTCGGACGAATGTTGAACGAGCGACGAATTTTCGTGATTGGCTTTTCTGTGGTGATGGGTTTGATGCCGGCTCTTGTGCCTGGCATTTACATTCAGGTGCCAGATTTGCTGCGGCCAATTCTGGAGTCGCCGCTAGCAGTTGGGACGTTTGTGGCTATTGCTTTAACTCAAGTATTTCGGATCGGCGCTGCACAGCGCGCAAGCCTTAGCGTTGAGCTGCTGATGACCGATAACGAGGGCCTGCGCGAGTATCATATTAATAAGACGATCAGGCAGACGCTCGACTCCGTTGGTACTGCCGTGGGCGCTTCGCGTGCGGCGATCGACCGTGCGATTGATGTGACATCAGAGCTCATAGCTGTCTTGGCGACGCTCCGCTGTTTTAATGGCCCCGTGAACCTATTGGCTGCATTTGAAGATACACGCTTAAAGATTGAGTTGGCATACAGTGGTAATGCGGTGTCCGAGATTTCGTCTGCATCTATCCTGCTTCAAAGTGAGGGTAGCGCTTTACAGCGCGCGTGGCGGCTGATGGACGGGAACATTGATTAGGTCAGTCGTTCGACGGTTGGTGATATGCAGCGACTGAAGCTTGTGTTTGAGGCGTAGTGCGCGGTGTGGCTTCGGTTTGCGGCCGGCTCGAGTGAGTGCTCGAAACTCCCTGTTGGGCTTAATTGAGGACATGTCGAGGGCAATGAACGCACGACGGCAAAGCTTGTGTAGTGCACTGGGTACGGTGGGCCTTGCGCGCGGCGCGCGGCTTGAGATTGAGTATGTGGTGACGATTAGACGTTAGAGTTGCGTTCCGAGCGCGTACTTGTCGCTAGGTGTGTGGTTGTAGCGTTCGAGGTGCATGATTTTTAGTGAGTGCCACATCGGGCCGCGCAGTGGATGAAAATCGCGAAACTCTGTGTAGTTTTCCAGGGTAACCGAATCCCAGAAGGCGAGGTAGGCGGCGTAGTCGAATTCTCCCGCGTGGCCCCAATTACTAAGTTTTTGCTCAAGTTCCGCGCGGGTGCGGCCCCATGAAAAATGTAATAGCTGTAGTGGCGAAACGACGCGCTGCTGACCGTTGTACCGTGCCACCTGGTACGGTTGACGAGACATGGTGGCGATTGGGGTGCGTTCAGTCTGCGGAGTAATGACCAGTGCTTGGTCACCGAATACCTTGAATACCGAGATCCACAGGCCTGAAGCCGTGTACTCGACGGGATTATGTTCTGTCAGCCAATCAACGAATTCACCGGGATTTTGAATAATTTCATCAGAGTCGATTTGGACGATCCAATTACCGGTTTGTGCATGCCTCGCAAGCTCAGTGCGCTCGAAGGAGTCGTTTTCCATAGGCTGAGAGGAAGCATGAAAGTTATCTTCAATGATGCGAATTTTTTGTCTCGTGTCGATGAGGGTTACAAACTTGCGAAGTTCACTCATGTCGAGTTCATAGGGCTTTTGTGACCACGTGAGGCGATCCGCATCAAGCCCGAGAATAATTTCGTCAGCAATACCGTAATACGCTCTGATGGCGGCGTATGCATACTGGTAGTCGTACGCAATCGGGGTGATGATCGATAGTCTGAGCACGCTGATGTATCTCAGTAAAAAGTGACCAAGTGCAGGCCGACAGCGCGGGGCGACAAAAAGCGGCCATCACCTGTCTTTCGAAGGTGTCTCATCAAATATTGAGCGTCTAAGATTAGCACTGGCCACTGGGTGCAGGCGAGTTATTTAAAATAGAGCAAGAGGCATATTAAAAGTGCGCGTTGACCTCAATAAAGCAGTTTTTTCGCATTAAGGGCGCTAATCTTTCAGGCTGCATAAAACCGTTTACTTAGGTCGAGTGTTCTACACGAGCGTCACGGTGTGGCACACTCAGAGATTAACGGCTCGCACTGTCTGAGGATGGTCCGCTAGCCGAGTCAATGTAGCTTACTTGCAGTGCATTACAGCTACACTTCGTGTTTGAGGGGAATAACAAATGAAAGATCGTGTTGCGCTCGTGACTGGGGGCGGCCGCGGCATTGGTCGTGAAGTCGCTTTGCTGCTCGCTGCCGCTGGCGCGCGGGTGATGGTCGTGTCACGTAGTGAAGTTGAGCTTGCAAGCGTTGGACTTGAATATGTGGTTGCTGATCTTGGTAGCACGGACGGTTGCGCACGCGCGATTGACGAAACGCACAGACGCTTAGGCCCCATTGAGCTGCTGGTCATCAATCATGGTATTGGCTCTGCCCACGAGCGGCTCATTTGGGAGCAAGACCCAGCAGTTTGGCGAGAAACGATGCGAGTTAATCTTGATGCGCCATTTGAGCTTGCACGCCTAGCGGTGGGTGGCATGTGCGAGCGCGGCTTCGGCCGACTGGTGTTCACAAGCTCGACGGCTGGCGAAAAAGCAGAACGGTCTGGTAGCGCATACACGGCGTCAAAGCATGGCGTGCTCGGGCTCGCTCGCGCGATCGCGCAGGATGCGGGGCCTTTTGGTGTCACGTCAAATGCAGTGTTGCCAGGCTGGGTACGTACAGAAATGGCTGAGCGTTCGGCACGCGCTGAGGCTGAACGTCGCGGTGTGAGTGTTAGCCAAGTTTGGGGGGAGCGTGCTGCACTTTACCCCCAAAAAAGAGTGCTTGAGCCGCGTGAAGTGGCTGAGGTGATTGCTTTTTTGTGCAGTGACGCTGCTAGTGGCGTGAACGGCGAGGCAATTACGGTAGCGCTCGGTGGCATCTGGTAGCGATGCAGTTTATGTATTATGACTTTGAATAAGCGCTTGTGTCGCACTAAAAAAACGGAGAGCTACGATGCTTAAACGAATAACGTTCACTGTAATAGGCCTCATGATCGCGATTTTTGCTGTTGCGCAGCAGCCAGTCGCATTGCCGCCGCTACCCTCGAGCCTCGGCGCTACGTACTTGATTCGTGCGGGGAAACTGATCGACCCGGAGGTGGGTACCGCTACGGATACACAAATGATTCTGGTTAAGGACGGGCGCATCGTAGAGATTGGTGCGCATATAACGGTACCGGCGGATGCTGAAACCATTGATCTGTCCGAGTATTCAGTGCTCCCGGGTCTAGTTGATGCCCATAATCATTTGGCGCTGACTTATAAAAAAGTGCCAGAGAACGACGTTTACTACTATACGTACATCCAAGAATCGACGGCATTGCGCGCAATTCAAGCGGCATCGAATGGCATGCAGATGCTCTCTGCTGGGTTTACGGTTGTTCGGGATCTTGGTAACAACGGGCTTTATGCTGATACCGCTTTACGTCAGGCGATTGAGCAAGGGTGGGTACCTGGTCCCACACTAATTAATTCAGGAATCATCATCGGCGGGATTGGTGGGCAGTTCTATCCCACACCTGAGATGGTCAAAGAGCATAATCTGATCTATCCAGAATATCTGGATGCTGATACGCCCGATGAGATCATTAAGGCGGTACGGCAGAACGTCCTGTTTGGTGCCAAGGTGATCAAGATCTGCGTGGACTGCAAGCCGTATCCGTACTCGGTTGACGACATTCGGTTATTTATTCGCGAGGCTGCGAATGCTGGCGGACTCAAAGTGGCGGGTCACGTCCAGACAGAGGAAGGTGCGCGCCGCGCAATTGAGGCGGGCTTGTGGTCTGTTGAGCACGATATTGCATTGACTGACGATTTGCACAAGCTGATGGCAAAAAAAGGTATTTGGCGCGTTGGTACCGAAACGCCATTCACAGAGTATCGGGGGACCCAGGAGCGGTTCGATAAAACTGTCGCAGGCATGAAGTCTGCGTGGTTACGTGGTGTAAAAATGGCGTTTTCAACAGATGCTGATTATTGGGTTCCTGGGCTCTCACGCGGTGAGGTCGTCATCAACTTTCTAAAGAGTTGGAAGGCGGCTGGTATCCCAGATAAGGACATCCTAAAAGTCATGACGGTGAATGGTTATCAGGTGTGTGATATTGCAAATGTGCGCGGCCCGCTGAAAGTTGGCTTTCCGGCCGATATGATTGCCGTCAAGGGCAACCCACTCGAAAATATCGATGTGTTGCGCGCGGTAAGTTTTGTGATGAAAGACGGGTTGATTTTCAAGCGTGATGGTGTGATGACGCCAGAGCGATTTTTACATGGCGGGCCGGTCAATGGTTGGCGCATACACTGAGGTACGCTTAGGCGGGTACTGGGTCCCGCGAATCCAATAGCGGTGACTGGTAAGTAAGGTGGTGGCATCGGCGAGTGATGCCACCGGATCACGGCAAGGTGTAATGTTAAGTCGCTTTTCCGGCTTGCGTTGCTGCTGGCACCTCGATCAAGCGTCCAGTCTTTACGTCATAGATGTAGCCGTAGACCGGGATTGAGGAAGGCACCAAGGGGTGTGAGCGTATACGTTCCACATCCTCAACGACACTACCAGCGAGATCGCTGATTGTGTGCCATTTAATAAAATGACCGGCGACAGAGCCTGGCCCCTCACCATGATCATGCCAGCCGGTGGCGTCAATTGTCGCGGTTGTCAGGCTTTGTCGCAAAAGGCCCGAGATCACATCGTCTGTGAATAGCTCCATACCGCAGTCTGTATGGTGCACGACAAACCATTCTTGGGTGCCTAGCAGCTTGTAGGAGATAACCAATGACCGAATGGCATCATCACTGGCGCGACCACCAGCATTTCGGATGACGTGAGCATCACCCTCTGAAAGACCTGCGTATTTTGCAGGATCTAATCGAGCATCCATGCAAGTCAAAATGGCAAAACGACGTGCTGGAGGTAAAGGAAGCTTACCTTTGTCAGCAAAGTTGGCCGCGTACGTCTGATTCGCGCTCAGAACTTCATTTAGGACCTTGCTCATACCATCTCCGGTGTTGTCATTTGTAAAGGCAATGGGGTTAATCTAAGGACTTCGCGGCAGGGTGTCCGCGAAGCATTCGTTAGCCGCTTAGCAGTATTGGTTATCACGGGTTTGTAGCTATCATTGCTGATGGTGACTTTGTGGCAGCCGACTATATTTAGGCCCTAAAGGCTCTGGGTGTGGCTATTGCCTCGCTTTAAGTGATTTTTTTATCAAATTCGGAGCGTTAGGATGAAGTGGTACATCACCTTTGCGGCTCTGGCCGTAATGCTCGTCGTCGCTAGCGCGTGTCTTGGTGCGGTAAGCGCTGAGGAGGTGGCTGCTGTGCCGCTCGTGGTAAGGACGCAGCTTGGTCGCGTGCAGGGCGTGCAGCGTCATGATGTGCTGGAGTATCGGGGTATTCCGTACGCGGCGCCTCCGGTAGGCGCACGACGCTTTGCGCTCCCGCACAGAGCCGCGGCGTGGGGTGCGGTGCGCGATGCTAGTGCGTTTGGCCCCGCGTGCCCGCAGCAGGCCCGATTTCATCTGACGGATGCGAGCAGCGCAGAGGACTGCCTGACGTTAAACGTTTCCGTGCCGCTCGGTACGCAAGTGGGGGCCAGGCTACCGGTGCTTTTTTACATTCATGGCGGTGCTTACGTGGGTGGGTCATCGAATCTATATCGCCTTGATAAGCTCGCTCGTCTTGGGAAAATGGTTGTGGTATCCGTCAACTATCGTCTTGGCGTGCTTGGGTTTATGCCGCACCCCGCTTTCGCGTCGCACGAGCATCTGAATGGAAATTATGGTCTTGAAGACCAACGGTTTGCCTTGCAGTGGGTGCAGGAGAACATTGCAGCGTTTGGCGGTAATCCGCTTAATGTCACAATCGCAGGAGAGTCGGCTGGAGCGGCGTCCGTGTGTATGCATCTTGCGTCGCCAGAGCATACTAAAGGGTTGTTTCAAAAGGCGCTAATTATCAGTGTTGGTTGTCTACAGCCAGTTAAAACCGTCGCAATGGGTCTACAGACGGGTCTCTCCGTTGCGAGCATGCTCGGTTGCACGGGCTCCTCATCGAAGGAGGTGCGCCACTGCATGCAGCACGCCAGTATTGAGCGCATTTTGTCGGCACAGGGGAGCTATAGCGCTCTGCATCCCACGGAACTTGCGCCTTTTGCGCCCGTAGTGGGGACTCGCGATGACCCGAATGCCACAGTGCCACGTGCTGTGAGCGCGGCCCTCACCACTGGCCACTTTGCAACAGTTCCATTGATGATGGGTGGCGCCCGCGATGAGTTGCGTTTGTATGTAGGTTACTGGTGGCAAGCATGGAAGGCGGATCCAACGCGTTCACCTGCTCTTGATGCAGCTAACTTTGATGCAGTATGGCTGCCTTTACTGTATCCCGAGGGCGCGGATCTGACTGGTCATAACAATGCTGCGCGTGTGAGTGCTGAGTACACTCCAGCGGGAGGATGGTCGTCGTTATCGGATGCGTCCGTTCCAGAGGCGTTGGGCGAGCTCATGTCAGATTTTACGCCCGCTATGGCAATCAATAATTGCCTTTATCTGCACACGGCCGATGCATTTCGTGCATACGCACAAGCCCGATCCTTATTTTTTCCGTTGTATGAATATGAGTTTTCAGATCCAGATGCACCGGTCATGGGTGTGGGTATCGCGAAGCCCTACCCACCGTTTGCGATGGGGCCTGTGCATTCAGCAATGCTGAATTATCTGTTTCCGCAGATGTCAAACACCAAGGCGATTGATGCACCCGAGTTGCCCGCATCGGCCGAGGCCCTTGGCGATCAAATGGTTTATTACATCGCGCAATTCATGCGTAGCGCTACCACTGAGGTTGCCGGTTTACCGGTGTGGCCAGTCTATGGAGGCGGTCCCACCGTGATGAATTTTGTGCCAGGCAACAGCCAAGCGTACGATGCCAATCGGCAGCATCACTGCGCGTTTTGGGCCGATTTGTATCCAGACCGTTTGGGATCCCTACATTGAGTGACCGGTGTGGCTAGGCTCCCAATCGGTTGGCGCGAGCTCAAAGCGCTGAAAGTCAAAGGCCGGTGATACCGTACAACCGACCAGTGTCCACGCGCCCTCCGACTGTGCCGATTGCCAGATACCGCTCGGCACGATTCGTTGAGGTAGAGCGTCACCGGCAAGCGGTGGGCCTAAACGCCATTGCGTGTGAGGCGCATGGTCTCGCGCAATGCGCAGGAGTAGAGGAGCGCCAGCATACCAATGCCAAACTTCGGTCGCGTCGATACGATGCCAGCGGGATATTTCGCCCGCGCACAGCAGATAGTAAATTGCTGTGCCTGCGCCTCTGGATCCATCGGCAGGCCTATCGCGCCATGTCTCGCGGTAGTGCCCTCCCTCTGGATGCGGCTGTAAAGACAATGTCGTGATGATGTCAGCAGCAGCGATAGCAGGCTTCATTTGGATCCGTTAAACGGCGCGTTAAGCAGCATCAGTTTTTGAGGGTGGCTAGCATGGCAGTGGCTTATCGAGTGTGGATGGCCAAGTCTGTGCGGATCGACACGTAAAATCTCTTACTTGAGTCGCTTATAACGATCTAAGGAATTAGGCGTGTTTCTTGATATGCGGCCACGGGCCTACCAGTAGGGCGAGCAGGACGTCTAGCCATTGAGTTAGGTGTTTAAGACGTCTTCAAAGAAAATGGCGTAAAGTTGGTCTTGGTGTCGTAAAAATCTTCTTGTTCTGCGCGTTTTAGGAAGTTGACGACTTTGTACGTCAGCGGCGTGGCAACGATTTCCCAACCACTTTTGAGCACGTATTGGGTGAGGGTTACCTGCAGTAGCTGCTCTGGCTTCCAGATGCCATAAAAGGCCACGACGTAAAAAATAGCTGAGTCCACCAGTTCGCCGCACAGCGTTGAGCCGATAGTGCGAGTCCATAGCCAGCGGCCCTTGGTCCAAATTTTCATTTTGGCTATGACGTAGCTGTTAACGAATGACCCGCACCAAAAAGCCGTGATCGACGCCGCGATGATGCGGGGCGTATTGCCAAAAATCGCTTCTACTGCTGGTTGTTTGGCCACCCACCAATCTGCCGGGGGTAGCGCCACGATAACCGCGGCCATCGTTGATGCAAACAAGAGTGCAGCAAATCCGGCCCACACCACACGCCGGTCACGTGCGTAGCCATACACTTCAGTCAGTATGTCGCCAAAGACGTACGAAATCGGGAAGAACAAAACTCCGGCTAAAAAAGTGACCGAGCCCACAATGGGAAGGTGCACCGTTGACACTTTTGCCGGACCAATAAGGTTCGAGCACAGCAATATGCAGACGTAAGCCGCCATGAAAAAGTCGTAGTACTTAAAATTTCGCATACCTAATGTGGCGGTGGCGTTTGACTGAGTCATGAGGAGGCCTCTGGGTAAGCGGCGATCATGGCGCCGAGTAATTGCTTGAAGCTGATGCGCCCGACGTGCCTAAACGAATTTAGCGACCGGCGTAGTGTTCCATACGTAGGCCTGTGCCACCCTGGCTAACATGCGCCACGACAGCAGTGCGACGGTGGATGCGAGTGACTGTGCCTAGGTCGACCGCAAATGCCAGTTCAACCACAGAGCCGGCGCGCAGCCCAAGATTTTCGGTTGCCACAAAGACACCATTTGCGCTGATATTCTTGGAGTGACAGCTTTTGCTAGGGCGGCCGGTGGCCTGCACATACACCGTTGTGCGTGCTTTATGTCGCGCGTGCAGTCGGCGTTCCATCTGGCAGCGTCCCCTCAACAGAAGTTCACCAGCGGTCATCCGCCGAGCTCGAGAGGGTAATTATGCCCGAAGTCGCGTCACATTGCAGCAGTTCAGACCTTCTCTATCCAATAATAATCTTTGGGATCAGTCTGTTAAGGCTGTCGCGGATGGGCCCCGGCGGTTTTCAAAGGCTGGGGTAGTCGGTATAACCCGCGGCACCCGGGCTATATAGCGTGTTGGGATCCATTTCGTTCAAAGGCGCGTTGCTGGCAAAGCGGGCGACGAGGTCAGGATTGGCGACATACGCGCGGCCCATTGCGATCAGATCAGCAGATCCGCTCCCGATCGCCGCATCAGCCTGCTCCTTGCTGAAGCCTCCGTTGAGCATAAGTGGACCGTGAAAGTGCTGGCGGGCAATTTTGGCGAGTCGCTGTTCGCTCGGCATGCTGTGATCGGCATGACGCACTTCTAAGAAGGCAATACGGCGTGAGTCGAACTCGCGAGCGAGATACTCCACCAGCGCCTCTGGCGCCGAATCCGTAATGTCATTGTAGCCGACCAATGGCGATAGACGTACAGACACGCGGTCAGCGCCGATGGCCTGACTGACGGCATCAGTTGTTTCGAGCAATAAACGCGCGCGATTTACCAGCGAGCCACCGTAGTCGTCGGTGCGATCATTGGTTCCATCTCGCAAGAATTGATCAAGTAGGTAGCCGTGAGCTCCATGTACTTGTACGCCATCAAAACCTGCTGCCTGTGCGCGGAATGCTGCTTTTGCAAATAGATCCACAATGCCGCGCAGTTCCTCGCGCGCGAGGCGTCGTGGCGTTTCATATGGCTTTTCGCCCTCAGGAGTACGTATGGTACTGCCGCGTATGGGCTGTTCGGTGCTTGAGATCGGTTGGATCCCGCCATTTAAGGATGAATGTGCCGCCCGTCCAGGATGCCAGAGTTGCACAACGATGCGGCCTCCTTTGTTGTGCACGGCATTCGTCACCAGGCGCCATCCATCGACGCACGCATCATTAAAGAGCCCGCTTTCTCCAACAAATGCACAGCCATCCGCTGCGACCATCGTGGCCTCCGTGATGATCAGAGCAGCGGCGGCGCGTTGTGCATAATATTCAGCAATCAAGGTATTCGGGATATGTGATGTGCCGGCGCGCGCGCGCGTGAGCGGCGCCATCACGAGACGATTGGGAAGCTCTAGTGGGCCAAGTTGCATCGGCGTAAATATATTGGGCACTAATCAATCCTCAGGCAGCGTGGTCTATTGGTTGAATGAGCGATATTGAAACGCATTTAGAATCGATTGGCAAAAGGCGCCAAGCTTCCTGATAGCGCTATCGATATTCTTTGTATTGTAAAGGTTGAATTGTGTCAGTGGCAGCACCAAATTGTGCAAGTTAGCTGGGGCAGCGATGCTAGTTTAAACGTCGAAGGCGTATGCAGCGGGGGCGCAGGACAACCTTGCTTTTTTATTCAAGCGGATGCCAAGAGGCTAGGACGTAAGTAAGTGGCAGCCAGCGAGTGGATTGAGGTTTACACATCGCGTCACGCAGCCGCGTGCGATGAGCGGGCATTTGTGTTGTTGGCTCTTGGCGTCACGAGCATTATGCGCGCGACGACAGACGGATTTAGCTTGCTGGTGCGTCCTTGGGATGTGGCGCGTACAGCTGTGGAATTGCAGCGCTTTGGCCGCGAGCGCAGCGCCGAATCGGTTCCGTCGTCCGTACCGCTACGCTTGCATGCTGGCGCGCTGACGAGCGCCGGCATTTACGTACTTGTTATTTTTTTAATCGCGGTTGCAAGTAGCCGTAATGTGTTGAGTCGGGATTGGTATGACGCAGGCGTCCTAGATGGTGCCCGCTTGCATGGCGGGCAGTGGTGGCGCGCCGTCACGGCGCTGACGCTGCACGCCGATCTCGCTCATTTGCTTGGTAACGCAATTTTCGGCGCATTATTTGGTGGCTTGGCGGCACGTGTTTATGGACCAGGCGTCGCTTGGCTGTTGATTCTGGTGGCCGCCGTGATTGCAAACGGACTCAATGGGTTGTTCATGCCGCCCAATCGTGAGTCATTCGGCGCATCAACTGCGGTGTTCGCGGCACTAGGCGCGTTGGCTGTGCATCAGTGGCCTATACGACGCGCTGGATCGACGGGGCGGATGGCGGGACGCGGTTTGTTTGGTGCGTTGGTGTTATTGGGCATGCTCGGCACGGGAGACCGGCACACTGATATCGCTGCGCACGCATGGGGATTTTTATGTGGCGCCCTAATCTGCTTGCCATTACGCAACACAACGCCACCGCCCGGTAAAACACAAGCCTTGGCGGCAATGTCTGTGATCGCTGTGTTGGTGCTTGCTTGGATCTGTGGGTTGCGCGCCGAGGTCTAGTGACGTGGGGCCCTGTGATTTAGCGGTCGAGCCAAGCCATCTGTGTTTGCCCGTAGCGCTCACCGAATGCCGCTCCCCGCGGGAACATTTCTTCCAGCGCCATCAAGTCACAGCTCGCGAGCGAGATTTTGCTTGCTGCGACATTATCTGCAAGATGCGTACGACGTCGCGTGCCAGGAATGGGCACGATGTCAGGGCCTTGTGCCAACAACCACGCAATGGCCAGCTGTGCTGCGGTGCAGCCTTTTTTTGCTGCGAGTTGACTCAAGGACCGACTAAGGGCTTGGTTGCGATCAAAGTTGTCTGCCTGAAAGCGCGGTTGGTGTGCGCGCATATCGCCATCGCGCGCGTAGTCTTCGGCGCGGCGTGCAGTGCCCGTCAGAAAGCCGCGGCCTAGAGGGCAGTAGGGTACGAGGCCAATGCCAAGCTCGCGGCATGCCGGAAGCACGTCCCGCTCAAGGCCGCGTTCCCAGAGCGAGTATTCGGATTGTAGGGCAGAGATGGGATGTACAGCGTGTGCCCGCTTGAGAGTCGTGGCGCTGACTTCTGATAAGCCGAGGTAACGCACCTTACCCTCACGGACGAGTTCGGCCATGGCACCCACAGTGTCCTCAATGGGCGTTGCGGGGTCTAAGCGGTGCAGATAGTACAAGTCTAGATAGTCTGTTCCTAACCGTTTTAGGCTGCTCTCACATGCACGTTTTGCATTGATTATGCTGCCATCTAGTCCAGAAATTCGCTTATCTTCGCCGATCGTGAAACCAAACTTGCTGGCAATCGTGATTTTTTGACGTCGACCGGGTAAAAACTGCGCGATGAGCTCCTCGTTTTGCCAAGGCCCATAAACCTCTGCTGTGTCGAAATGGGTAATACCCAGCGTGTAAGCGGCTTCTAGGGTGGCTAGTGCTTCGGTAGCCTCTCTAGATTCAGGAGTTCCGTAAGCAAAGCTCATGCCCATGCAGCCTAGGCCAATGGCTGAACACACCAATCCTTGGGATCCTACAGAGCGATTATCCATGGTAAATTCCTAGTGTTTCGAAGGCAGCAGGGCAAATCGATCGATAGGGTATGTCACCCAGCCCGTGCGTTGGAAGTTCAAAGCAGAATAAAAAAATTCTGCCGAAGTTTTGCAGGCCTGTCGTGCCACAGGCCCCTATTGCATCGCGTCAGATTAGGGGCAGTTTGGTCGCCTTGCCGTCAGTTGCTTAAAAATTGTTGGGGAAACCAGCAATTTAACCCCGTCCGGAGATTGACATGTACCCCCATCGGCCCGAAAATACGCGGCTCATTTGCCGGAGGGGTACCCAAGCGGCCAACGGGAGCAGACTGTAAATCTGCCGGCTTATGCCTTCGAAGGTTCGAATCCTTCCCCCTCCACCACCTCGTGCGGCGAGGTGTACGGGTGCCGCGGGGTAGACGGGGTTCGGCTGTGAATCGCAGGCAATTAGAGCCGGCGGAGTGATGAGGATGTTGAGGCGTCTTAAGGGTCTATGACTCTGCGGCGCCGGGCATGGCGGGTGTAGTTCAATGGTAGAACCTCAGCCTTCCAAGCTGATGGTGTGGGTTCGATTCCCATCACCCGCTCCACCTTACTCGGTGTTGAGCGTGGTGAGGGTGGATTGCAGAGGACGATCTGGCTGACGGAGTGAGAGGAATGGATCGGGGGCAAGCCCCGCAGGCTTAGGCCCACGTAGCTCAGTCGGTAGAGTGCGTCCTTGGTAAGGACGAGGTCACCGGTTCGATCCCGGTCGTGGGCACCAGATATTTCGGCCCTGGCGGTAAAGCGTCAGGGGTTTGTTGTTTAAACAAAGTCTCTGCCATGTGGTTGAGATTCAAAGGATGGGGCAGAGCCCCGTAGAAGGAGAGCACCGTGTCTAAGGAAAAATTCCAGCGTACGAAGCCGCACGTGAACGTGGGGACGATTGGGCACGTTGACCATGGGAAGACGACGCTGACGGCGGCGCTGACCAAGGTGATGGCGGAGAAGCATG
>Ga0136642_1000508_pt1 | contig 20208 bp, 6 predicted proteins | sample LowCatLa1302831Y_FD_115313 | JGI IMG/M metagenome (GOLD analysis project Ga0136642, IMG submission 115313) | Freshwater microbial communities from Lower Cathedral Lake, Yosemite National Park, California, USA - 13028-31Y | ecosystem: Environmental > Aquatic > Freshwater > Lake ... | reverse complement strand
CCATTCATTTCCAATATGTCATCTCTAATATTCTGATTGCGTTTTTCAATATTGATCACACGAACAAAACTGTTTGTAACTGCGGCAGTGAAATAGGCAAACGGGTTGTCTGATTTTGATTCATCAAATTGAAGTCCTATCTGTGTTAGTTGCAAAATAGCCTGTCCTTTCATCTCGTCGTTGTATGTGTAGCCACGAACATTGCCGCGAGTGGCATATCTCTCACACAATTTTAACATCATGCGAGCTAGAGTGTTAGTTATTTGGCCAGCATCCTTGTCAAACTTGCCCTTTTGTAAGTCACCTTTCCAGTGACTTTTTCCAACACAGATCAATTTTTCAGGATCAGTGTCATCAAACTTCCAATGTTGGAATGGAGGGAAGTTGACCTTGTCTCGATGATCAGCAAGACTTTTGGGATTTTTTTTGCGCACATTGTTGAGGGGAATATGATCAAATGTCATGATCCTGAAAACCAAATCTGTTTTGGTTATTTTTTTATAATCAACTTCGCAGTCTGCTTGTTTGACTTTTTCGCCGGCTTTTTTGCGAGTGGCGTAGGCTAGATCTCCTACTCGTTTGGCTTGATTGCGCTTGGCTTCGGCTATGGTTCTTATGTTAATCTTATCTAGACTGGGTAATATTATATCGTATTGGTGATATTGTGGTTTGGTAAAACTGCAATAACTGGATTTGCTTTTGTGAATTTCCAACAGCATGTCTTTGTTGTTGAGATAATTTACTTTTACTGGGGTTGTGGGTATCATCCTTAGAGTCCTCTAATGTCTAATTATAAACTACGCAGTTAATAAAGTCAAATAAATAATATACCAAAAGGGGAATATTATTATGGCAGTTACCGGTGCAAGCGGTTTAGTGAAGATTGGCACAAGTGTAAACAAACTGGCAACAGGCGCAGTTGGTGCGATTGGCGCAGTAGCACAGTTGGGTTCTGCCATTAGAACAGGAGGATTCAGTCTAGCAGACTTGCCCAGAGCAGGTGAAATCGCAGGTGACTTGTATGCGGCTGTGGCTGCCTTTACTGATCTAGAAGGCGAAAATGAATGGCGTGTAAGACTGAGCTTGCCAACATGGCCGAGTTTTAGAACAAGTCCGGTATTGAAACCGTTAAGTGATGCAGGCGGTATGATTTTTCCTTATACTCCAGAAGTACAAACACAGTCCATAGCCAAGTACCAACCTTTGAACCTGGTACACACAAATTACAACTTTCAGGCGTACCAGCACAGTGAACCTGGACAGATAACTATTACAGCGCCCATGTATGTTGAAGATCAAACACAAGGACTTTATTGGATAGCGGCAATACACTATTTAAGAGCATTAACCAAAATGTTTGTGGGAAATGATCCTAAGGCCGGCAATCCCCCACCTATTGTGTATCTCAATGGCTATGGCAATTTTGTTTTTAACAATATTCCAGTGGTAGTTACAAATTTTACCACAACACTCAATAAAGAATGTGATTATATCAGTGTGCCTGTGGTGGGCAGTGCCGCAGGTGCTGTGCAAGGCATAACAGATGCCATTGGCGGCCTAGCAGATGCATTTGGCGGCATAGGCGGTGTGGCTGGTATATCGGCCAGCAGTATTGGACAAGTGGCAGGTGCTGTTGGCCAAGTGGCCGCACTGGGATCTTTGTTTGGTGTTGGAGGATCAACACCGGGAGGGAACAGCTATGTTCCAACCAAGAGCACATTCAGCATTACATTACAACCTATGTACAGCAGAAATTCAGCACAAAAATTTAGCCTTGATAGATTCGTCACTGGCGGATATCTAAATACAGGCCCAGGATACATTTAAAATGGCAACTTATAGCAAAACCAGCCCCTATTACAAAACACCCATAGTCAACACGTACCTTGACATCTTTAACATACGATCAGTCAGTGCAAATCCTGACGATTTCTTGTACACCATACAGCCTCAGTACACTTATAGACCAGATTTATTGGCACATGATCTCTACGGAGATTCTAGTCTTTGGTGGGTGTTTATACAACGCAATCTAGATGTATTACAAGATCCTATCTTGGACTTTGTGCCAGGAACTCAAATCTATATTTGCAAACTGAGTGAACTTAATCCAGCCTTGGGTATCTAAAAATGGCCACAACTGCTAATACAGCAACCGCTAATGGCGATGTACTGCAAGGTATCAAAACTCTTGCGGGTAGCACGTACACAGGAAAACTTCCTATACCCAACGTACTCAGTAGATTTGCCAGTTACAATTACATTATTGGGTTGTCCGTTCTTACTCCGTCTGAATTGAATTTTCCTGATGAAAGTTACAAAGCAGGGATTCCTCCCAGCTTGGGATATATCTGCAAGAGTGGCAGCATTGACACAGCAAATAGATTCAATGCAACAGGCGGATACAAATTAGATTTTTTTATAACTGAATTGATTATTAACGGTCAATATGGATGGGAAAAGAATTCAGGAAACACAAATACACTAACAGTAGAATTCACATTGTTTGAACCATTTAGTATGGGACAGTTTGTAACAATCATGCAAGTGGCTGCCTACAAAGGTGGTTACAGCAATTACAACGATGCTTCTTATCTCATAACTATTGATTTTAGAGGTAATACTGAAACTGGATCGTTGGTCAATATTCCAAATACCACTAAACATGTACCCATCAAGATCACAACCATAGACATGCACATGACAGCATCGGGATCCACATACAAGGTCAAGGGGTATATCAGTAACAGCGAAGCCTTTCTCAACACTTATGCCACAATCAAGACTGATGTTTTTATCAAAGGTGAAACTGTGCAGGAAATTTTACAGTCTGGAAACGACAGTTTACAAAACATCTTGAATCGTCAATTCAAACAACAGCAAAAAGAAACAGGCGTGCAACCTGACCAAATTCTTATTTTGTTTCCTGATGACAGGGCTTCTGGTACATCGACCGGTCTAGGACTTGGCATACCAAAAACAGCCAAGGCGTCTTCTCAAGCAGCCATCAAGGAAAAATTGCAAGTGTCCACATCAGGCGACACAGGCAACATCAAGCAAAATGGCGCTGTTAATGCAGTGGGCAAAGCAGTGATGAATTTTGACATAGCAAGAAACAATAAGGTATTTCCAGAATATATTGTTACATGGGACAATGATATCAACAAAACTCGTAGGGCAAGCAACACAATAGATCCAAAAAAAGCAGCCTTTCAATTTGCAAAAATGGTACGTATTGAGCAAATTATCAATTCGGTTATACAACAAAGCAGTTATCCTAAAGATGCCATGGCACCGGGTGCAGATGATTCCGCTGGCATGAGAGCATGGTGGAGAATAGACACACAGGTATTTCATGTGCCCAGCAAAGCCAATGAAAAAAGCACGGGTTTTACTCCCAAGATTGTAGTATATAGAATTATTCCTTATGGTTATCATGACAGCAAAATGCTGGCCGCCAATGCTGGCGCTCCAGGATTACCAAAGTTAGAAAAACGTGTGGCAAAACGTTATGATTACTTGTATACTGGCCTTAACACAGAAGTGTTGGCCTTTGATCTCAACATTAAGAACGGATTTATATCAGCATTTGCATTTGATCAGTTTGCGCGAAATCAAGATGCATTTACAAAAGACAAAACTGGTTCGGTAAGTAAAGCACCTGAAGCAGATAAAAAACCCGAGGAAGTACCAGTCAATGCGGGAAATTCTACGCCTCAAGCGGGTCAAGGTCAGCCGTCTCAAAGTCGTAGCAATGTTGCAGATACTGGAAGCGCAGGACTAAGTGGATCTCCTACAGAAAACGAAATCGTTGTGGCAGCGAGGCTCATGCAGAAGGCATTGGTTGAAGGATTAGACATGGTAAATCTTAATCTGAAAATTGTGGGAGATCCTTACTACATAGCTAATAGTGGCATGGGAAATTTTACTATTGCTTCTACCGCGCAAAACATAACTGAAACCGGCGACATTGATTTTCAGTCCAGCGAAGTTGACTTGCTTATCAATATCAAATCTCCTACCGACATAAATCAAGGCACTGGTTTATATGATTTCAACAAAACGCAAACAGTGAACATGTTCAAGGGTTTTTACAAATTGCAAAAAGTTGTAAGCACGTTCAAGGATGGCAGTTTTACGCAACAGTTGTCCGGATACCGACGTCAAGGACAAGATACAGACTACACAACTGGTGAAGGTTCAAGATTGACCTCAGCAACTAAAACTCCTACTAACGGAAAGAGCAAACAGTAATGGCAATAGATTCAGCAACCAAACCAAGACAACCCGCTCCTGAAACTCCGCGACTTGCGGAAGTTATTGGTCATACCGATCCAGACTACGGCGGCGGTCTCAAGGTGCGCATATTGAGAGAAATAGGCAACAGCAATTTCTCAGGCGAAGAATTTCAAGTCAAAGCCATGATGCCATTTGCAGGTCAAACCAGCTCTAACTATGTGAACAAAAACAACAAGTATGATGACACACAAAAAAGTTATGGCATGTGGTTTATTCCCCCTGATCCAGGCACCTTGGTAATTGTAATTTTTATAAACGGAGATGCTGCCAGAGGCTATTGGATAGGATGTGTTCCAGATACAGGCGCCAATTTTATGACTCCGGGATTAGCATCCACTCAATTCACAGTGGAAGGCGGAACTACAAAATTTGGACAGCCACTTAGGGCGCCAGTAGCCGAGGTGAACAAAGTGGTGCAAGCATCCAGTTCAGATGCACCAAAAGATTTTACTAAACTGGCCAAACCCACCAGTCTATTTGCTGACGTGTTAAAATTGCAGGGACTTTTTACTGATGACGTAAGAGGTATTACTACCAGCAGTGCAAGAAGGGAAACTCCCAGCACAGTGTTTGGAATCAGCACTCCTGGACCAGTTGACAGGCGCAATGGTGCACCCACAGGCAAAGCTGGATCTGAACCACAGCAGTTGATTAATGTAAGCAGACTGGGAGGCACAACCTTTGTCATGGACGACGGTGATGACAATTTTAGAAGAAAAGTACCTGCTGACAAAGGTCCACCCAACTATGCCAGTGTGGAAGGCAATGAAACAGATGGTGATCCTACGATACCTCATAACGAACTATTTCGTATTAGAACACGAACTGGACATCAGATACTGTTACACAACAGTGAGGATTTGATCTACATTGGAAATGCCAAGGGCACAACTTGGATCGAATTAACAAGCAATGGAAAAATTGATATTTTTGCCGCAGACAGTGTTAGTGTGCATACCAAGACTGACATGAATTTTTATGCCGACAGGGACATCAATATGGAAGCAGGCAGGAACATTAATTTAAAATCCGAAACACGAACTCAATTGGAAACGGCAGGTGATCTTAATGTGATGGTCAATGGCAATTATAAAGTCAAGGTTGTGGGCGATTATATCAATGTGCTGAAAGACTTCAATGTAACCACATCAGCAGCCATAAATTTAACCAGTCAGAACACAAATCTAAAAACTACCAACAACATTTTGCTTACTGCTAACCTCATCGGAGAAAACGGGCCAGTGGCAGCCACTGCGCTGGCAACAGCGCCTACTGCGTTGTCAACTTTTGGCAACATCTACAGCACTCAAGCAGACAAAATAACCAGTATCATGAAGAGGGTACCAAACCAAGAACCTTGGCCACAGCATGAAAACTTGGATCCTTTGGCCATGACTGCGGCAAAAACAGACAGAGAAGTGTCAAAGGCAATAACATTCAGCAACGGCAACATTACCTACCCAGATTTTTATCTGCAATATACCACTGCAACTGATACATTTGCTTTTATCGAAGGTAAAGCCAAGCCTAAAAAAGAAAATGCTTAAGGAATAATCATGTCATCGTTATACAACAGAACAACTATAAATGGCCTAGGAAATCCATCTTCTCCGGTCACACGCAAATACAGAGGATTTAGCACTGTAAACAAGCACAGCAAGAATTTTGCACTGTATGATTTTGAGTTGATCAAGCAGGATTTGATTAACAGTTTTTATGTGCGACAAGGCGAGAAACTCATGGACCCAGAATATGGATGTGTAATATGGGACCTATTGTTTGAGCCCTTAACGCCGCAAGTGAAAGATTTATTGTTGCAGAACATCAATGCTATAGTAAATGCTGACCCTAGAGTGCAAGCCAGCAATGTGGTAATTAATCAGTACGAAACTGGACTACAATTGGAAATGACTTTGACTTATGTAACTTATAATCTAAGCGAAAATCTCAGGATACATTTTGATCAAAAAGTAGGACTACTGGCCACATCACTCAAGCAGTAATAAACTACACACTTAATTTTATTCAATAAATACTGCTACTAGGAAAAAACATGAGTTCAACCATAAGACAAAACAATCTTTTGTTGTCAGAAGACTGGAAAAAAATCTATCAAACATTTGCCAATGCTGATTTCACCAGTTATGATTTTGAAAATTTGCGTCGAACCATGATAGATTACATTCGTACCAATTTTCCAGAAGATTTCAATGATTATGTTGAGTCAAGTGAATATCTGGCTCTTATTGATCTTATTGCATTTGTTGGACAAAGTATTGCTTTTCGAGTGGATCTAAACGCTAGAGAAAATTTTATTGAAACAGCCGAACGTCGTAGCAGTTTGCTGAATCTGTCACAGTTGGTAAGCTACGTGCCTCACAGGAGCACCAGTGCCAGCGGACTGCTCAAATTTGGCACGGTGACCACAACAGAAAATGTTACAGACAGCAACGGTAGGAATTTGTCGGGTCAAACCATTGCTTGGAATGATGCCAGCAATAGCAATTGGTATGACCAGTTTATCAAAGTACTGAATGCCGCATTGCCTCAAACACAGCAGTTTGGCAATCCCAGCGATTCAGCTACAATTTACAATATTCCCACAGCACAATACAGATTCAATGCAACCAACACCAACATACCTGTGTACAGCTTCACGGCCAATGTTGCTGGTCGAGGCATGCCATTCGAAATTGTAAGCACGACATTCAAAGGCGAAGACTATATCTACGAGGAAACACCTAAGGCGGGCAACAGTATTGCCTGTGTTTACCAAGACGACGGTTACGGTGCAGGCAGTCCTACCACTGGTTTTTTCTTTAGATTTGTTCAGGGCACTCTCAACCAAGGTACATTCACAATAAGTAATCCCACAACCAACGAAGTTGTGAATATTGATACACAAAACATCAACGATGCTGATGTATGGTTGTGGCAACTGAATCAAAAGGGTCTTGAAGACGTATTGTGGAGCAAGATACCTGCATTGACAGGCAACAACATCATTTACAACAATTTAAATCAAAACATCAGCACAGTGTACAGTGTAGGCACTCGAGTGAATGATGCTATCGCACTGAATTTTGCAGACGGCATATTTGGAAAAATACCATTAGGAAGTTTCAAGGCACTGTACAGAGTATCCAACAATCTCACTTACACAGTGAACACCACAGACATCAACAATATTTCAATTACAATTCCTTATCTCAGCGCCACGGGAGGCAACGAAACATTGGTTGTGACTTTGTCATTGGCAACATCCGCTGTGAATGCCACGTCTTCAGAAACTAATGCTAGTATAAAACAAAATGCTCCGCAAACATACTACACACAGAATCGCATGATCACAGGTGAGGACTACAACATCAGTCCATTAAGCGCCAGTTTGCAAGTGGCAAAGGTCAAGGCAATCAACAGAACATCCAGTGGTATCAGCAGGTATTTTGATCTAACTGATCCCACAGGAAAATATTCAAGCACTAATCTGTTTGCAGACGATGGTGTAATATATCAACAGGACTATACGTCTGGTACTACATTTACCTATTTAACTACTACTGATATCCAAGGAGTGCTGGATAATGTGGTTACTCCTATTTTAGAAGACCCTAATCTTAGAAACTTTTTCTACAAGAACTTTATCAACTATATCACAACCAGCTTGAATGTGGCTTGGTACAGTACAACCGCCGACAGCAACAGCAGTACAGGATATATAGGCGGCACAATAGGAGCAACGCCATATCCTGTGGGCACATACACGTTGACTGATTTGTTGTATGTAACAGTGGGATCCTTAGTCAAATTTGTGGCTCCAACTGGTTTCTATTTTGACACCACAAAAAACAATGCACTTTTTGCCTATACAGATGCACTACCAGTAAATGGCGCCTTGTATCTATGGGCCAGTGTGGTATCAGTGGCAGGTGACGGCACAGCTTCAGGTACAGGCAAACTGGCAACCGGATTTGGACCAATTGTCTTGAGCAAGTCTATTCCAAATCTTGTGGTCAAAGCTGGCATAGTTGCTCCTATCGTAACACAAATTATACCGCAGTTTGCAACCACGCTGACTACCAGCATAAAAGCACAAATGATAGATTTGATATCTGCTAACAGTGCATTTGGTTTGCGATATGATGCGCCTACTCAAAGCTGGCAAATAATTTACTCAAGCAATATTAACACTGCCAGCACTTTCAATCTCAACTACCAAGGCAATTCATCTAACACCCAATTGGATGCCAGCTGGTTCCTTTTGTTTACCACTAACACACAAAACTACACGATTACTCAGCGTTCCACACGATACATTTTTGAAAGTGATAAAGAAGTTATATTCTACTTTGACACTACAAATAGAATATATGACAAGGTTTCAAGCAAAACCATTGTGGATTACATAAAGATCTTGAATGTAAACACAAAACCAGGACTAACTAGCAATTTTACAACTGACTTGCAGTGGGAGATTGTATCGGAATACATTGGTAATGATGGATATATTGACCCTAAGAAAATTGTAATCACATTTGCCGACCCAAAGAACACAGGGGTGGTAGATAATCCTCAATTGTTTTTGGACTTTGTGGCTCCTTATACAGCCCCATTACAAAACAAATTCATTGTGCAGAAAAAGTACATCATAAGTGTAGGTCAAGAGGACTATAGGTATGTATACAACAGTGCCACAGCTGGTCCGGTTATTATTTTAGCCACTGAAGGATTGTTATACCCGTTGACACAATGGCAAGATGGTCAATATTTTTATTTTATTGATACTCAAACAGTTGTGCAATACTTTGCATCAACTGGATCCTATAGTCCTACATTGGACTATAGGGTATACCTGGGCAGAGACAAAATAAGATTCCAATACACTCATAGTGCGGATTACAATTCTAGAATTGATCCTGGCGCCAGTAATATTATAGATGTTTACATTTTAACCAATAACTATGACACTGCGTATCGTCAATGGATATCAGCAGGCGGAAAAACTACCGAGCCGTTGCCACCTAGTTCAGATGAACTCAACAATCTACTATCAGGCAAGTTAGACTTGATAAAATCTATCAGCGACGAAGTGATATATCACCCTGTGAACTACGTGTTGTTATTTGGTAAACAGGCTGACCCTAGTTTAAGGGCAACATTTGAGGTCATTAAAAATCCCAACTCCACGGTGTCTAATGCCAATGTGCAAGCAAGAATACTCACAGCAATTAATAAATTCTTTGCCTTAGAAAATTGGAATTTTGGAGATACCTTTTATTTCACTGAGCTGTCTACATATGTTATGAAACAGCTTTCACCGGACATCATAAGTTTTGTTATTGTGCCCAATCAAACTGGTCAATATTTTGGCAGTTTGTTTGAAATCAAGTGCCCAAGTAATGGAATATTTCTAAGTTGTGCATCAACAACTGATATTGTTATTGTGGCAGGTTTGACAAATACCAATTTGAAGACAGTAACAGGCACTGGACTGGCATCTCTAGTTACTAATCAACAAATAACCAGTGCAAATTACGGAGCAAATAGCTAATGGCTAACGAAAATAATCCAACTGGTAAAGCCAGTCTTGGTATAAATTTCCTACCAGATTTTTATCAAACCACAGCTAACAAAAAGTTTTTACAATCCACTATAGATCAATTGTATCAACCTGGTACTTTGACCAAGACTACTGGATTTATAGGAAGGAAAAATGCCAAGGCAGCAAAAGGCACAGATGTGTATGTGAAATCTGCCAATGCACTGAGACAGAATTATCAATTGGAGCCAGCTCTAACTGTCAAAGATTCGCTGGGCAATATAACGTTTTTTAAAGATTATCAAGATTATATTAATCAGTTGAGTGTGTTTGGTGCAAATGTAATCAAACATGACAGACTCAACAAACAAGAATTTTATTCTTGGGATCCGCACATTGACTGGGACAAGTTTGTTAATTTTCAAAATTATTATTGGTTGCCATACGGTCCGGACCCGATAAATGTATATGGCCAGCCCGTCAACATCAAGAGCACATATGCACTCAAGATAGAATCAGTAGGCAATGCCAATCAGTATGTGTTTACTCCTGATGGTTTAGCTCCTAACCCTATATTAAAACTGTATAGGGGGCAAACATATATTTTTGAAATTTCAAGCGAAGGTAATCCATTCAGTATTAAAACATCTAGATCCCCAGGTACTATTAACAGGTACATTACAGCTCAAATAAATCAATATGGTATTGAAACTGGTGTGTTGGTGTTCACCGTGCCAAATGATGCTCCATCTATTTTGTTTTATCAAAGTGAAACTGATATCAATCTAGGCGGCGCCATTGAGATTCATGACATCTCGGATGCAAGTGTTTTGGATATAGAAAAAGACTTGCTGGGCAAAAAAAATTACACATTGTCCAATGGTACAACACTGAGCAATGGTATGAAGTTGAAATTCAACGGTAATGTTGCTCCCGCCAGTTATGCCACAGGTGCATACTATGTTGAAGGTGTTGGCATTGCCATACGTTTAGTTGCAGAAAAAACATTGGAAATAGTAACACCTTATACTAAAAATCAAAATATATTATTTGATGACACGCCCTTTGACCAATACCCGTTCGATGATGCGGTTGGATTTAGTACTCTCAAGGACTATGTGGTTGTAAATCGTGCCAGTCGTGATCACAATCCATGGAGCAGATACAATCGTTGGTTTCACAAAGATGTTATTACAGGCAGTGCTGTGTACAACGGTGCAACTGCCAGTCTTGATCAAACAGCACGGGCTAACAGACCCATTATAGAATTTGAAGCCGATATCAAACTGTATAATTTGGGAACCGATGCCATTGCAGATGTTGATCTCATAGACACCTTTACTACTGATGTATTTTCTTTGATTGAAGGTTCTCGAGGTTACAACATAGATGGAGTTGATTTGGCCCCGGGCTATAGGGTGTTGTTTACAGCTGATACAGATCCTCTTGTAAATGGCAAAATATTTCAAGTGAGTTTTATCAATATAAGCGGCTACAAACAAATACATCTCACTGAGATATCAAGTCCTAAATTGAATCAGAACACTATCATCTTGAAAGGTGTCAATAATCAAAGTGCCATGTATTGGTACAACGGCTCTGCCTGGTTAAAAGGCCAACAAAAAACAACTGTAAATCAGTCACCGCTATTTGATATAGTAGACGCAAACGGAGTGAGCTATTCTGACACAACAGTTTACAGTGGATCCACGTTTGTTGGCACTACCTTGTTTGCATACAAAACTGCCACGACAGGAACCAAGGATGTGGTTTTAGGGTTTCCATTAAGCTATCAAAATGTCAACAACATAGGTGACATAGTTTTTAGTTTCTCGCTGGCATCAGATATATTTCAATACAAATTAAACAGCAACGTAGTTACAAAATCTGTGTCATCGGGCTATTTGCTGGGAAGAGATTATGCTGGAATTAATCAGTATTTGAATGGCTGGCAAGTGTCAAAAGCCACATCCGTGCAAGCAGGTGTAAGGATCTACAAAGATGCCAATCAAACTAATAGTTTTCCTATAGATATTTTTGACAACATTAGCAATTTGCAAGATCTAGTAGTTAAAATTTATGTTAACGGAGTGTATTTACAGCCTAGCAACTACAAAATTATAAACAGTCCTGTTTATAAACTAGTACAATTGACCACAGACATATCATCCATAGACATATTGACCATCAAGGCCTATGCATCACAAGCAATCAATGCAAATGGTTATTATGAGTTACCACTGAATTTGCAAAACAATCCTCTCAATGATGCCATGACGGATTTCACGTTGGGTGAAGTAAGCGACCACGTGGAATCTATTATTGAAAACATCACAACATTTCAAGGGGTATTTCCTGGCACTAGTAATTTGAGAGACTTGGGCAATGTCACACAGTATGGAACAAAATTTGTTCAGCATAGCGGGCCAGCCAGCCTAAGTCAATACCATATAACCTCGGAATCTCATAACATAATCAAAGCCATAGAGCAAAGTAGAAATGATTACGGAGCTTTCAAGCGAAGTTTTATAGAAGTAGCTGGGTCGCTAGGTCTTAATTCTGACACAGTAACTCATGTGGACCTTGTGTTGCAAAAACTAAATGCCAACAAGCCCAAAACAGCTCCTTATTATTTCAGCGATATGGTTCCCTACGGAGCCAGTGTTGTTACTGCATTGAATGTGGTTGATTATAGAATAAAAAATTACCCGCTGTCAAGTGTGTTTAATGTAGACAGTTTGTCTAACAAAGCAGTGTGTATATATCACACCGTGACCTTTACAGGAACAAAACAGCAGTTGGTGTATGAAAGAGACTACATCTTTAATGATCAAGGCTACATCACGATACAATCTTCAGTGCCATTATCAACTGGAGATATCATAACCACAGTGGAGTATGACAATACGGATGGTTGTTTTGTGCCTGAAACACCAAGCAAACTGGGTTTGTATCCAAAATTTGTTCCTCAAATTTATACAGATACCACATTGGTAACTCCTAGAAACATGATACAAGGACATGACGGCAGCGTAATACTGGCCTATGGAGATTACAGAGACGATTTGTTACTGGAGTTAGAAACTCGAATCTACAACAATATAAAAGTGGACTATGATACGGATGTATTTGACATCCACGATATTGTGCCTTCCTATGTTCGAGATCAAGATTACACTGTCGAGGAATTCAACCAAGTGCTTGCGCCATATTTTTATCAATGGGCTGGGCTAGTTGGAGTTGACTTTGCACAACATTTAACTTTTGATAGAACCAATAGTTTTACCTTTAACTATTCAAGCAACAAATCTATAAGTCAAACAGCAATTCCCGCCTACTGGAGAGGCATCTATAGATACATGCTGGATACTGATCGTCCTAATGTTTGTCCATGGGAGATGTTGGGATTCAATGTAGAACCCAGTTGGTGGCAGCAGGTATACGGCCCTGCTCCTTACACCAGCGACAATTTGATTCTATGGACTGATTTGGCAGCAGGTACGGTGAGACAACCTGGCATGCCTGCATATGTATTGGCAAAATACAAACGACCATTTTTGCTAAAGCATATTCCAGTTGACCATGCTGGCAAGTTAGTAAGCCCGCTTGTTTCTGGTCTAGCACAAGGAACAATAACACAAAATATTGATAACAATTTTGTATTTGGAGATGTTGGTCCAGTAGAAGCCGCATGGCGCAGAAGCAGTTACTATCCGTTCAGTGTTATATTGGCCAGTATGTTGCTTACACCTGCCAAAACATTTGGTGTGTTGTTGGATAAGTCACGAATTGTACGCAACAAAGCAGGGCAACTTGTATACAAGGATACCAATCTCAGGATTAAACCAGCAGACATAGCTGTGCCTAATATCTATACAACTACTCCTCGCGTTCAGACAGCAGGCATCATAAACTATGTTGTGAATTTTATTACCAATATAATTTTCAGCAACAATTTAGACAGCTTTACTGCTTACAAAACTGACTTGCAAAATTTAACGCCAAGATTAAGTTATCGACTCGGAGCTTTTACAAACAAGAGCCAGTTCAATCTGTTGTTGGAATCTAAAACACCGTTGGCAACGGGTAATGTATTTGTGCCAGCAGAAAGCTATAATGTTTTTTTAAACAGTTCAAGCCCTGTAACAAAACTCACTTACAGCGGTGTGATATTGACCAAATTATCAACAGGGTTTGAAATAAAAGGCTACAGCAATTCACAGCCATACTTCAAATACTACAGTTATTTTGGAACAGGTACTGCCACAAATGTGGGCGGCATCAGCGACAGCTTTGTTGACTGGTCAGCCAATCAGCAGTATGTATCTGGACAAATTGTAAAATACGCCAATAATTTTTACACAGCCAAAACCAACATCACTGCGGGTCCTGCATTTCAACCAACTAATTTCACAAAAATTCCAAACTTGCCCATAGTTGGCGGTGCCAATGCGTACTTTAGAAATCGATGGGACAAAGCCACACTTCTTACTGCTCCTTATGGTACAGTTTTCGCCACTATTCAAGAAGTAGTGGACTTTTTGTTAGGATATGAACAGTGGTTAATGGATCAAGGATTTGTATTTGAAGAATTCAACTCCAACATTAGTGTAGTGGCCAACTGGCAAACCAGCGCCAAGGAGTTCATGTTCTGGACTACCCAAAATTGGTCCACGGGACAACAATATTGGAGTGACTGGCTGCCAAGTCAGCCCTATACCTACGGCACCATTGTGCGTTACAATGGTTCCTATTACAGCGCGGCATACAACTTACCAGTAAATCCGATATTTGATGCCATGCAATGGACACTGCTTGCAGGCTTGACCAATGTTGGAGGCAGTGTTATCAGTCTAAGTCCTGCCGCAAATGGTGTGTCCTTTAATACTAACCTCACAGTGGTAGACAATATCAACAATATTTTCAACAGTTATGAGTTTTTCAAAGTTGATGGGGCTACTATAAAATCCACGCAACTGGATTCATATCGAAGTGGAAATGTCGTTACATATAGTCCTCGGGGTACTGACGGCATTTATGGTGCTACTTTTTATCTCATACAGAATGAGCATGTGATTATCATTGACAACACAGACATATTCAATGATGTAATTTACAGTCCTACCAGCGGCTATCGTAGGGATCGTATTAAAGTTTCGGGTTATGTTACAAATGACTGGTACGGCGGTCTTGACATTCCAGGATTTATATTTGATTCTGCAAAAATATCCAATTGGCAGCCATACACTGATTACAATCTTGGCGACATTGTGTACAATCAAGGCAACTATTACAGTGCTAGCAAGGCTGTTGCAGGATCTAGTTCTTTTGTGGCAGCATATTGGAACAAGTTGAGTAAAGCACCAACCTCAAAGTTACTGCCTAATTGGAACAACAGCGCCACACAGTTTGTGGATTTTTACAGTCTCAATGTGGACAATTTCAATCCACAGCATCAGCAGTTTGCACAACACTTGATTGGATATCAATCAAGACAATACTTGCACAACATAATTCAAGATCCCGTAAGTGAATTTAAATTTTACCAAGGCATGATTCGTGAAAAAGGCACACAGAATGTGTTGAATCATTTGTTTGGCGTGTTAAACACTGACAAAGTAGAAAGTTTAGAGTTCTACGAGGAATGGGCACTGCGTGTTGGAAGATACGGTGCCACTGATGCTTTTGAAGACATAGAAATAGTACTCGATGAAACACTGTTTAAAAATAATCCGCAAGGTTATGCCTTGGTAGAAAAAAAGAACAACAACATCAGCAGTTTTATTATACAGCAAACTCCAAATGACATATTTGTAAAGCCGCTGGGCTACCAATCAAAGCCATTTCCTACTTTATCAAACCCAACTCCGTTGTTGAGAAATGCTGGATATGTAAATCCTGCCGACGTCAAATTTAAACTGAGATCCATAGCAGACATTGTGAATGTTGATATAAAACAACTGTCGGAAGGGCAATATGTGTGGTGTTCTTTTGAAGGAGCCAGTTGGAACATTTATAGATTTACGGATCTCTTAATAAGAGCAAGCGGAGTTGTCTATGCCAACGGAGTGCTTTCCATAACCACTCAGAGCATTGTTCCGTTGACTGTGGGATCATATGTGGGCCTGAGTGTTGCCAGTGTAGGGTCAGCTCCTGTTGATGTTATAAATGGATTTTATCAAGTGGCTTCTGTTACTTTAAATTCATTTACTATACTCACCGACAAGTCTATTGCATCACCTTTTATTAAAACCAAACAACTTGTAATATTTTCATTGGTGTCTAGGAAAATATCCAACATAGATGCTATAGATGCACTGCCACTGGCACACTCTTTGACTGGAGATCTGGTATGGACCGACAATGACGGTTCAGATTCGTGGGCAGTATGGAAATTTGCCCCTGTATACAAACAAAAAATATTGACCAACATAAATGCTGAAAGCGGATTGGCCAATGGATTCTCCTTGACCGTTAACAAACAGGGCTCTATACTTGCAGTAGGAAACAGCAAAGGTTATGTAACCATATACGATAAGGTAGGATCGTCAGTGGCATTTACTCAGCGAGCCACATTGACAACGCCGTTCTTAGCATTCAACGACCCAGTAAATCCTGGCAGAAATGTCAAGCTAAATCAAGTTGGCACTGTGTTGTCTCTCAGTACGGATGCCACATGGTTGGTGATAGGCAGTCCTGGGGTTGGATATGTTGCCACCGGTTATCGAGGAGCCTATGTTTCAGCTTCAGCCTATGTGATAAATTCCATAGTGTCAGTGTCTTTTGCAAACAATATAACATATTGGCAAGCAGTGTCAGCAGTGCCAGCAAACAATATTCCAAATACAAGTTCAATCTATTGGGAGTCCGTGCCTTACATTCCAGTAAGTCAGGCAACAGGAGTCAACAGCAGTTTAGCATCGCAAGGTGTAATAAGTTTGTACAAGAAGTCATCCAACAATGATTATACTTTTATAGATTCTATTATAAGTCCTATTCCATCTCCAAACGAAAACTTTGGCAACAGCGTGGCATTCGGCACCAATTCTATGTATGTGGGTGCGCCAGGCTATGGAAACGGTGTTGGTAGAGTTTATAAATTCAGTTATAAAACTATATCTTACGCCAGTACAGTTTACAATCCTAATGGCAGTTCAAAAAACATTGTGGCAGTAGCATCAACCGCAGGAGTTAGAGCCGGCATGAATATTACCGGGACTGGCTTTAATAAAGGACAAATTGTAGACGCCTTGTTAATCAAAATTAGATTAGCTGTGAACATTGCTGGAAACACAGTAAGCATCAATGATCCAAATAAAAACACTGCAAATTTGACAGTTGGCATGGCAGTGACTGGGCCAGGAATCTTGTCAGCCGCCAACATTTATTCTCTTGGTGCTGAACAAGTATTAGTTAATGGCATTTACAAATCCTACAATTATATAATAATTTCTAGTTTGCAAGGTGTGGACTCTTCATTACTCACGCAAATCACATTGAATGGCGACAACACATTGACATTCTCAGTATTACAGCTAAATTTTACTCCGTCTGTGGTCGATCTCAATACAATATTATTGGATCAACTGCCTGACAAGACTCCAAGTGGAATTTTAACATTCACAGCAACAACGTGGGCTTATGATTTTTCTTATAATTTCATAGGAACAAGCAACAATGCTATTGGTTACACAGTGTCAACGAGTGCTGACGGATCATGGCTGGCTGTGAGCAGTGTGGGTAAGTCTGTCCAAGTTTATAAAAATAATTTGTTGACACAAACATTGCCTGCTCCTACTAGATTGCCGACACAAAATTCTGCAACTGCATGGGGGCAATCAGTGTCTTTCAGCAATGACGGAACATATCTTGCGGTATCAGATCCAACTGCTCCTGTAGGAATTATGTACGAAGGTATTGTAAAAGTTTATACCAACAATAAGGGATCAAATTACTCTTATGTATCAACTCTAAATAACCACAGTCCACAACAAAACGGGCAGTTTGGAAGCACTGTGTCTTTCATGAATGACTATAAAACAATTGTTGTTTACAGCAAGAATGGAGACACATCGACATTAAGAAATTTTGACAATGGTACAACTACCTTTGACAAAGGGTCCACTAATTTCACGGAAACAGAATCACATGCGGGTAGAGTGGATATCTATGATATCTATAACAATGTGTGGGTTTACAGTGAATCTCTCCCTACCACTAATTTGCCTACAGACTTGTACGGTGCAGGTATTGGAGTGGGAACCAACAGCGTTGTAGTTAGTGCGCCAGGAGCCTTGGATGGCAAATTGTTATCTGGACAAGTGTACAGTTACATCAAACAACCAAATGCCTATGCTTGGTCCGTGTTCCGAAAACAAAATATTTCTGCAGACATTGGCAAAGTGAGAAAAGCATTTATCTACGACAAAAAATTAGAAACACTTACAACTTATCTTGATGTAATAGATCCTTTACAGGGAAAAATTGCTGGGCCTGCAGAAGAAGAATTATCTTACAAAACATACTATGATCCGGCCACATACAGTTACAGCAATGTCATGGATGCCACAAGTGATTCCATTAGTCATTGGGATGCTCCTCAAGTGGGTAAGTTGTGGTGGGATCTAAGAACATGCAAGTTTTTAGAAAATCGATTTGATGATTTTAATTATAGAAATAACACTTGGAACACATTGTCTACCGGAGCATCTGTAGACATTTATGAATGGGTAGAAAGCACACTCAAACCCAGCAGTTGGGATGCCATAGCAGATACTCCTAACGGATTAGCTAGGGGAATAAGTGGAAAAAGTCTGCACGGAGACAATGCTTACAGTTCTTTGGAAACATATGATACAACCAGCAAAGTGTTCAACAACTTGTATTATTTCTGGGTCAAGAACAAAAAAATTATCCCCAATGTACAAGGACGCTACATGGCAGCCAACGATGTTGCCAAACTGATTGCAAGCCCCCGCGAGCAGGGATATGCATGTTTAGCCATTACAGGTGTTGATTCTTTCAGTCTTATAAATTGTGCAAAGTATCTCAAAGATTTGGACAGAGTACTGGCCATTGAGAACTGGACTGTGGACAAAGTAGATCAAGCCATGCACAGTCAGTGGAGTTTGATAAGCAATGATGTAATAGTTGATCTTCCTACCGCTATTGAAGAAAAATGGATTGACAGTTTGTGTGGCATAGATACTAAGGGCAGAGCTGTGCCAGATCCAACTTTACCAACAAAACTGCGTTATGGAGTTGAAAATCGTCCTCGTCAAGGCATGTTTATCAATAGGATAGAAGCACTTAAAGAATTTATAGAACGTGTTAATCGTGTACTTGTCACACAACAAATTGTTGAAACTAGAAACATCCACAACCTTGAATTAAAAGACCCAACGCCAACTGCTCTCAGTGGATTGTATGACAGGACATATGACACCTATCTAGATTTTACAACAAATCAAGGTGCTGTGTCTTTCACAATGCCAGTTCTTAAACCGGTAATTGTGAATGGCAGAATAAAATCTGTGTCAATCACTACAGCTGGCAAAGGATATATCATTGCTCCAACCATAGAGGTAACTGGTTCAGGAGAAAATGCTAAAGTTGTTTGCAACATAAACAATGCTGGACAAATCGTATCTGTTTCCGTAAGCAACGAAGGCTACGGGTATGACATCAACACCAAGTTGGTACTGCGAAACTTTTCAGTACTGGTGAGAAGTGATGCAACCAATGATTATCAATGGAGTATCTATGGATTCAATCCCGATGACAAAACCTATAGCAAGACTCTAACACAGTCATATGATGTAAACAATTATTGGAGCAAAGTTGATTGGTATCAAACAGGATATAGTCAATACAGTGCGGCTGACCATGCTGTAGCAACGCTTGCAGATCTATATAAAACCAAAGTAAGGGTAGGTCAGCTTGTGAAAGTTCTAATGGCCAATAAGGGTGGATGGTTGCTGTTGGAAAAGTATGCAGACTCCAGTTCAGTAGATTACACACAGTCCTATAGAACTGTTGGTATACAGCAAGGCACAATTCAATTTTCATCCAAGTTATATCGACTACAAAATACCAATGTGGGCTATGATAGCAATGTGTTTGATAATGGAGATTTTGACGTTCAAGCAGTAACAGAGCTAAGAATAATTCTCAAGACTATTAAGAACAATATCTTAATAGGCGATTTGAAGCAGGAATATCTCAACTTGTTTTTAGCCAGTGTGCATTTTGTTCATTCTGAGCAACTGTATGTTGACTGGATTTTTAAAACAAGTTTTGTTCGCGCCACCCATCGTGTGGGTCAATTGGATCAGCCTGTGAACTATCCAGTGGACAATTTAGTGAATTTT
>Ga0136642_1000507_pt1 | contig 20244 bp, 19 predicted proteins | sample LowCatLa1302831Y_FD_115313 | JGI IMG/M metagenome (GOLD analysis project Ga0136642, IMG submission 115313) | Freshwater microbial communities from Lower Cathedral Lake, Yosemite National Park, California, USA - 13028-31Y | ecosystem: Environmental > Aquatic > Freshwater > Lake ... | reverse complement strand
TGGATACAACATCAAACACAGGATAACCAAAGCGACAAAGATCGTTGGGTTATTACCACTAACTATTCTAACGTAGACTACAGGAAAAAACCACAAAGGACAGAATTATGATAGAAAGAATCAAACAATTTTTCAAGCGAAAGCCTAGCCAAGCTCAAATAGAAGCTGAGGCTAAAAAATATGCGGAAGTTGTAACCGAAACACTACCTCCAAAAGAAGCGGCTACACTGAAAAAAGAGCCCTATGTCGCGGTATTAAATACACATATTAACGAAGATAACATACGAAATGGCTTTTTTGAGCTTGACTGGAACGAGTATTTCATAGTAAAATTAAGAGAAGCAGGATACACAGGCGACACTGAAGAAGTAATAGTCGACGCCTGGTTCAAGGATCTTTGTAGAGATGTTGCAATGGAAGAAAATGTCAACATGTCTCAAAGAGGAGTCGGTTACATCAACGTAAACAGTCTTGGCAATGGCAAGGCGGAAATATTCTAAATGACATATATTATTGTAGATACAGCAAATACATTTTTTCGTGCTAGACACGTAGTTCGTGGAGACATATCCGAAAAGGTCGGAATGAGCCTGCACGTTATTCTCAACTCAGTTCGCAAAGCATGGAAAGACTTTGATGGGAAACATGTTGTATTCGCACTAGAAGGTCGAAGCTGGCGAAAGGATCATTACGAGCCTTACAAAAGAAATAGGCAAGTAGCACGTGACAAATTGAGCCCACGTGACGCAGAAGAAGATAAAGTTTTTTGGGAAACATTTGATGAGTTTAAAAATTTCTTAAATGAAAAAACCAATTGTACAGTATTGCAACACAAGCAACTAGAAGCTGATGATTTAATCGCCGGATTCATTCAAGCACATCCAAACGATAATCATGTTATCATTTCAACAGATGGCGATTTCGCGCAGTTGATTGCACCCAATGTAAAACAGTATAATGGTGTTAGTGGTGTTACTACTACACATGAAGGTTATTTTGATGAAAAGGGAAAACATGTTATTGACAAGAAAACAAAAGCTACCAAGCCTGCTCCAGACCCAGAATGGCTCTTATTCGAAAAATGCATGCGTGGAGATACCTCCGACAACATCTTTTCTGCTTTCCCAGGAGTGCGCGAAAAGGGTACAAAAAACAAAGTTGGACTCAGAGAAGCATTTGCTGACAGAAAATCAAAGGGGTACAATTGGAACAATCTCATGCTCCAACGTTGGACCGACCACGAAGGCATCGAACATCGTGTTCTAGACGACTACATTCGAAATATTAAATTATGTGATCTCACTGCACAGCCAGAAGAGATTAGAACAATCATTACAACAACGATTGCAGAAAATGCAATACCAAAAGACATCCCACAAGTTGGAATTAGGCTTATGAAATTTTGCGGAACTTACGATTTGATCAAAGTTACAGAACAAATTCAAAGTTATGCAGATCCACTTAACGCAAGGTACACAGTATGAACATGGAGACAAACATGACAGAAGCACTAACTAAGCCAATCATCGATGGCAAGTTTTGGTTATTGGAAGTAAAAGGTGAAAAACTAGGAACCCTAACCAAAGAGAAAAAAGGTTATAGTTTCATGCGCAAGGGTCAAAAAGTCGACCTTGCTGACCTAGCGGTGTTCCAAACATTATTTGGAATTTCAATCAGCGAAGAACAACTGAAGAAAGAAAAAACTTCTCTCAACACGAAATCCAAAGATCAGGATTACAATATATACGAATTTCCCTGTTCAAGCAGGCCTTATAATCCTGTGTATGATGTTCAGCAAAAGTTACCAATCTACTCAAAGAGCGACAAGTCAAAGAGTCAATATTGTGCAGGATATTATGTAATCAAATTCCGCAAGGGTTGGGTCAAATCATTCTGTCCAAAACTCATCACACTAGAAAGATATGTAAACAAAGGTCCATTTAAAACTGAACTGGAAATGCGTCAGGTATTGAGCACTATAGGCAAGTCAGCTACATGAGACAATTGAACACTATTCCTATTGAAAACTACCTAGATAAGGCAAGAATCGCGGCCAAATCAGGTCAGAAAATTGTTACTTTAGACATTTTAGAAGCCACTGAGTTAGCCAATAGCCTAGCGGTAGTTATGACACGTATTAGCGGTGAACTAGACACTATCCTACAAGCGGCAATGCAGGATCAACCAGACACACAGGTTCAGATGGACGGTGGTAATTTCTAGCTGTATATAATAAATAAGTGCGTACATTTGGAGAACGCACTATGAGTCGCCCTAAGCCTAAAATATTGTTAGAAATAACAAATAAGAAAAACTACAAGACAGAACAAGTACTTGAAGCTGATGCCATTTGGGCGGTGTTTTATAAAGCACAACCGGTTAATTTAAAAACTACAAGTTTGGTAGCTCAACAACTTGGTCCAAAGTACAAAAAAGTATCCTTCTCAAATTCAGGTCATGCCCATAACCTTGCAGACAAATTAAACAAACTGTTTAACTGTGAAGACTTTGGTGTTTATAAATTGACCACTGGCGAACTTATCAAAGAATGATTACCAAAAAAGATCTCAGCAAGAAACTCTATGAAGAGCTAGGCGAAAGATCGGAGAATGTTGGATTCGAACAATTCCATAAAAGCGTATGGAAAAGTCTACGTAATAAAAAAGTAGGCGGATGGGGTCTAACATTTGACGGATACAAATATCTTAGAGATGTGTTAGGATACAAAGACTATCGCATTGAGTTCCCAAAAGACGAAGAATTTCAAGTAACTTCTCAAACGGTAATTTGGATGGATCGATTTATCGACTGTCCATATTTTTTGGACAAGGATGCTATCATCGTGTTCAAAGAAAAAACTGCCTTCCAATTAATCCTTTTCTCCGGTGACGTCCACAAGTTCGGATGGAGCTCAAACGAAGCAAAACATCTGTTGTAAAAATACAACGGATTGGTTTATCCAAAAGGTGTTGACTTCTCTGCACAATGACTATATAATATATACTTAGAGCGTAGTAAATTACATTTGTTTTTATTTTGAAAGGTTACACAAATGGCAAAAGGTGAGATCAGTACTAACCGTACACAAAGTCCTAATGAAGCTAAAGCGGCTATCCGCAAGTGCTTCAAGGTAAATCGTCCAGTATTCATGTGGGGTCCTCCCGGAATTGGCAAGTCAGATATTGTTCACCAGATTGCTGGTGAGACAGGACGTGAAGTAATTGACGTTCGTTTGAGCTTGTGGGAACCTACAGACATCAAAGGCATTCCGTTTTACAACAGCAAATCAAATTCTATGGAATGGGCTCCTCCAATTGAGTTGCCTAGCGATCCAGAATCTACTGCTGTTCTGTTCCTAGACGAACTTAACTCTGCGGCTCCTGCTACACAGGCCGCGGCATATCAACTTATTTTGAACCGCCGTGTAGGTACTTATTACTTGCCAAAAGGTGTTAGCATTGTTGCCGCAGGTAACCGTGAAACTGATAAAGGCGTGACTTATCGTATGCCTGCTCCGCTGGCAAACCGTTTCCTACACTTGGAATTAAAAGTTAATTTTGATGACTGGCAAGAATGGGCAGTTACCAATAAGATTAACGAGCAAGTTGTTGGTTACATCGGCTTTGCTAAAAACGACTTGTACGACTTTGATCCAAAGAGTTCAGCACGTAGTTTTGCTACTCCGCGTTCTTGGAGCTTTGTATCAGATCTGCTTGGCGACGACGACCTGCCTGAATCTACGCTCACTGACCTCATTGCAGGTGCGGTAGGTGATGGACTTGCTGTCAAGTTTATGGCTCACCGCAGAGTCGCCAAGCAGATGCCTAAGCCAGAATCTATCTTGGACGGATCTGTTAGCAAGTGCAATATCAAAGAAATCTCAGCAATGTATTCTTTGGTAATTAGCCTGTGCTACGAATTGCAAACTGCACATGAAAAGAAAGTTAAGGACTGGAACAAAATGGCCGATAACTTCTTTGGCTTTATGATGGATAATTTCCCAACTGAGCTTGTCGTTATGGGTTCCAAGGTTGCGTTAACTAACTATCAACTGCCGTTTGATGCGTCGAAGATGAACAATTTCGATCGCTTCCATGACAAGTATGGCAAGTACATTATCACAGCTATGGAGAATTAAAACTGGGCCCTTCGGGGCCCTTTTACTTTAAATAATGAAAAGAGAGAGAATAATATGGCTGTAAAATCTTGGTACCTAACGGTAGTGGAAAAAGGAACAAATAAGTCTGTACAGGGACTTAACAGTAAGTTGTTTTTTACTGCGCCAGATATGAACAAGTGGATTAAGGAACAGGAAATCTTAGAAAAGTATCCAACAACTGAATACTACATTATCAAGGAAAATTATTGATGTCATACACTGTCTTTCAGCATAATAAAGAATACACAAGCCGAAAAGGTTTAGAAGGTCCATTTCATTATCCAAATGGTCGTGTTCTTTATTATGATCCAAAGGCAGGAGAATATTGGGATCCTAGAACGGACTTCTATGTACCAAGTGACGAAGTTGCTGATCTTCAAAACAGCATTTTTGGTCTAATCAAAGGTTGACAAAACCAAAAAGAAAGTATATAATATATACATACACTAAAGAAACGGAGTTAAGATGTCGCAAGTAATGAAACAAGAAAAGACCAAAGTTGATAAAACTCGTGTCTATACAGAATCTGAAAAAAATAAAGTAATTGACAAGCTGATTACAGCCCGCGTTGGCTTACTGCTTCGCCATCCATTTTTTGGTAACATGGCTACTCGACTGCAACTAATTGATGCAAGTGACTGGTGTGGTACACTTGCAACTGATGGTCGCAAATTTTACTACAATGTTGGCTTTGTAGACAAGCTGACTCCAAGACAGGCAGAATTCGGATTTGCTCACGAAGTCCTACACAATGTATTTGATCACATGGGACGCCGCAACGGTCGTGATCCCCAACTGTCAAACATTGCGGCTGACTTTGCGGTTAATCAAATTCTTAAAGATGAACGTATCGGTGAAGTGCCTGATTGGATCAAGATTTTTCAAGACAGTAAATACCGCGGCATGTCCTATGAAGAAATTTATGATGACATTTATGAAAAAGCAGAAAAGATTGATATCTCTAAACTAGGAGAACTGCTAGACGAGCACCTTGACGAAGAAGGTGAAGGCGAAGGCGGAGGCGATCAAGATGGAGACAAAGAAGGTAAAGGCAAGGGTCGTCCAAAACTTACTGCTGAAGAAAAGAAACAGATCCGTGACGAGATTAAAGAAGCAATGGTTGCCGCGGCACAGTCAGCAGGCGCAGGTCGTGTTCCAGCAGGTGTTCAACGTCTTATCAAAGACTTTACAGAGCCAAAGATGGACTGGCGCCAGTTGTTACGCATGCAGATCCAAAGCATTATCAAAAGCAATTTCAGCTTCAGCCGTCCTAATCGCAAGTCGCAACATAGCGGTGCAGTTTTACCTGGACTTATGAATGAAGAAACAATTGACGTAAGTATTGCCATTGACATGAGCGGTTCGATCTCAGACGTTCAAGCCAAAGACTTCATGAGCGAAGTTAAAGGTATTATGGAAGAATACAAAGACTTCAAACTTGACATTTGGTGCTTTGATACCGAAGTGTACAACTACGCAAAATTCACTGGCGATACTGCTGATGAAATCATGGACTATGAAGTTAAAGGTGGCGGTGGTACAGACTTTGACGTAAACTTTGAGTTTATGAAAGAAGAAGGAATTGAACCTAAGAAGTTCATTATGTTTACTGACGGTTATCCTTGTGGTAGCTGGGGCGATGAACACTATTGCGATAGCCTGTTTATCATCCACGGAAACGAAACCATAATTCCACCCTTCGGCTCTCATGCATACTATAAATAAAAGTGGTATATTATGTCACTTGCAAAAGGTACAGTTAATCCGCTAAATGTTTTAGGGCAACGCAAGTTGTCCTACTTTCCAAAACATTTTGTTAGAATGAGCATAAAAGCTGATGCTGATAAAATAAGTAGTTGGGTTTACAGTAACTTGAACAGTAGATATGCTATAAAACGGACACTCAGAATTGGTGAAGATAACCGCATGGTCGAAACTCAAGAAATAGGTTTCGAAGATGCGTCCGAACTAACTATGTTTAGTCTGGCATGCCCATACTTAAACCAATTATAATAGGAGATAAAAATGGCAGATTTAGATCAAGGTCAAGTTCAACAAGGTGCACCAGTAGGTGGACAAGAAGCCCCTGCGGCAACCCCAGAACTATCAATTTCAGACCTAACAAACCTACGTTCAGTTATTGACGTAGCCGCACAACGTGGCGCATTCCGTGCCGCTGAAATGGAAGCTGTTGGCGCTGTGTTTAACAAGCTGAACAAATTCTTAGAAGCAGTTTACCCACAATCGCTTCCACCATCACCAGGAGTAGCCGACGGCGTACAGCAACCAACACCGGCCGCTCAATAATAGGAGCCTTCGATGAAACACGTTGGTAAAATGAAAAATAACGGGGCAAGGATTGTGATCGCGTATCGCACCATCCCCGGAGATGCAAATAGTGCCCTAGTCATTGGCACTAATGCGCTTGGAGATGCATACCACGACGCTCTAATGAGTGTTGTCGAGAGTGACTTAGCCCAGCAGGCAAATGAAGTTTCGGAAATCTTGGCTGTTAAAAAGTTTCCGGACGGTAACAACATGTTAGCTCATTTGCATACCAACGGACATCTTAAAAAGGTTCCCACTGACGGTGTAATTGTTACACCAACAAGAAACGATGAGATCCCCTTAGATGAGTTGAATAAACTCATTGCACAGCAAAAAGGTGTATCAGTTGGCGACTTAGCAACTACCGAAGATGGTAAGCCTGCAACTAAATCAGAACTGAAAGTTGAAAAAGAAATTTCAACAACTGAGATGACTCCTGCAGAAATGCGTTCACGTGCCGACGCTTTGTACAAAGAAGCGGCTAAACTACGTAAGACAGCGGATGAGTTAGATCCACCAAAGAAGAAGCCCAAAGCAGAAACTGTTGAAGCATAAGAAAAGCACCCTAGGGTGCTTTTTTTTAGACTTTAATTTCTACTATTCCCGTACCATCTATTACTATATGGTCTTCTAGCGCAATGCCTAGTACAGCATTTGGATCATCTCCTGGCTTCCATGCTTCTGCATGTCCGCTTAATGAACTGGTAACCAATCTATTTCCCTTGCGTACTGTGCCATTTACCTTGCATGGTATACGTCCTTTTAGTGCAATGTAAGGATGTGTAGATTCTGGACCAGCTGATTGATTCATCTTAAATGCTGGCTTGGTCGAAACAACTCCTGCTACACTAGGGTCTGCTCTCTTGGTGGTAGTAGTCACTTCGTAGCTTCCGCCAACAACTAATACAGTACCTTCTTCGTACGGGCCGTCTGCATGATATTTTTCTGCGAGGTCCGAATAGGTTGCCTGTAATGAACTTGTACCACTTAGTATCCACTGACCACTTATTGTACCATTTGCACTATCGCCAGATCCTGCATTAAGACGCGGCGCGGTTATGGCGCTTGAAACAAGTCCACCAGTTGAATCACGCTGTGCTATAGAATTGTTTACGGTTGTTTGGCTAGGTGTTACATAGGCCGAAGAACTTGCGCTGTATATAGACGTTGACTGTAGTGTAGATGCAGAATCTAACACCCATGCACCTGTAAATTTTGAAGTGCCTGTAGTGGCCGCTGTTACTCCGGTAACCTGTATAGCGCCGCCACTGTTACGTTGCACAATACTAGATGCTACATCAGTGATATCAGCATGAACAAACGTTGTTGAATCACGTAGATAGCTTTCTAGATAGATTGAATTAAGTGATAATTGAGATGAACTTCCGACGATAGTACCGCCTGAAATTTGTGAGCCAGGGGCTAACACCCAGTTGCCACGGATAACACCGTTGGTAGAAGTGTTTAATGCCGACGAGTAGAGATTTTTAATATAGCCATTGACAAAACTTCCTCCATCTCCGCTGGTTCCAATGTCAACATTTGCTCCGGGATTTGGTAATACTTTTAATCCGCTGGTTCCGTCAAGAGTAATTACGTTAGTAAGTCCTGACCCGGGATTGACATTGAACTTCAGCGTGGTGTAATTAATGTTCGATAAATTACCAATAGTGTTATTTGTAACATGCATTTGAACAACTTTATTGGTTCCTGCAAGGATACCAAAGTCGCTGTTAACAGTTAAACTTCCACTAAAACTGGCAAATTCATCTCTGCGGATATAATTCTTTGAATCATAAAATACGATATTACCCAAAGAATCATTTTCTAACAATCCCCAACTTGAACCAGATGCACCAAAAAATATCCATTTGTTTGCTCTATCTGGTAACGCACCAATAACAGTCGGATCCTTTGATCCATTTACTACACTGGTTCCAGGCAGGGTTATACCGCGAGCAACGTTAGCAAATTTTTGATCTGTTGCCAACAGGCTACTCGAGTTCGGTGTAAATGCATTTGGTGAAAATACAGCGACCGTTGATCCGCTTCCCGAACCAACGCTTGCACCTAATACTGTATAGTTGTTATTAAGAGTATCAGCAACTATGCTAGGTCCAACAGCACTTTGTAGTGCTGTGATATTTTTTTCCGGGCCAATCATTACAAAGTCAGTGCCGTTGTACACATACAACTTTTGGTCTACAGTATCAAACCACTGATCACCTGCTTTTAAATCGCTAGGTTTGTTGCTTGTTACATCTGTTGTAGTAAGACTTTTAAATCTAGCATTAAAAGAATCATAAAATTTTAATTTTAAATTTCCCGAATCGTACCATACTTGACCGTTTAGAGGATCGGCAGGTCGTTTGGTATTTGCAAAATTTTCTAATAACTTTAGAAAGTTTTCGTTAACTGTCTGTCCGTACCCGGCATAGTTCTTGCCTACAAATACAAGATCCGTAGACTGATCTATGCTACCATCTTGTATAGTAACCTGTGTTGTTCCGTTAGTTCTTTTGAGTACGTATGACATAATTTTTTATCTATAGTAAATGATTGGTAGCATAGCTACGTTAGTTGGACGAGTTTCTGGGCCGCCTTCGTCTGTTGTTGACCAAACTTGAGCGCCGCCACCGTATACTGATCTAGCATCGTATGGAAAGCCGCCTCGGCTTCTGGCATTCCATCCTGCAACACCACCTGCGAACGATAGTTGATCGTCGCCAGGCATACCGTGACTGTGTGCGCCAAAACTATCTGATTGAGTTGAACCAAATACACGACCTGCATCAACACCGCGGCCTAGATCCGAACCTCGTATAAATTGGCCTCTTAAATCCGGAACAAGGAATGTGCCGCCGCCGCCGCCGTATGTATATCCAATGGCTTGGAATAATTTTGAGTATGTAGTTGCTAGATAAGCTGATCCATCACATACCAAGTATCCAGCGGGCGCCACTGATTTAGCTGACCAAAATACTGTACCTGTCGGAACTGTTTGTAAATTGTTAACTTGTAATTGTAGAGCATTTAAAGCATCTTGTAGCTGTTGTGCGATCTGTCCAATCTGTGTTCCGGAATTTGTGCCGGCAGCATCCACATAGGCCTTCACAGCTTTTTGTGTAGGAACACGAGTATCCGAGTCTGCTGTTAACTGTGCATCACGGTCAAAACGTGTAATACTGTTCTGAAAACTGTCTTTTAGTGACAAAATTGTTGCATTTAAGGCGCCGATCGTAGCAGAATCAGACTTTGTGTCGTAAGTATATACTGTATTCCACTTGGAAGCAGGATCACCTATATTATACTGTTGATCTACTACAGGCTTTATACTGCCATTGGTATTGATATCACCTGTAATTACCAACCGATCAGCATCAGTTGCCGCACTTAAAGCGCCAGCATACACCGTACTAAATCTTTTGATAGACTGTCCTAAATCGTTACCTAAGTCAGTTTTAGGACTAAATTGTGAACCTGTATCTAACTGCCAATTTCCTTTTAGTGATCCTAAGTCTGCTCCTGAATTTATGCCAAATGCGTATACGTTACTAAATCGTAATGCGGCAGTACCTAGGTCATTACCAGAATCTGCGGTTGGAAGAATTTTACTACCGGCGGTAAGCGTCCACTGGCCATTGATATTTGCAGGTGTAGTCAGCGCACCAGAATTCAGTGTCTTGGTATAGACATTGAGATATCTCTTTCCTGCGCTTCCTAGATCTTGTAAGTCAGTCGCATTAGGAGATAGTGTATCTCCAGCATAGAGCAACGAACTTCCGTTTGATTTAATTGTGATAATACCAGTAGGATGATCAATAGTCAAGTTGTCAGGAAAGCCTCCACCGACTGAAAGGAAACTTATCTTGGCGTTGCCGGCAGTTCCAAATTGAAACATTTTAGTGTCTGCAATAGCCCAGTTACCAGTAATTATTTCATCTACGTCTCTACGAGTATATGCACTATCTAACTGTTCTACTATACCGTGCAATAATACATCAGTAGATGTTGTTGACTGTTTTATAGAGACGTTGTAGTTCTTAAATGTTAATCCACGATATATTTGAGGAAATCCCAGTGCAAGGCCAGCGGCATTAGATTGGAATGAATCACCGCTGATAATACCAATAACTTCTCCGTTAACTTGCATTTGAATAGTAGGATGCTGTATCTGTGAAATAGATGTCATCGCTGTTGAAACAAATCGTGTGGTGCCGTAACCGGGCACGTTCTGTGGGCCAATTAAGCTGAAACCCGTCCCTGTATTAATATACAGTTGAGCGTCATCTGATTTAAACCATAGGTCGCCTGGTTCACGTGCTGTGATTAGATTGCCGCCTTTGTCTGTTATCGTACTGGTAGGTGCTACAAGAATTGTAGCCATAGGGCGCCAGGCGCCGCCGTCATAAACGATAGGACGAAGTACATCTGTTGCTGTGTCAAACCATATCTGTCCTGCTAGGGCATTGGTAGGAGGAGTAGTATTTGCAAAATTTTCCAGCATGCGCACAAAATTTTCATTCTGCGCATCGCCAAAGTTAGAACTATTACGCCCTATTAGATTGATCGATAACGTAGTGTTATCTATTACATAATCAGGAAGATTTGTTATTAATGTATTGTTTGTTTTTCTTATTTCGTATGCCATTATTTTTTCCTAATTAACTAACAATAGTGCTGAAGACCCATTGACCGCCAACAACAATGTATTCTCTAATCTCTTGTGAGCATACAGGATATACAACAGGACTTGTTGTTCTAACTGTGACACCAGTTAGCACGTTCACTGCATTTTTAACACCGTTTTGATCAACTGAAGTTACAGCATAGTTGCTCACACCGTCTTGCGCCCAACTAGGTATAGCATAGTTCATGCAGTTAATTCTACATCTAGCCTGTTCCGGAATATAGTAGAAAGTTCCAGGAGTTCCTATTGGTAACATTCTACTTATAAAGTTAATTGCAAATAGGTTGATGTCAGTGATTTGAGTTACATCTAGAGAAAATATAAACGATACTGAACTCTTAAGTACTTGTAAGTTATCAACATAATATTTTGTAACAACAGTAGTAGTGCTGTCAGTTGGACTGATAGTGCCGGACTGATAGAGTTTCTTACCTCCTAGACTTACATTTCCTACACCTGTTTTGTTTAAAACTAGATCGCTTGTGCCGTCTACTGTGGAAATAGTACTGGTGTTGATAAAAATGTTACCAACTGTTAGGTTTCCTAAAGATCCAATGGAGGTTAAGTTTGGTGCGTTGGCTACTAACAGACTGCCAGCATCTAGCACCTTGATATCGTTACCGGCTTGATTGGTAATGTAATACCCTTTATTGTATGCCACTGTGAGATTATCACTTGACGACCAACCTACTAATGCATTTTTATATGTGAAAGTATGATCTGTAGTGCCGTGTAGCACGATACCGCCGCCGTCAATAGCCGCATCTGGCAGGCTGTTTATTGGATAGGCTAACTCAATCTTGATGTTGTCTACTTCTAAATTTCTAACCTGTACATTTGTTCCCGTACCAACAACGTTTAGATTACCGGTGATGTTCAAATTGCCTGATACGTTGACCACTCCATTAGCAACACCTGGCAATAAATTTACACTCTTAGTAAAAGGATCAATTGTTAACCCAACTACTGTGCCATTGTTAAAATCGTTAGCGGCAAAGACTAATTTAGCACTAGGTGTACTTCCACCGTTGCCGATTCTACCACTTAAAATTAATGCATCTTGATTCGTTCCACCAAGCACGTTACCAATGGATAGAGTCAAATCAGTTCCGTTAGGACCAATTGACAGACCACCATTGTTTAAAATTGCCCAAGTTCCTGTTGTATACTGATACCCAGAATTTCTTATAAATTTATCTGCACTAATACCAGCAACACTTAGAGCATTTGTCGCAGTACCTATTAATCGCATGCCTGATAGACTGTTGTTTAGTGTTAGTCCAACACCAATTGTAGGAATGCCGTTGTAAGGAGTAGCAGGAGTAAACGCTACTTCGCTAAGTATTGCCAATACAATACCGTTGTTGTATAATGTAGAAACTGTTTTAGGTAAGTTGGTATTATCTATAATCTGTTCTATGATCCAGCCTGCTTTTCCCTGAGGAGTTGCATACGACTTACCTGCGGAAATAAAGGCAGTGCCATCAAAGACAGTTAGTTGTTTATTGACAGAGTCTAACCATAAATCACCAGGTACAGAACCGGTAGGCTGTGTGGGACTTACAATGGGACTACCAACTGGGCGGAATTGATTATTGTTATTGTAATAGTACATTCTGCCCTGCGCAGAATTATACCATAATTGTCCGTACAGCGGACTTCTTGGCTGTGTAGGACTTGCAAAATTTTCTAACAGATATATTAAATTTTCATTAAAATAAGTTCCGTAGGCAGGTACATTCTTACCGATCAAAGTAAGACTGGTAGTAAGTTGATCTGTCTTTTGATCAGATAGATTTAAAAGTATAGTGCCGTTTGTTAATTTTAAAGTATATGACATGTCGTTAGATCTTTATATAGTAGTTAATGTAGCCAGCACCCCAGCTAAGTTGGGTCCTTAGATCAGGAACTTTAAATTGTTGCGTATTTGTTTGACCGCCGAACTTCTGTCTAATTACTTGGAATAGACCGTTGTAGGGAGTTCCTGTGCCGCCATCGTAGGTCGCGCCATCGCATAGCAACCATCCAGTAGGAGCAGTATCCTGTGCAAACGGAACTATGGCACCTGTAGAAAGTCTATATTCATATAAGTCTTTCAAGAAATCATATCTAGATTCTTTATATAAAGCACCGTTACCTTGAACGCCAACATCTGGTTGGGCTGATGGACGATATACCATTATGAAATCATCGTCAGCAAACGTAGGGCCAGTAACTGTAACTCCTGCTACTTTAGGCACATAATTTCGACCATAGATTGCTGCCTTGTCAATTTTTACGTTCATGGTATAATGACCTGGCGTGCCGTCATACTGTACTGATGCTGTGTTGTAGGCATCTCCAGACATATCAAAGAAAGTATTACCGACTAATTTTGAAGCAGTCGAAGCGTTACCAGCTAGGAATCCATTAAATGTTGTAGCAAATACATTGTTCCATTTTAATGATTGAGAACCAATATCATAATTGTTTGTTTTTCCAGGAACAATCGAAGCAACTGTCTCAGATCCAAGAGGACCAGAAGCTCTACCCACAGCCAGGGGACCGACCAAAATGTGTTCTCCGGTAACCACAAGAGTTGCATCAACTCCTAAACCGCCTTTAATGTAGACAGCATTTTGTGAAGGAATATCAATATTTGTAGCTGTTGAGGTGACTACTAGGCTTTGTACAGTTGTACCGGAAGTAACTTCAAATGTTCCGTAGGCCTTTGTTGATCCTGGTAAATTTGCTGTGTGTACTTTTACCTGTGCAGGAGCAGTACCTTGGGCACCTGTATTACCATCTAGAGTTAATAGCGTATTGGCGATGCTATTGCTTACTATCTGGAAAGTAAATCTACCTTTATCGTAGGTGTTTAGGAATGTAGCATTATACTGACTGTTTCTTTGTAGAATAAATGTAGGATCTTGGCCAATCTTCAGACCGGAATCTGTACCAATTGTCAGCTGGCCTGCTACCTTTTGATCTATATCATTACGAACAAAGTTGTTAGCACTGACTGTTTGCAACGCTGGAATAGTTTGTTGTAAGTGGCTTGCTTGATATGCAACTCCGTTGAAAATTGCATAAGAAGGACTTTGAGCAGTGCCTAAATTTTTACCAGAAATATTAACACCGGCTTTGATGTTACTAAATCCGTCAATTATCTGTATCGGAGTAAAGTTTTCTTGAGATATAATTTCAACAGCATTGTCATTGACATAGTTAATCACAATATTATGAATTGACCCATCAATAGCCGTAGACGTTGTAGCATAGCTACCTGTTTTTAATGCACTTGAATAGTTTGGTCCAATTAGTGTGAAAGTAGAACCGTTAAAAATACTCAATTGGTTATTTGATGTGTCAACCCAAATGTCTCCGCTGAATACAGGAGTATTTCCCAGAGGAGATGTTGGAGTTCTGTGAACTCCTGCTATAGGTGCATAATCAGAACCGTCAAATACTTTTAATTTTTTGTTATTAGGATCGGAGGTATCAAACCATATTTGACCTTCAATATTCTTGGAAGGTCTAGAACTGTTGGCGAAATTTTCTAAAAGATGCACCAAGTCTGATGCAATGAACTGGCCGTATGCAGGATAATTTCTACCAACTAGGGTCAGAGGAGTATCACTGGTATTCAGACCGTTGTCTGGTACCGAGATAAGAATGTTTCTAGCCGCTTTCGATAAGTCAGTAAAATTTATTGTATAAGACATCTAATTATCCAGTAATTGTAGTTAAACTTTGAATTCGAATTGTGTAATCTATCTGCAACATTCTGTTTAGACTTTTCTGTACTGGATGAAAAATAACATGCGTTAAAAGGTTGCCAGTTCCTGCACCATTAGAACTATACGCTCTAAGACCTAATTCATCAAACACATAGTTTCCTGAATAGTTTGTCGAGTTATCAAATGCTGTTTGATCGGAAGGTTCGCCAAAGTCCAACAAACAACTGATCATAACATCAGTATAGGCAAGGCCTGTAATATGGCGCACATTCATAAAATTACGTGATGGATCTAAATTATCTACACTGTTGCTGTCAATAACCTTTGTATAGGTTTGATTATATAAACTTGCATTATTGCCGATGGCATTTGGAGTTAGATAGGTAATAATACCAGTAGGGTCTACACGGCTACCCCCGTTGCCAAAGCTCATCTCGGCAATCCAACCTTGCCCATAGTTGCTAATACTGTTTGCCAATGCTATACTGAAGTTTTCATAGTGAATAGCGTTGGGCTTATCAATGATAACTTCTTTGGTTTCTGGGTCAAAAATCTTAATGTGACCGCGGATAGACAAGTTGCCCTGCTCGTCTGGCTGAGCTGGCGTGGTGTTTTGATCTTGATTTTCTGTCATTTTGTTGTCTTCTGATTGATCCATAATGTTATTTATTCGCTTGTTAACTGTAGAGTTTACCAAGAACTGCTTGTCCAGGTAATGCGTCTCCAGATGTTTGCTGTACCGTCTGTGTAGTCTACGATACATACAGATAAATGTCCTGCATCGTAGGCAAACATGCCTGCTGTGTCTCCAGGATTTCCTTTAGAATTTGCAGGAGATGCTTTTCTCACGACTACTGTATTTGCAAACACGTTTGTTGCATATACATCGCCGGTAGCGTTGACATCTCCCTGAGTATCAATATTCCCCACAGAGTTTATTGCGGCAAATGGCACAGTGCCAGATCCTAAATTCACGGTCAATAAACCTGTATCATCTACAGCTAGACCCGTACCCACAACTACAGTTCCGGGAGTAGTTGTAGTAGCAGTTAACACAGGTTGCGCACTTGCTTGTGTTATTGCCACTGCACCTGCGGTACCGCCAAAGTTTAGTATTTCATCAACAGCCGCAGATGAGCTTGCACTCATATTAACTCTATACAGACGCAGTCCGTTTCGCTTGTTGAAGACTGGCGTAACACTTACCACAGTTCCGGGCGTAGACCCAGGATTAGTCAATGATGTTACGGCCTGTCCCGCAGTAATAGGAATAGTTGCACCATCACCTTTTCCGTTGCCGAAAGATCCAGTGTTATACACATATAATACAGAGCCTGCGATACGTGAAGTTCCCAACGGATATAGGTTAGTAGTGACTTTCCAGAGATTATTATCTGCTGTTGACGTGGTAGTACCTGCACTACTCAACGGAGATACTAAAATCCCCCGAGCGGCGGTGGTATACTGTTGACCAAAGTTTGTAACTGTTATACTACTCACTGTAGTTGGAGACAGTATAGCTCTAATATTGCTAGATAACACAGGGTTAGGAACACTATTTACAGTAACACTAACTGTCGGTATGCTGGTATACCCCGAACCTCCGGTTCCTAATACTGTACTGGTTATACCGGAACGAACTTTAACTTTGTTAATATTAGTTCCAGCGATGTCAGTTGACAAATAGTAAAAGCCAGGTTGTCCTGTTAATGGGGTGCAACTTACCGCTAGATAACTTGTAGCAGTAGTACCCTGAGGTAGTCGAGCTGTGTCTAATCGATCTGCAACGGCTACTGAGTACTGTCCGCTACTGGCAACGACCTGACCAATTTGAATACCTGTACAAACAATGGGATATGCTCCGTCAGCAATTGTAGGCTGAGGAACTGCAAACACATACACTCCTGCTGGAATAGTTGCTCGAGACAAGGCAGCATCAAAAGAAATTGTTCTAGTTGGCAAATCTACTGAGGTTATCTTGAAAGTTTTTAGTGTATTTGTACCTGGATCTAAGAACTTAGGAAGTCCGTCGCGAGTATCTGCAAGAGTTTGGTATGCAATAAAGTTATTCAAAGCATTTGCCTGCGCTTGATCAGCTATCTGTAGGGTGGCACCAACACCTAGTGTAATGTTTGCATTGATAACTAGAGACGCTGTTGGAGTCGTTACGTAACTAACCTGTAGGTCATCTAGGTAAAGATCAACAGTTGCAACAGCAGTTGCTTGGACCCCAGATGTTGGACTACTGAGAGTTATGTTTACTGTGGCAGCTGGATTAATATCAGGAACACTTGGTGTTATATTAACATCGAGACGATCAACTGAAGTAGGAGCTAAGGATGCAGTTCCTGCAAAATCTTTTCCTGTAATGTCAACAACTTTAACCTGCGGTGTATTAAGGTATGTTCCACCTGTGGTCACTTGGACTTTTGTTACAGATTTACCAACATCAAACCCGCCGGTAGATGTTAATTTACCGTTGGTGTTGGTTACCAGTAGTCCAGAGAAATTTACGTTCTGTGTAAATGTAGTTCCAATCTTTTTCGCTGATGAACCAATATTTCTAGTAGCGTCGCCGTCGGGAATTATGTTTGTTGGAACAGCACTATTGTAGGTGTTAGTTCGACTTAGAAATATACTTTGATCATTTTGTATTACGATCTGACCGACCATCATTGGATGGTAGAGACATTGGTAGTAGAAGATATACTGTGAAGGATTTTCTGGAACTTGCCAGAACAATGTTCCGTCATCTCTGCCTATATTTGAAAGTAGACCACCTTTAGTCACCGTGCCATTATTACTGACGAACCACCAACGTCCCTCAGTAATTGCAACACCGCCAGGTGCTGAACGGACTTGCCAAGGGTGAGACCCTGGACTAGATGTAAATACCCAAGAATATATTGCTCCAGGCTGTACCTTAAGTATTGGGTTTGATCCATTGTAGCCTTCAAATGTATAGCCGCTTGACGCTGAGTTTCCTACAGTATATTCTTCAGCAACACTTAGGAATAATCTAGGAGATATGATAGTTGTTCCTATACCATCGACTAACTTTAGGCCTAGGCCAGGAATAACAGTACCTGATGCACTTGCTGTAGCTGTGTTAATCGTAACGACAGGTACGCTAAGTGTTCCGTCGCCGGTGACATTTATACCAGACCCTACCTTAAATCCACCAAGACGAACTGTGGTTGCTGTGCTGAACGGAGCAAGTGGTCCTACAGGACCTTGAATACCTGTATCGCCTTTGGCCCCCGTATCGCCTTTGGCCCCTTGATTACCTGTATCGCCCTTGGCGCCAGTTTCACCTTTGTCTCCCTTAAGGGTAGCCTTAAGTGTTGAATAGGTAAGTTTTTTAGTTACACCGTTATCAACAACAACAAACAGACTTTGGTCTGCCATCGCTGAAACAACAGGTAATTGCGTGATTTTTGTCATAATTAAATTCCTTCAAGTGGTACTTGATTCTCATCTGTTAATACTTCGCCAGTTTCCAATATAATTACTGGATCGCCTGGATAGTAAGCATCGGTCGGTAATGCGGCTGGCTGTTCGTTTATGAAACTTATTGCCGGTGTGTTTTCAAAGATTTCACCTATTCTCTGTGACACAGAAACATGGGTGGTAACCGTAAAGGCATTTTTCCAAGCAACCACTGGGACACTCTTATTATTAATTATCCGTTTTGTGACGGTATAGTAAGACGTTGTGGTAGAAACGTTGGAATTTCCTAAAGAATCTGTCTGCCCTGAGTCAAGAGCTAGATTGATATCAGTCGTTGATAAGGTGATATTTGGTTTGAGTTGTAAAACGCCATTAACGCGGACTTCTATTTGATCGCCGTAACTTGCGCTGTCGACTAGATTTATTTGTGTAAGTGTAAACACGCTGTTTGTCGACGACCCTAAGAAATTCTCAATAACAGTCTTTTCTTTAACAGGAATATTCTGTAATGGGCCTTGATCAATTACCGATGTACCTGTTGGCAAGCCATCTAAAATACCTGTACCTAGTGTTCCTCTGCGCAATTGACTCAAGGTGTTTAGTGAAGGATTAACTAGGAAGAACTCAATACGTTCGCCTGCAACGTATATGATACCTGGCAAATTCTTCTGTGTATTAGGTGGTGTTAATACTGATGCATTTACTACATATATCACAGTATCCGTCGCCAACAAGGGCTGGGCCAACACTGTTGTATTCGCCTGACTTAGACGTTTGTAAGATGTTCTACCAACTAGATCAGTAAACATTCTGTATGCGTGGCTTCCAGTGTATGAGCTGTCATTTAGACTCATGATAACAACTTTGTCTGCTTTGCTTTGAAATATACCTTCTCTCAGTCTTACAGTGATGCCATCATCTTCTATGGCATAATCGATATCATTTTGTAGAGGCAGGCCGTTGTATTCTACCCAAACGTAGTTTGTATTATAGATAGGTCTACTCATTACATAGCGGCCAACTGCATTGGCAGGGTACCGTTCTTTGCGGAACATGCCTTCCTGCGCGGTGTCATCTCTTGATATACCGGTTGTTGGATTGATAAATGCCCCACTGTCATTGCTAAATGTAATAACCCTTAGCGTATCAGTGGCCTGTCTGTTGGCTATGTTTTGTATTGTTAAAAATTGTTCCGCATCATCAAACAAATATTGATTGCCCACTAGACTCATAATGGCCAAAACATCACCATTTTGGATAGTTCCTAGCGGGAACGTAACTTTTACAGGTAACGGAGTAAAGCTAAATTCTATTCCCGGAACTAACGGTTTTCCATTTTTATAAACTTTTACATTGGTCAAGTCAATTCGACCTGGTAATAATGGATCATTTAGGTCAACTGTAAATTCTGACTGATCATTTTCAACAACATAGTAACTTACCTGGGGAGGAATTAGTCGTTGTTTGTTGTATTCAACAATCATCTGTGGTTCATGCGGCATTGCTGTGCTTGGTACCTGAGACAAGAAGAATGCAGTGTTTTGAGGATTTACATTGGTAAACACCTGTTCGTGTACCTGACTGTAGGCCTTTGCCGGAGCATTAAACAGCCAAACTTGGATTTGCTTTGAACCAATGTTATTGTGATATACGGTGATTGCACCTTTTGGTTTTTTCTTGGTTTGATAACCGGGTGCCGCGGCCACCGCAAAGGTCTTTGTTTCCTGTCCGTTTACTGTTACATAAGCATCTTTGATACTGGCCAATGCAACAGAACTCACAATAGTAGTAAAGGTAGAATTTACTGTTGTTGCTATCTGACTATCAACCAATCCTGTTCCACCGACTGTTAGTCCGCTGACACTCAACCAACCTGTCCAGGTATTAGAAGCGATACT
>Ga0136642_1000506_pt1 | contig 20285 bp, 19 predicted proteins | sample LowCatLa1302831Y_FD_115313 | JGI IMG/M metagenome (GOLD analysis project Ga0136642, IMG submission 115313) | Freshwater microbial communities from Lower Cathedral Lake, Yosemite National Park, California, USA - 13028-31Y | ecosystem: Environmental > Aquatic > Freshwater > Lake ... | reverse complement strand
GGGATTACAAGCAGTACCGGCCGCGGACCATGCGCAGCCTTTCAATCGTTAGAACAGGAGAGGACACCTCCTCCGCCCTCTCTCCTGTTGTTTCGATTGCAAGGCTGCAGATGGCCCAGGGTAACTACCACCAACCAGTACTCGAACAAGAAATTGTTGAGTTGCTATCCAGTGCGAGCACTGGAGTGGTCATTGACGCCACCCTTGGTGGAGGCGGACACGCCATTGCTCTACTAACTGCAGTTCCACAGATTCGACTCATTGGTATTGACCGTGACCCAGAAGCACGCGAGGCATCAGCGAAGCGCCTTGAGCAATTTGCGGACCGTGTCTGCATAGTTGACGCCACCTTCGCCGAGATGAAGGACATCGTTAGCGCTCAGGCTGACTTTATAAATGGCGCACCAATTGTTGGTGTGCTCATGGACCTCGGAGTTTCTTCTCACCAACTTGATGAATCAAGTCGAGGATTTTCTTTCCGTGCTGACGCTCCACTCGATATGAGAATGGACCCTACGAAGGGCGAGACTGCTGCGGAATACATCACTCGCGTTGATCAGCACGAGTTTGCTCGACTACTTCGTGATAGCGGTGAGAATCGATTTGCTGGTTCAATCGCCAAGTCGGTAATTGAGCGCCAGCCAAAAACAACTGATGAACTCACAGAAGCTGTGGAGCGAGCAGTTCCAATGGCTGCACGCCGCCGTGGTCACGTGGCAACACGTGCCTTCCAAGCACTTCGAATTGCTGTGAACGCTGAAGAAGAACAATTGAGCCAGGGCCTTGACGCAGCTCTTGAGATTCTCAGCGAGAACGGCATCCTGGCGGTCATCTCGTATCACTCTGGCGAAGACCGTGTTGTTAAGTCAGTTCTGCACGAAGCAGGAACCGGTGGCTGCAAGTGCCCAGTTGCTCTTGGATGTGTATGTGGTGCCGAAGCGAGCATCACAGTCTTTAAGGCCAGTGCACAACTCGCGTCATCTTCAGAAATTGAATCAAATCCTCGTGCAAGGTCAGCTCGACTTCGTGTGGCAAGAAAGTTGCCGGCATGAGCGTCATTACCCTTCCACGTCGCGTTGAAACTCGTGAACGCGTTCGTCCAAAGACAAAGCCCGCAACACGTCGCCCGTCACACCGCGCCAAAGGAACCCGTCGGCGCGTCGTAATCACAGTTTGGAAGGGCACTTCAACATCACGTCGTTCTGCGCTAGTTGTGATGATCGCAATTCTTCTTTCTCTTTCTGGCAGCATGCTGGTTTCTAGCCGTCAGATTGAAATCCACCAACTAAAAAGTCAGTTATTGCAAGAACAGTCAAACTATGCAGTGCAAGTTGGCACCATGACAAACACGGCTGCGCCAAGCCAGATTGCTGCACAGGCTGGTGAGCTTCACCTTGTTGCGCCTGTTGTCGTGGTTCAGGTTCCTTCAACGTCGCTTGATGCGCCTCTGCCGCTGCCGAAGTTCTCTGGTAGTGCACCGGCTACATCAAGGACAATTCGGTGAGCACCCACCAAACCTCAACACACGCACGCACTCGAACTTCAAGAAATAGTTCTGCCCGCAGTCCACAAGGTCCGGGCCGGCGCCCATCGCCAAATCGTCTGATTCTTCTCGTTGCAATATTTATTGCAATCTTTGGACTGCTTTCGTTTCGTGTGATTGAACTTCAAGTTTTTCAACACGGGAAATATTCAAAGATTTCCGCATCGCAAGTAAGTCAAAAAGTCACCACGACAGCACTTCGTGCGGGAATCTATGACCGCAACGGACAGATTCTTGCTGTTTCTAGGCCTACATCTTTAGTGATTGCTAATGACTTTCAGATTAAAGACCCTGTCAACCAAGCTGCGGTTATGACCTCAATCGTCAACGTTCCAGTTGAAAAGTTAATTCCACTGCTGTCCAAAAAGAGTGGCTACGTCGTGCTCAATGGCTCACTCGACCTCACCTCTGGTCGAAAACTTCGCTCAATGTATCTGCCTGGAATTACTGTGCAAGATTCTTCTGTTCGTAGTTACCCAAACGATCAACTCGCCCTAGCAACACTCGGCGGAACGAATGCAGCAGGAGCTGGCTCTGTTGGTCTTGAATACGCATTTCAAAAACTTTTAGCTGGCCAAAATGGACTGACGCGGGAACTCACCTCAACTTCAGGAGTGAACCTCCCAAGTTCTCGCACCACAGTTATCCGTGCTGCGAAGCCCGGCATTGGCCTGGAGCTGACTCTCGACACCGCTCTGCAATTTGTGACCGAGCGAGCTGTAGCGAAGCAACTGCAATCAACGGGTGGTATCACCGGCAAGGCAATCGTCATGGATGTAAAGACTGGTGAAATTCTCGCCAATGTTTCTCTCGTAAACACAAAGACAAATCCTGGAGTGCTTGGGCCAATTCCTGCGTGGGGCAAAGACGTTGGTGTTCCAGGCATTCAACAAACGATCAATAATCTTCCATTTGCGCAAGCCTATGAACCAGGATCAGTTTTTAAACTCGTCACTTTCTCCGCAGCTCTTCAGCAAGGTCTCGTCACTCCTACGACTGTGTTCACAGTTCCAAATAACGTTGTAGTGGGAACTCGTTTCTTTCACGATGCTGAGAACCACGGAACACTCCACCTCAGCACGACCCAGATTCTTGCGCAATCATCAAACATTGGAACGTACAAGATTGGACTGCTGGTGGGAGTCAACGGACTACTTGCGCAGGTTCAGAGAATGGGATTTGGACAGAAGACCGCTATCAATTTTCCAGGCGAAACCGCCGGCCTCCTGGTGAATGCTTCGACTTGGTACGCGAGTGACCAAGTTTCGCTCCCGATTGGCCAAGTTGACGCCGTGCCACCAATTCAAGTGCTCGACGCGTACAACATCATTGCGAACAATGGTGTTTTCATTCAGCCAAAACTCATTCGTGCCTTTGTAAGTTCGGATGGTTCAGTGAAAGCAACTGCACCAAGCGCAACACGTGTTGCTCTGTCACCTTCTGTTGCTCAGACGCTTAATACAATGCTGCAGCAAGTGGTTCTTGCAGGTACTGGTACCAATGCAATCATTCCTGGGTACAGCGTTGCGGGTAAGACCGGAACCGCAACGATTCCATACCCTGGAAAAGCGAAACTTCTCATTGGTCAGTACAACGCAAGCTTTGTTGGATACGCCCCAGCGAACAATCCAGTTCTTTCCATGATTGTGATTATCGAGCGTCCACAAACAACAATTTTTGGTGGGGAAGCAGCAGCACCAATTTTTCAGCAAGTTATGTCTTATGCACTGCGCCACTACAGCATCCCCTCTAACGGAGCTGTGCAAAAACCACTCACTGGCAAGGGTGCAAAAATTTCATCGGACGTGACGTGATGCAGCTCGGTGACATTTTTGATGACTTCTCATTCGACGCTCGCACCGCGAGTATCGAAGTTGCCAATGTAGAAATAGATTCACGAAGTTGCATTCCCGGCACAGTGTTTTTTGCCATGAGCGGAACCTTTGAAAATGGATCAAAGTATGCCAAGGACGCAATCGCTAATGGGGCTGTGTGCGTAGTTAGCTCCGAAGAACTGAAACTTGATGTCCCGGTTATTACCGTTGCACCGTCGCTTCTCCGTGGACTGCTAGCGCATGCCTCATCAGTAGTTACTGGTAACCCACAGCTGCGCTGTGAATTAGTTGGCGTTACTGGAACGAATGGCAAAACCAGCGTGACAACAATTGTAAGTGACTTGGCACGTGCGATCTCTTGGAACGGGGCAAACATTGGGACACTCACCAATGAGCGAACCACACCCGCGGCGCCTGAACTCATGCGCTCACTTAAAGCAATCGTGGACGGATTTGATGTTTCGAAGTCACGATCAATTGTTGCACTAGAAGTCTCGAGTCACGCGATTGATCAAGCCCGAGTTGATGGGTTGGCGTTCGCTGTTGTTGCATTCACAAACCTGAGTCATGACCACTTGGATTATCACGGTTCAATGGATGAATACTTCGCTGCAAAGTCAAAGTTATTTACGCGTGAGTTTTCACAACGCTGTGTCATTTGGTCTGACGATTCCTACGGTCAGAAACTCGCGAAAGAAGCACAACTTGCTGTGAGTGAAGTCCATCGAAGTGATGCTTCTGAGATAGTTCAGACATTGACTGGGACCACTTTTTTTTGGCGAGGACATCTAGTTAATACGCCTCTTATTGGTGACTACAACATTGACAATGCACTCGTGGCGATGACAATCCTTTCGAGCCTCGGAGCGAGTGATGAAGTAATTGCCGGTGCAATGGAATTTGTTGTAAACATTCCCGGAAGATTCGAAGTCATTCAGGGTGCCAGCGTCACTTCAATTGTTGATTATGCCCACACCCCAGAGGGGTTACGTCGCTTGTTACAAGATGTTCGAACTCTTAGCCCGACTAGTCGCATTGTTACGGTCTTCGGTTGTGGTGGTGATCGAGACACTTCGAAACGACCTGAAATGGGCCGGGTGGCATCACAATTGTCTGATGTGACAATTATTACGTCAGATAACCCCCGTTCAGAGTCTCCTGATGCCATCATTGATGCAGTGAAGTCGGGTTGTGAACTGAACTCTGTGACGTATGTTCAGAGTGATCGAAGAGCTGCAATCAGTCAAGCAATGCAGTTAGCTAACGCTGGGGATGTAGTTGTTATTGCTGGCAAGGGTCATGAAACAACACAAACGATTGGTGATGTGGAACTGATGTTTGACGACCGGGTTGTTGCCCGAGAATTGGTGAAGTGAGGACACAATGCTTAGTTTGATGGAAGCTGGGGGATTCGGGTTTCTAATTGCCCTATTCGTTACTCCGCTATGGATAAAGGTTTTGCAAGCGCGTGGCATTGGCCAGCTCATCAGAGAAGATGGGCCATCTTCACATCACGCCAAGGCGGGAACACCAACTATGGGTGGAGTAATCATCGTTGCCGCGGGCGCTATTGGTTACGTGATGGGACACGTCGGAACTTCAATCACGTTTACTCGCGCTGGCGTGTTAGTGGTTTTGGCAACTATCGCTTCTGGAATACTTGGTTTTCTAGACGATTGGCTAGCCATTCGCAATTCAAGAAACCTTGGACTTAATAAGCGCGGAAAATTTATTGGGCAACTCGCAATCGCGGCAACATTCGCAGTGTTCGCAGTTACGTGGGTGCACACGTCAGAAAATCTCTCGTTCACTCGTTACTCGCTGCCAGGCTGGAACCTCACGGCTGTTGGATGGGTGCTGTTGGCAATCTTTGTAATCGTTGCTACATCAAACGCTGTGAACCTCACTGACGGGCTCGATGGACTCGCCGCCGGATCTGCCACTTTTTGCTTCGGAGTTATTTCAATCATTGGTTACTGGCAGTTTCGTCACTATTCGATCTATCACTTACACGCTGCACTTGACCTTGGACTAGTTGCAGTTGCTCTAGTGGGTGGCACACTCGGATTCTTGTGGTGGAATGCAGCACCAGCTCGAATCATGATGGGCGATACTGGCTCACTAGCAATCGGAACCGCACTTGGTGGTGTTTGTCTACTTATGAATCTCGACCTGCTTCTCATTATCATTGGTGGACTATTTGTCGCAGAAACGCTCTCAGTAATTCTGCAAGTTCTTAGTTACAGAACACTTGGAAAACGTATTTTCAAAATGGCACCGTTTCATCATCACTTCGAGCTGAAGGGTTGGCCCGAGACAACTGTGATCATTCGCTTCTGGATTCTTGCCGGTCTGCTTGCGGTGCTGGGTCTAGGCATTTTCTACGGAGACTTTTTGAAGATTGCGAAAGTCGCGTAGTGACTACCACTCAGAGTCCGCAAACTCGTAATAAGGTTGGAAGATTTTTTCACGCATTGCCGCGTGGAAACGCCAATGCTCGTGCTCTGGTTTTCATTACGGTATTGATGGTGACGCTTGGAACAATCATGATGGCGTCAGCTAGTGAAGGGCAAGCAGCCGCTAACGGTGGTTCACCTTGGGCGCTTATGTTGCGCGACGGCGCATACTTAGTTATTGGATTTTTTGCGTTTTATGTAGCTGCACGTGTTCGAATTGATCAATTAATTCGAAAGGCTCCTCTCCTTTTAAGCTTGGGCCTCGGACTTTTGATGGCGGTCTACGCGGTTGGTGTTACCGCTAACGGTGGAAAACGCTGGTTGAATCTAAAGGCAATCAATCTGCAGCCATCAGAGATCTTTAAATTGATGACCGTCTTCTTTATTGCATGGCTTATTGAGCACAAACACAACGAGCTCAATAATTGGAAGCAGCTTGCGGTATTGACAATTCCAGTAACTGGTGGCGCGGCACTGGTCCTTTTTGAACCTGACATTGGAACATCAAGTGTGATCCTTGTTATCACATTTGCAATGTTGTCCATTGGTGGACTTTCTAAGTGGATTCAAACACGCATTGTCTTGTTTTCGATTGTTGGGTTCGTCGCCTTCATGTCGATGAAGCCCTATTCTGCTCGCCGCTTCTTGGCCTTCTTGCATCCAAATCAAGACCTCGCAAATACTGGGTATCAGTTGTATCAGTCGAAAATTGGATTTGGAGCCGGCGGAGTGGCTGGTCTCGGACTGGGTCATAGTCGCGAGAAATGGGGATTTCTTCCTAACCCACACACTGACTTCATTTACACAATTGTTGGCGAAGAACTAGGAGTCATTGGCTCGCTTGTCGTCATTGCACTTTTCTTAGCGTTCCTGTTTGCGGCTGTTCGCATTGCGCAGCGCTGCACTAATCAGAGCTACCGGTTGATCGTTGTTGGAATCACAACTTGGATCATCTTTGAGTCAATTGTAAACATTGCATCGGTTGTTGGATGGTGGGCGGTGACTGGAATCCCTCTTCCGTTTTTCTCGTATGGGGGGACGGCGCTCATCACTGAACTCGCAGCAGTTGGAATTCTCTACAACATTGCTCACGACACCAGCCGCTCAGGCGACCTCACATTCCGTGAATACGTCGACACTGACTTTCGAGCAGAGTTTGAATCACGCACTCAACCACGCCAAGCACGTCCTCGTTCATACCGAGACCAACAGGAGTACTAATGACGCGCCCCATCGTTATTACTGGCGGTGGAACCGGTGGGCACATTTTTCCAATGCTCGCTATCGCTGAACAGTTACAAGACCTCGGAGTCTCAAAAAACAATCTTCGCTATGTAGGAAGTCGTCGTGGCCAGGAAAAAGAATTACTTCGAGGCGACATTCGCCTCACATTGCTTCCTGGCAGGGGACTGCGTAGGTCATTTAGCCCGTCAGCAATCTTTGCAAACGTCGGAGCTGTTCTCTCTCTTGGCACCGCAGTGGTAATTTCAATTTTCAATGTTGGCATCTGGCGACCACGGGTGATTGTCTCCGTTGGCGGGTATGCATCGTTTGCCACTTCACTCGCCGGTGCACTGTGGCGAATTCCTTTGGTATCGGTAGAACTTGATGCAGTCCCCAGCGCATCGCAGCGCTACCTCGTGCAGCATGCAGCACTGCGCTGCACAGCCTTTGAGAGCACGGTGAAAAACTGCGTCACCACGGGAGTCCCGATTCGGACTTCGTTAGAAAAACTTGATCGCAGCGAACAAGCTCGAAGTCAACTCCGTCAATCTGTTCATCCAGCAATTAGGAGTACAAACAATGTCGTTGTTGTGATGACGGGCTCGCTTGGTGCGAAGAGCGTTAATACTGCGGTAGTGGAATTAGCAAAGCAATGGTCTACAAAAGATTCGATAACTCTTATTCACGTGACGGGAAGACGCGACTTCGATTTTGTTAAAAACAATGCACCAGAACGCAACGGACTCGATTACCGAATTGTTCCATTTGGCGAGATGACTGAACTATGGGGACTTTGCGATGTTGCGGTTACTCGCGCCGGAGCTATGACGGTTGGTGAATTGTGTCAGCTAGGAATTCCAAGCGTTTTGATTCCGCTACCTGGCTCGCCTGGTGATCACCAAACGAAGAATGCTGAACAAGTTGTCACATCCGGCGGTGCACTAATGATTCGTGACGCTGAGCTGAATGCAACAGTTCTAGCAAGCGCTCTTGAATCAGTTATTGAGAAGAAAATTACAATGGGCTCATCCATTGCTTCACTTGCGAGAGTTAATGCTGCCAAAAGCATTGCCACGCATGTACTAGAAATTGCACGATAATGAGCATTCTTTCTTCGCACCCGAATGTTCACATCATAGGAATTGGTGGAGCTGGGATGAGTGGGGTAGCGCATCTACTCAAGGAAATGGGCTGCAAGGTTTCTGGAAGTGATGCAACTGATTCACTAGTCCTCGGCGAACTTAAGAACGCTGGAGTAACTGTGCAGATAGGACATGACGCAAGATCTCTAGCCAAGAATTCTGTCGTCATCTGGTCACCTGCGGTGAAAGAAGACAATGTTGAGTTTGTTGCCGCGAAGCACAATGGCAACATCATGTTGAGCCGCATTGATTTACTTCGTGAACTCGGTGCAATGACCCAAGTGGTGGGACTGACCGGTACGCACGGAAAGACCACAGCGACCTCAATGATGGCCTGTGTTCTAAAGGCTGCGGGTAGAGACGATGGACGGCTTCTCGGTGCGCCAGTGCTCGGCGTTGGCGCTAACGGTCACTGGGGTAGCCCCGGGCTTCTTATGGAAGTTGACGAAAGCTACGGCACCTTTAGCGAGTTGACTCCGTATGCCTTGGGTCTACTAAATGTTGAGCCAGATCACCTTGACCATTACGGCTCACTAGAAAATCTCGAAGATGCTTTTGCACAGTTACTAAATAGAACGACAGGCCCTGTTGTTGTTTGGAACGCTGACCCGGGAAGCAAAAAAGTTAGTCTTCGCTGCAACAAAGAAGTAGTGACCGTTGGAACAGACTCTGAATCGATGTACCAAGTGAGTGGAATCGAGCTCGAACGTAGAAGTTCAAATTTCAGCCTTAAGGGGGCTGGGGTCGATGTCACTATTTCGCTCAACGTCACCGGGGCGCACAATGTTGCAAACGCCAGTGTGGTGTGCGTGCTGGCAATTCAGCTCGGTATCTCACTCACAGAAATTTCAAATGGTCTGAGTAACTTTCAAGGTGCGCCACGGCGTTTTGAATTCATGGGCTCATGGCGCGGCGTTGACGTCTACGAGGACTACGCCCACTTGCCGGGTGAGATTAAAGCAACGATTAGTGCTGCTCGTGCTACTGGCTACAAAAAGATCACGTGTGTCTTTCAGCCTCACCGAGTTACCCGCACGCAGCATCTTGCAGAGCAATTTCACACTTCGTTTTCTGATGCAACAAATCTGATCGTCACCGACCTTTACACCGCGGGTGAAGCCAACCCTGAAGGAGTCACCGGTCAGCTAATTTCTGATGGAACAATGAAGCACCTTTCGACTTCGTACTGTGCCTCGTTCAATGAAGTCACGCAGAAACTTGAAGCGCTGCACGACAAGAGTGACGTCGTCCTCTTCCTTGGTGCAGGAGACATTGCTTCTCTGGCAACAAAACTCGAGGGTGGTCTGAAAAAATGAGTCTTCAATCATTGGCCATTGCCGCAGGACTTCGCCTGCAAGAACACGCAGAGTTTGGTAAAAAAACTACGTACCGAGTTGGCGGAACTGTTCGCGCTCTTCTTTCGCTCACTTCAATCGAAGAGCTGAGTGAACTTGGTGAAGAAATCAACAATGTAGGAATGCCAATCTTTGTTCTGGGGAATGGATCAAATCTTCTCGTCGCCAGTGGAGAGCACGAAGTCCTTGGAATTGTGCTCCAAGGTGAATTCGAGTCGTACAGCGTTGTTGAGAATGCAGAGGGGGTAGTGGTAATTGCTGGAGCGGGGATTGACCTTCCAGTTCTTGCGAGACGACTCAGCGCCGAGGGAATTGTTGGTTTCGAATGGGCCGTTGGAGTTCCTGGAACCATTGGCGGCGCGTGCGTGATGAATGCCGGCGGCCATGGATCTGACATGGCGGCGAACGTGATTGGTGTAACTACCTGGAGTGCTGGTGCCCTTAAACAGTGGTCACCAGAAGATGTGAACTTTGGGTACCGGTCAAGCGCACTTGGCTCAAGTGACATTGTTCTTAGTGCTTCGCTTCGCCTCTCAAGGGGTGACACTGAGGAATCGAAAAAGAAACTGAGCGAAATCGTAACGTGGCGACGAGAGAATCAACCTGGTGGACAGAATGCTGGTAGCGTCTTCTCGAATCCGCAGAATGATCACGCAGGGCGCCTCATTGAGTCAGCAGGACTTAAAGGAACTCGAAGGGGAAGTGCCGTAGTTTCTGAGAAGCACGCGAACTTCATCGTCGTTGACAGCGACGGAAGCGCTGACGATGTTTATGAGTTAATGAAGTTCATCCAAGATCGAGTCTTCGAATCATCAGGGGTGCTTCTTCACAGTGAGCACCATTTTCTTGGCTTGGGAGATTTGACGTGAGCCGCAGAAAGCCAGCTGCCACCGCAGCCAGAAGACCAAGAGCAACGAAGCAAGCCGTACAGTCAAGACCAAGTAGCCCAGTAAAAAGTCAACCTAGACAGGCGAAAGCGAAGAAACAAAAGCGCGAGCGCAAACCAATTGCTACCTCCACAAAGGTTTTACTGCTGATTGGACTTGTAGTCACCACACTTCTGCTTGGTGGAAACTGGATTCTGCACCGATCAATTTTTAATGTAAAAACAGTTCACCTGTACGGCGTTGTCCATGAAGACCCAAAGAAGGTATTAAAAGCGAGTGGGCTTGAGTTGCATCCTCCATTGATTGGTGTCTCAGCGCATTCAATTGAACACAATCTTTCTGCATTTCGCTGGATCTCGAGCGTCTCTGTTACCAAGCAGTGGCCGAGCACCGTGAACGTAACTATTCACGAGACACGTCCAGTCGCGGTGGCTTTTAATAGCGCACATATTCTTGAGTATGTTGCTGCCAATGGAGCTGATTTAGGCCCTGCTCCACTGCACGCAAACTACCCAACACTCGTCTACTTAAATCCTTTAACTAACTCGTGGCCATTTATGAAGGCTGGTTTTTCAGCGGTGTATGTTGCTAAAAAGCTGCCTAAATCAATCGCTTGGCAGGTCTCGAAAATCAATGTTGGAGCGAATGGGAACGTGACTCTTGTGATGGAGAGTCCAGTGAGCTTTGTGCTGGGACCTCCGACCAAGCTCAAGGAAAAGTTCGTGGCTATTGCCTCGGTTATTGCCCACACCACCCTGAAAGCCGGTGATGTAGTGAATGTTGAGGCCCCAACAGTGCTGTCAGTTACTGGCCCTCCTCCCCCGTAAAAGGGTCTATTTGACCCTAGTTCTGAGGCAAACTAGCCTTCGGGAACGTTAAATCGCATAGAACTGTGTTGTACGTAGTTCGCAAAAAAGTACCCAAGGGGATTTCATGAGTCTGAAGCAGAGCAACTACCACGCAGTTATCAAAGTAATTGGTGTTGGTGGCGGTGGAGTTAACGCAGTTAACCGCATGATCTCATCTGGACTTCGCAATATTGAGTTCATCGCTGCGAACACTGATGCGCAGGCCCTGCTCATGAGCGAAGCAGACATCAAGCTCGACATTGGCCGTGAACTTACTCGTGGACTCGGTGCTGGCAGTGACCCTGAAGTCGGTCGTCAAGCAGCCGAAGATCACCGTGCTGAAATTGAAGCAGCACTCAAAGACACCGACATGGTGTTCATCACCGCAGGTGAAGGTGGAGGAACCGGAACTGGTGCTGCACCGATCGTTGCTGAAGTTGCTCGTGCAATGGGCATCTTGACCATTGCTGTGGTGACTCGTCCGTTCTCATTCGAAGGTAAGCGCCGCGCCAACCAGGCCGAAAAGGGTATTCAAGCGCTTCGCGACAAGGTTGACACGCTGATTGTTATTCCTAACGACCGTCTTCGTGCAGTAACCACGCAGGAAACAACCATGCTGGACGCATTCCAGGTTGCTGACGATGTACTGCTCGCTGCTGTTCGTGGAGTTACCGACCTTATTACGGTCCCTGGACTCATCAACACTGACTTCGCTGACGTTTCAACAATCATGCGTAACGCTGGAACCGCAATCATGGGTGTTGGAACATCAACTGGTGATGGGCGAGCAGTGAATGCTGCACGCGCTGCCATCACATCGCCGCTCCTTGAAACTGCAATTGATGGTGCTCGTGGAATCTTGATAAACATTGTTGGAAGTTCCAAGATGACCATGCAAGAGGTAACTGACGCTGCAAGCATCATTAACGACGTTGCACACCCAGATGCCAACATCATCTTCGGTTCAGTAATTGATGACTCGATTGGTGAAGCAGTTCGCGTGACTGTTATTGCGGCTGGATTCGACAACACTGCGCCGAAGAAGAGGGACCAAGAACCTCAGACCACGCAGATGCCGTCAATCACTGAAGCCCCAAAGAGCGACATCTTCTCCTCAAGCTCCAGCGACGACTTCTTTGACGTTGGTGGCGATGACGACCTCCCAAGCTTCCTCCGCTAGTCCACTCTTTTCTCGAGTAGCCGAGAACTTACTGGACCTGCAACGTCGAATTGAGCTGACGGGGCGCAGCCTCAGTGATGTTCGAATTGTCGGCGTCACTAAAACTTTCGGTCAAGATGTTGTTCGTGTGGCCCGCGAAGTAGGACTTACGTGCGTGGGGGAGAACTACGTCGAAGAGTTGGAGCAAAAGCGACTCGAATGTTCAGATCTTGATGTCACTTGGAATTACCTAGGGGCACTTCAAACAAATAAAATTGCTCGAATCGCAAATAATGCGGACATAATTTGCGGGGTAAGTCGCATAAAAGAAATCGAAAAGATTGCTGGCTTGAAAGATGCCGCTTCGATCTACGTTCAAGCTGACTTCACTGGCGCAGAAGGCAGAAATGGAGCCAGTGAGTCTGAAATTGAAGCCCTAGTTGCTAGAGCTAGGGACCTGGAGCTTGATGTGAGAGGTCTCATGTGTGTTGCGGCGCCTGGAAATGAAGCGGCAAGACTGTCTTTTTCGAAATTGACCATTCTCGCTGATTCCCTTGGCCTCAAGGAGCGCTCGATGGGCATGACTGATGATTTGGAGATTGCGTGCGAACTTGGCAGCACCGAAGTTCGCATAGGGCGCGCCCTCTTTGGACCAAGGTAGTGAGCAAGGCTTGTCTGGCCTAACATGGTCAGGTGCGGTGTACCCGCAAGGAGAGATGTAGATGAAAGACAGAATGCGCGCGATTCTCGGATTCCTGGGACTCGTAGAAGATGAATATGGTGAGTACACCCCGAGTGCACCATCGCGTCCATTTTCAGGTGGCGAAGGCCAAGACGATCAGGGCTACCCAGTTCAGCCTGCACCAAGCATGCAGCGCACTTTCCCAACGACTCCGAGTGGCGTGCGTGTAGCGCGACCAGCTGGTGCTCCGGTTCGTGCCCCTCAAGTTTCAATGATTGATGCTCCCCAGCAAGGTCTTCGCGTGCAATCTCTTCCTGCGAGCCAGATGCGAGGCGTGCAGCCTCTCAGCCAAGACCGTGAAGTCTCGATTTTTAAGACAAATGACTACAACGAGTTCGGAAAAATTACCGACATTCTTCGCGGTAATCGTGCGGTAGTAATTGACCTTCGAGAAAATGACTCTGTTATGCAACGTCGAATTTTGGACTTCACGACCGGAACGGCGTACGCCCTTCAAGCAACTATTGACCGCCTTGAAGGTGGAACTGTCTACTTAGTTTTGCCACGTGGCGTTCACGTAAGCCTCGACGTTAAGGATCGCCTACGTCAATCAAATTACAGGGCCTTCTCACTATGATTACCCTCATCCGAGAGATTATTTTCCTTTACACGTGGATAATCATCATTGCTTCACTCATGAGCTGGTTCCCGGCCAATAGCTCTTCTTCTGGCCTTGCGACCTTGAAGAGAGTTCTCTATTCACTTACTGAGCCGGTTCTGCGCCCGATCCGACAAATCCTGCCGAAGTCTCGCTTTGGAAACGTTGGAGTTGATTTCTCGGCGTTGGTCGCAATTGTTCTCTTAAACATCATCGCCCGGCTCATTTAAGTCATTTACCTGCAAACACTGCTCTGGAGCGGTAGGGTGTCCAGCATGGATAACACAGAAACTACTTCTTCAGCTATTGAGGTTATCGACACCATTTCGTTCGGCACCAGCATCACAAAGGGGTACCGAATCCAGGAAGTTGATGACTACCTTGAGCGACTTTCGGTTGAGATTCGCCAATTAAAAGACCAGCTCCAACAAGCTCGCCAGGTATCACGCCAAGCCGCAGAACGCATTAACCAGTTAGAGAGCGGACGAGCAACTTCAAGCTCAACCGGACCAACACCAATTGTTCAGGCTGCTTCCGTTCCACGCGCAGTTTCGCACGATGGCGCGAGCCAAGTCACATCAATGATCGCCATGGCCCAAGAATTTATTGAGCAAAAGCAAGCTGATGCAGAGTCAAAGGCCTCGCAATTTATTGGTGAGGCCCAAGACCGTGCGCGTGAAATTATTTCTGAAGCAAGAAGTCGCGCTGAAGATGAAGTCAACCGACTCAATGGAATGAAGCAGCGTCTTAGTGAAGACGTAGACACGCTTGCACGTCAACTCGAATCAGAGCGTGCACGTCTCGGATCATTCCTAAATGAATTCGCCAGATGGATTGAAGGATCGCTCAGTGTGGGCGGTGCCGCTCGTCCTGCATCACCTTCTCGCCAGCCTGCCCCTCAGCCAGCTCCACAGGCCCAAGTGCCACCTCGTCCAAGCACCCCACCGCCTCCAGCGCCTGCGCCACAGCAATCCAGCCATCAAACGTTGGGCTTTGATCAGCAATCTCAGCAAGATCGCTCATAACGACACAGCTGGCTGATAGGGTCAGCGCGCGCTGTTTTCATCGTCTCCTAAGGAGTTGACCATGCCCACCAGCACCAACAAATCGAAGAAAGCCACCGTCAAATCGACGAAGGCCGTAAAAAAGAACGTCAAGAAGGCCGTGTCTAAAAAAGCCCCAGCCAAAAAGGCCTCTGCGAAAAAGAAGCCAACCATCAAGAAAGAAACAGTGAAGAAGACTACGAAGAAGAGCCCTGCTAAAAAAGCTCCGGCTAAAAAGTCGCCAGCTAAAAAAGCACCAGCTAAGAAGCCCGCTGGAAAAAAAGTCTTAACACCTGCGCAGAAGGCTGCTGAAGCCAAGAAGATTGCTGCTGCAAAAGCTAAAGCCATTGCCGCCGCTAAAGCTGCGAAAGAAAAAGAAGCCAAAGCCAAGGCCGCGGAAAAAGCAAAAGCAGTTGCTGCGAAACTTAAAGCCGCGGCCGCAGTAAAAGCAGCGCGCGAGCGTGAGCAAAAAGCCAAGGCCGCCGCAAAGCTACGAGAAGTAGAGCGCAAGGCTCGTGAAAAGGCTGCCGCTGAAGCCAAGAAGCAAAAAGAGATCGACACCAAGCGCAAGGCTATTGAAGCTGAGAAGCTTCGCAAACAACGTGAAATTGAACGTCGAAACGAAGAAGAGCGTAAGCGACAAGAACGTCGCGAAGCTGAAGAGCGCCGCCGCCAAGAAGCTCTTGAGCGAAAAATGCACTCAAAGCCATACGGCGAAGATGCGGCGTTCTTAGAAGAACTTCGTGGACTACTTCTGGAGGCACGCGGTGAAGCGACTCGCCAGACTGAGATTGCTGACGCCGAAGCTGAAGAGATGCTCGTTGACCGTGAACGCTTGGAATACGACGACGAAGACGGCAGCAGTGTTGCATCAGACATCCAGCGTGACCAGTTGAAAGACTTCTCGAGCGCACTTCGCTTGAAGGTCGATGAAATTGATGTTGCGCTAGGTCGAGTTGCGGATGGTAGCTACGGTCGATGCGACGAATGTTACGAAGCAATTTCTAAGCCTCGTCTGCAATTTCAGCTTCCAGTCTTTACCTGTGTGACGTGCCGCGCAAGCGTCTAGCACTCGGTATTAATTCCACGGTCATTGTGGTGGCGTTAGTGGTCAACGCAATCGACGCTGTTTCAAAAGCGTGGGCTCGTCAAGCACTTTCTGGTCACGATGTTCATGTTGCTGGAAGCGTGTGGTTCCACTTGCAGTTCAATTCAGGTATTTCATTCTCAATCAATCAGTCGGGACCTTTAGTGACCACTCTTATTACCGTGCTTATCGCGCTAGGGGTACTTGTGGTGGGCCTACGAGCCTCTTCTGGGCCTCCAACGTATGGTTTCGGACTCTTAATTGGTGGTGGGATCGCAAACGTGATTGACCGTCTGGCAGCGACGCCACATGAAGTAACTGACTTTATTGCGCTGGGGGGACTGCCAGTGTTCAACCTCGCCGACACCGCAATCACCTCTGGGTTCATTGTTCTGTTTGTTTGTGCAGTTCGAGGAGAACGGTTGTTGACCAAGTGAGCGACGAAGAAGTTTTAGAACCTTTTGATGGTGAACAACTAGACCTCGAGATTCCGGGATCACTTGACGGAGTTCGTATTGACCGCGTGCTTTCTATGTTGACTGGACTCTCACGCTCCGAAGCATCAGATCTCCTTACGAGTGGTGCAGTGAAACTCAATGAGAAAGTTATTCTCAAAGGATCGAGATCGGTTGAAGAGGGCGAACGCTTAGTAGCGGTCCTCCCGACACCAGATGATGGCTTCGTTACTGCCGATCCAACCGTCGAAGTTGACGTTGTTTTTGATGACGAAGACTTTGCGGTAATTAATAAAGGTTCAGGACAAGTAGTGCACCCGGGTGCGGGACAGCGTGAGCGAACACTCGTGTCGGGGCTTCTCGCGATTTATCCGCAGATTCAATTACTCAGTGATGAAGGCCTCTGTGAGCCGCTTCGTCCCGGAATTGTTCACCGACTTGATAAAGGAACGTCAGGTCTACTCGTAGTCGCAAAGACTCCCGAGGGTTATCTGAACTTGACTGATCAACTGGCTGAACGGTCAATGGAACGCACGTATCTGGGAATGGTGGAAGGTCACGTTGCTGAAGAACGCGGAGTCGTTGACGCACCAATTGGACGTTCAACTCGCACTCCCACACTCATGGCTGTTCGAGCTGATGGGCGTCCGGCACGAACGGGGTACGAAGTACTGGCGCGAATTGATAAGCCCCACGCCATGACCATGCTTCGTTTACAACTAGATACTGGTCGTACACATCAGATTCGAGTTCACTTGGCAACAATTGGTCACCCAGTGGTTAATGATCCACGTTACGGTCACCGACGAGAAAAGCGTCTCCACGAAGACAGGTTCTTCCTGCATTCAACGACGTTGGCTTTTGCTCATCCGAAAACGGGTGAGTGGGTTACAACTACTGCGCCTTTGCCAGCGGACTTAACACCACTGGTGCCACCAACGGTGACTCTCTAGACGTTTTCGTGTGCGGCGATGATTGCGTCATCCCCGCGAAGAATTGCTAGTGCCTCTTCTTCAGCGCGTCGCACTCGACGAACACCAATGTCCATCTTCGTAGCGGTTGCTTGCAGCGAAAGTGGCGTTGCGCCATGGAGACCGAAGCGCAGAGCAAGAACTTCACGTTGGAGCAAGGTCAACTTGTCGAGAGCACCATGAAGCTCATTGTTCATCATGTTCTGTTCAATGTCGCCTACCCAGTCGTGCTGACTAGGAGCTACGAGGTCACCCAGCGTTGTTGCTGAGTCTGAAGATGCAGGCTGATCGAGACTTGCCGTTACTCCAGCGAGTCCACGAAGACCATCGCGAACCTCTTTGCTCATCCCCGTTGCCTCGGTGAGTTCGTCATCAGTTGGCTTGCGACCAAAGATTGAAGTCAATTCAGCAGCAGTTGCTTCGAGGCGCTGGAGTTGTTCTCCAACTTCGAGTGGAATACGAATGGTGCGTCCGTGTTGCTGCACTGCACGCTGGAGCGCCTGGCGAATCCACCATGTGGCGTACGTCGAGAATTTGAATCCGCGTTCCCAGTCGAACTTTTCTACGGCGCGTAGCAAACCAAACGTTCCTTCTTGAACGAGGTCAACCATTTCAACGCCACGATCTTGGTAGCGACGTGCCCAGTGAAGAACGAGTCGCAAGTTTGCGGCGACCATTTGCTTCTTGGCTTCTTCGTCACCGGCGGTAACGCGCTTAGCGAGCTCTACTTGCTCGTCATAATTAGGCATCGGGTAGCGATCTAGATCGCGCATCAAGAGGCCCAACATGTCGTTGGTGTTTACGGCTGAACGGCGGACGGGTGTACTCACAACTGCTCCTTTACGCCCCCCCGGACGGATGTCTGATTCGGTATTTCTCCTACCTAGACATAACTAAGTTACCACATAGTAAGTAGGGTTTGGCTCAACTTCAGAAGAGAATTATAAGAATTTGATTAATCGTGAAGTGCACGCTTGGCGGGCTTTAGGCCTTTTGCCTGGTCAACCATGTCAGCGAGCGTAAAACTCGATAAATGTTCACGCATGTGATTTCCCACATCTGCCCAGACTCCCAGAAGGACACACTGGCCTTCGTGGTCGCAAGCACCGTCCTTATGCGGTTCTCCGAAGTCGCCGGCAACAATGGGGCCGTCGACAGCTGCAACAATCTCAGCGAGGGTAATTGCTTCAATTTCTTTGGCTAGAACGTATCCGCCGCCAACACCTCGCTTCGAGCGAACGAGTCCAACGCCTTTTAAGTTGAGAAGAATCTGCTCGAGGTAGGGCTGTGGAAGCCCGGTGCGCTCGGCGAGGTCTCGCACGGACGTAGGAGTATTTGCATCTCCGTGCAATGCCAGGCTCAAGAGTGCCCGGCTGGCATAGTCTCCACGTGTCGATACTCTCATCGAAGTTAAGTCTACCGAGTGAGGCGAAGTCGCTAAAAGTGAGCTGCGTGACCCCTTTGTCTGACACACTACGTACATGGAAGATCAATAGTGTCCCGGATTTGTAACAACCAGGCACTAGGGTCGAAATTCCAGACTGACCCTGAAAGGACCATCTCAGCGAATGGCTGAAAGCTTTGTTCACCTTCACAATCACACTGAGTATTCAATGCTCGATGGTGCTGCACGTGTTGAGGAGATGGTGCTTGCCGCCAAGGCAGATGGTCAGACCGCAATTGGAATAACTGACCACGGAAACCTGTACGGAGTTATTGACTTCTATGAAGCGTGCCGCAAGCACGACATCACGCCGATTATCGGCATCGAAGCATATATGGCGGCGAACTCTAGGTTTGATCGCCCACCACGCCGCGGAAAAATTGACGACACTGGCGGAGAAACAGAAGGTGGACAGAAGCTCTATCACCACCTCACATTGCTCTCGACGTCTAATCAGGGTTATCGCAACTTGCGCGAACTTTCATCGCAAGCATTCCTCGAGGGCTACTACTACAAGCCACGCCTGGACTGGGACTTGCTCGAGCGTTACAACGAAGGACTCATCGCGACGTCTGGTTGTTTAGGTGGGGTAGTGCTGCAAGCACTCATGCAAGACGACTACAAAAAAGGTCTCGAGCTCGCTGGTCGCCTGCAGACAATATTTGGAAAAGAGAACTTCTTCATTGAAATGCAGGACCACGGTCTGCCTGAGCAAATTCGCACCAACCCAATGTTGCTGCAAGTTGCTAAAGATTTGAACGCTCCTCTGCTCGCAACAAATGACCTTCACTACGTGCACCACTCCGATGCTGCAATGCACGATGCGTTGCTCTGTATTGGAACTGGTTCACTCGTGGCTGACCCGAGCCGCTTCCGCTTCGAAAGCGACCAGCACTACTTGAAGTCTGCAGCTGAGATGCGCTACTTGTTCCGAGAAATTCCTGAAGCGTGTGACAACACGCTGCTTATTGCTGAACGTGCGAATGTGACAATTGAGTTTGACAACGACGCGTTGCCGCAGTTTCCTATTCCAACAGCGCTGCAAGGCGCTACGCACAAAGAAGGCGCTAACAAGTATCTTCGTGAGCTAACTCTGCAGGGTGCCCGCGAACGTTACGGCGTTGTCACTCCAGAGATTCAAGAACGCATTGACTACGAACTTGGTGTTGTTGCGGAAATGGGCTTCTCTGACTACTTCCTTGTTGTCTGGGACCTCATCCGTCACGCTCGAGAAAAGAACATTCGTGTTGGCCCTGGTCGTGGTTCTGCTGCAGGATGTTGCATTGCGTACTGCCTTCGCATTGTGGAACTTGACCCGATTAAATACGGACTGATTTTCGAGCGCTTTATGAACCCAGGTCGTAAGCAAATGCCCGACATCGATATGGACTTCGATGAGCGCTACCGCGCAGACATGATTCGCTACGCCGCAGAGCGCTACGGGTCAGATCACGTGGCACAGATTGTTACGTTCTCTACCATCAAAGCTCGAGCTG
>Ga0136642_1000505_pt1 | contig 20303 bp, 20 predicted proteins | sample LowCatLa1302831Y_FD_115313 | JGI IMG/M metagenome (GOLD analysis project Ga0136642, IMG submission 115313) | Freshwater microbial communities from Lower Cathedral Lake, Yosemite National Park, California, USA - 13028-31Y | ecosystem: Environmental > Aquatic > Freshwater > Lake ... | reverse complement strand
ACCCCTCCTTTCGGTAAAGTAGATACAGCAAGTCACACGATTAAATACACATTCATAAAACTCAATATTACTACGAAAGGAGGGATTAAAAGGGAACCTTGGTTCCCTTTAGTTTGAAGTCTTTATATGAAAACATACCATCATAACTGGTTGGCTTATTTATCGATACTTTTGGCATACGTTGAATAATAGAAAAATTATATGTTTTTCCGAGTGATATAAACTTGTTCTTCATTTTTGGTCGATCGTTCTCTTCTTTTTTCTTTTTATTCTCTTTATTTTTTTCATCTGTATCTTTATCTTTATTGTTATTGAGTGGTTCCGTTTTATAATTCTTAAGTTTCGCAAATGGATTCTTTTCATTTGGGTCACTTTCCGTTTTCGACTTTACCTTCGCCATTTCTTCAGTAAACACTTTTACGAGTGGTGACATTCGCTCTCTCGTTATCGTTGTCTCGTCGAAAAACAAGTCCCTGCAAAAAAACGTAATTACATACTTCATCGCCATAGCGTTTAATACAGAATATGGTATGCTGTTTTGGTCTGCGTAATAAGCGAATCCTTGTCGATACATATCATAATACATAATTATTTGCCCTCTCGGAGTTGATTCACATAAAATCCTTGTCTTCCATAAACGTTCGGTGTCGTTTGATTCATGTTTCATAAGTTCACCGAATTTTTTTCTATCATAGATGCTTTCGTCTATGTTAGTGTTAACGTTTCTGTCAGACTCATATGTGAGTAGTAGTTTTGCTTTTTTAGGTTTGGTATACTCATCGATTGGGTCTACTACAACCGGTTTTGCTGGTGGTGGCATAAGCTTATTGCGAATAACCAAAAACAAATACCAAATTCGAATATAAATATAAAAAAATATGTGTTTTATAATATTTTTAATCATTTTTCATATAATGTTGTAAATGGTTTATATTGTTTTCTTTTGCAGTTCTTGTTTTCTATAGACCCATAGGTCGTCCATTTCCTTATCTAGGATAGGAACGTCTACAACCTCATACGTCTTACTTTGGTTATCTGGGTGTAGAACAACAAGTGCCAATTTGGTTATCGCCAATCCATATTTATCCTGTAGGATCTTACGGTACACATTGAGCTGTAGCGAATAATGCCAAAAGTTTGTGTCAGGTAGATGTGATATACAAGGGGTGATTGCAGTCTTCCCACCATAACTTTCATACTCGATTCCCTTCGAACGCTTCCAGTCATAAATCATATATTCCCCGGTGTCTGTGTTTTTGAATACCATGTCTATAGATCCGGAGATTTTAACTTCTTCGTAGAATACACACCACTCTGTTCTATATGCTTCGAGCTGAGGATGATCATGTGCAAACTGTTGGAAATACTTATACTCTATGCTATCATCATTCACCTCCATTCCGTTATAGTAACACTCGACATTATAGTGTGTTTGGGTACCCGCTCTAGCTGCGTTATCCCTGTTTGTATCCCATGATTGAATGATGTCTTGTTCCGTCATACCATAATATTTATAACCAGGATCTTTCATCTTTGGACTCTTGACGATGTTCTTTATGATTTTATCGCTATCGAACTTGGAGAAATGCTGATGGTTCCAGGTTGTGACCGATGTGTAGCCTTTCTCTCCGTTTACCGTATATATATGTGGGCCTTCATCGAAGGAAATGCACTTGTCGCGCTCGTGTTCGTTCTTTGTAGCTAGATGGGTTGCCATTTCGTGGTTTAGCTTTTACTAACCTTCTTGTGTTATGGATCAATTTTTAAGTATTATGCTTTTTATCCATCGATGCATATTGACCCTATTGTTTTTAACCTCGTATATTTTCTTTCTCATTTCAAGTATTCGTCCCCTCTGAAAATCCTTCATCTCGTCTTCCAGTGATGGATCCGGTTCGGTATGCATATGAACATATACAAATTTTCGCCAGATATCTCGCACTAAGACATGCAAATGTTCTTCTGTCCATTTGGACCAACCACATGATTCGTAGACACACAGCGTATTTTTTATATATGCGAGTGGTATCGGAGTTGTATTATGGTTACGTAATATGCAGTTTTTAATTGCGACAACACAACCATTGTCGTCATATACCATGCCTATGTCCTCTGTGTTTACTTGACAATTCTCGATCCATTCCACTATATTACTTTCTGGTACGTCTATCGAAAAACTATGAGTATTTTTATTTGTTTTTATAGTCTTCTCCATTCTATCGATCTTTGCATTTAACTGTAAAATCAGATCATATAGGTCTCTCAACGATGGTTCGTTTGACATTGTTCGTATTATTTATTATTTGGTTTTTATTTACAGATAAAATCAATTTTGTAACTCACCATTATATTGTTTTTTTAATAGACTCGGTGTTTTTGCACCTCTAACTGTAAAAACACAATTCGCTGGTTTTATGTTCGAGCGTGTCGCATCATCTAATAGTTGTTCTGGTGCTAAGTGGATAATTTAGTAATAGTTTATACTTACGAAAACAAACATCGTTTATATATATAAGATGTCGTCGAGTGATTATATAAATCTACTCAAAATAAGAAATTCCGATGCGAGTAAAAACACATCCGGCGCACAGACACAGAACGTACTTATGAATACAGTTATAAATAATACGAATGATTATTTCCAGGTTCCGTTTGGTCGTTCTGGGAATACAGTATGCATTGGTGGTACTGGAACTTCCGCTTCAGGTAGTTGTTATGAAATACCTCTTGGTGGTACTGGAACATCGATTTCCGGTACTTGTATTCAAACATCATTACCTATAGTACCAGGGTATAGTTCAATCGGTAGGACGGGTCCAATTGGACCGACGGGTGTTCAAGGTCCACAGGGAATCGGGGTTGAAGGCCCACCAGGTTTATCACTTGAATATAATCTATTTCTATCACCTAGTCAGACGGTAATAGTACCAGATTTGTCCGGTAATCTAGTTGATGTTCCAAGCATGAATGCACTACAGAGTGCTTTAACTTATACATTTGCTTTGAACAATTTGACCGAGCAGTTAATTGGTGTTTTTACTACAAATTTCGTTCACGTAACAACGACATCGATCGCACCCGGGTTGTGGGATCTATATTTATATGCGGCTTCAAATCAGCTTGCGGGTAACGTCGCTTTCTTTATGAGAATTTACTATGTCGATGCGTTAGGTAATGAAGTACTTATTATAAATGGTGTGAATGCACCTACGCCTATAACAGCGAATATTGTATCACATCGATATGTAAATTCTTTATTTTTTCCCTATTTTGCTTTACCTAATTTGAATTGTAATATACGAATAAAGGTGTTCGGAAAACAGTATGGTAGTAGTAGTTCTCTCGCAAATAATATTACAATCTATTTTAATCCACCCACTCTCTCTTATATACGTACCACATTGGCGAATCAGATATTACCGATTGGACCGACAGGAGCTACCGGAGCGACTGGATGTACAGGGGCAACGGGAGCTACCGGATCAACTGGATGTACTGGTGCGACTGGGTATACTGGGGCGACGAGTGCAACTGGAGCTACTGGGTGTACCGGTGCTACGGGAGCAACTGGATATACGGGGGCGACGAGTGCAACTGGAGCTACTGGGTGTACTGGGGCTACTGGATCTACTGGATCTACTGGATATACTGGAGCTACAAGTGCTACCGGGGCTACTGGGGCTACTGGATCTACTGGAGCTACTGGATATACTGGAGCTACAAGTGCTACCGGGGCTACCGGGGCTACTGGGGCTACTGGGTGTACAGGAACGACGGGGGCTACTGGGGCGACCGGAGCTACTGGAGCTACTGGATGTACAGGATCGACGGGGGCTACTGGAGCAACGGGGGCTACTGGAGCAACTGGTTGCACTGGAGCTACTGGGGCGACTGGTTGCACTGGAGCTACTGGGGCGACTGGTTGTACTGGAGCTACTGGAGCGACTGGATGTACAGGGGCTACAGGGGCTACAGGTTGCACTGGACGTACAGGGGCTACAGGAGCGACTGGAATATTCGGACCTGCATTATTTACATTAACCACTTTGAGTAGTGATATAACTATAGTTTCTGCAAACACGGTTATACAAACGGGTCCAAGCACAGCGGGAGCTTTAATTACCTCAATCGAAAGTTATCCATACAATTCTACATTTTTATCTTTCCGTATGCAAAACCATACCAGTGGTGATTATATAGTTGCTCTGTCAATCGATGGTTCGTCAAACACGTATGGGTTTTCATTAAATACTGGTAGTGTTAAATTATATTATAACAATTCGTTAGGTTCGTCTGTTACTACCTATTCAAACAATGATGTGTTTTTAGTTATCGCACAAACAACAAATGTTTATTGGTATAAGAATGGAGTGAAAATTGGTATTGATAATTTAATCGCTGGAACATCTTCACTGAAAGTACGCACTGTGTTATATGCACAATATGACGTGATAGATCAGATTGCTTTCGGATATACATTGCAAGGACCTACCGGGGCTACCGGGGCTACCGGGGCTACCGGATCAACTGGTTGCACTGGGGCTACAGGATATACGGGAGCTACCGGATCAACTGGTTGCACTGGGGCTACTGGTGCTACTGGGGCTACTGGTGCTACTGGTGCTACTGGTGCTACTGGAGCCACTGGATCTACCGGGTGTACTGGTGCTACTGGGGCTACTGGTGCTACTGGAGCCACCGGAGCTACTGGATCTAATGGATCTACTGGTGCGACTAGTGCGACTGGGGCTACTGGGTGCACCGGTTATACGGGAGCTACGGGAGCTACAGGGGCTACGGGAGCTACTGGACCAACCGGTTGTACCGGAGCTACTGGGAACACTGGTTATACTGGTGCTACCAGTGCCACCGGAGCAACAGGTTCTACTGGAGCAACGGGAGCAACAGGCATATTTGGTCCTGCGGCGTTTACATTAATCACAAGTAGTAGTGGCTTAACTCTTATATCTGCAAATAATATTATAAAAACTGGAATAGGTACAGGTGCCGCCACGGCAGTATCAAACGAAAGTTATCCATACAATTCTACATTTTTAACTTTCCGTATGCAAAACCATACTTTAAATGATTATATAGTGGCTTTGTCAACAAATGGAACTACAAATACTTATGGGTTTTCGTTTCAGGGTGGGACTGCTTATTTGTATTATTCTGATGTTTTTGGTTTTTCTACTATACCGTGTTTGAATGGTGATTTATTTTCAGTTGTTACGCAATCAAGTGGCGTTTATTGGTACAAAAACGGTGCACAAATAGGTTTTAATTCACTGTTATCCGGAACATCTGCATTGAAAGTAAAAATATCATTATACCAGTCATTGGATGTAATAGATCAAATTTCATTTGGTTATTCATTACAAGGAGCTACTGGGACTACTGGTGCAACTGGATATACTGGGGCTACTGGTGCAACTGGGGCAACTGGATGTACTGGGGCAACTGGATCTACTGGAGCTACTGGATGTACGGGGGCAACTGGGGCAACTGGATGTACTGGGGCAACTGGATCTACTGGAGCTACTGGATGTACGGGGGCAACTGGAGCGACTGGAGCTACTGGATGTACTGGAGCTACTGGAATTACCGGATACACAGGAGCGACTAGTGCTACAGGAGCTACTGGATGTACTGGAGCTACTGGAATTACCGGATACACAGGAGCGACTAGTGCTACAGGAGCTACTGGATGTACTGGAGCCACTGGACCATCTATATGGGCCCTGAGTGGTAACGACATCTATTACTCCAAGGGTAATGTTGGTATATCAACATCCGCACCCGCATATACGCTTGATGTAAGTGGTACTTTAAGGGCGATTTATATAGTGCAGTTTTAGAATAATAATATAAATATTATATATAATGCCATATGCAACGAGAAAGGTACGAAATAAAATATGTTTTCGTGTATATAACAAGAAAACCAAACGTGTGTTTGCCAAGTGTACCACAAAAACTAGAGCGAAGCGACAGATGAATCTATTACGTGCAATCGAGAACAACAAAAACTTTACTCGAAATAATCGATAAATTAAATAATAAATATGTATAAATATAACATTGTTTATTATTTACCTATGAATGATCCAAGCGAGGAACAACAGCTTGTAATTGATAATTTGAAAAATGGACATAATGTAATTTGTTCGGCTGTTGCTGGTTCTGGTAAATCGAGTACAGTTCTAGCTGCGTCGTTACAAATGCCAAATAGTCAAATACTACAAATAACGTATAACTCTAGTTTACGTTTAGAAATCAAAGAAAAAGTCAGTCGTTACGAATTAAAAAATATAACGATCCATACTTTTCATAGTCTAGCTGTAAAATATTATTCGACTGATTGTCATACTGATACTGGTATACGCCGAGTCTTATTAAACGATGTTCACCCAAGAAGTGAAATACCTAAAATTGACTTATGTATGTTAGACGAATTCCAAGACTGTTCCGAATTATATTTCAGATTTGTCTTGAAGTTTATACGTGATATGGGTTCTCCTTTACAGCTATTAATTCTTGGTGATCCATTACAATGTTTGTATGAGTTCAAAGGTGCGGATTCTCGCTTCTTAACCATGTCCGAACAGATATGGAAAGGATTCGAATTATTAAAGAGTCCCATATTCATCCAGTGTTCTCTTAAGACGTCATACAGAATAACAGATCAGATGAGTCGATTTGTGAACGAAGCAATGTTCGGAAGCCAAATGATGTTATCATGTAGATCAGGAGAACCAGTGACATACATACGAAATTCACGTCATAATATTGAAAAAACCATAGTTTATACTATTAGGGAACTCTTGGATAATGGTGTGAAGCCTGATGATATTTTTGTTTTGGCTGCATCAGTGAAAGGATTGAATAGTAATGTAAGGAAAATGGAGAATGCACTAGTCGATCAAAATATACCTTGTCATGTTCCTATGTTTGATACTGATAAATTGGATGAACGAGTAATAGAAGGGAAAATTGTGTTCTCCACATTCCATTGTGCTAAAGGACGTCAACGTAAGCATGTATTTGTCGTAGGATTCGATAACAACTATTTTAATCAGTTTGCGAGAACCCTCGTAGACAAATCACAATGTCCAAATACCCTATATGTAGGTTGCACACGTGCAACACATGGATTGTATTTATTGGAATTTGACCAGTATCCTACCGACCGACCACTTGAATTCTTAAAAATGGGACATCATGATTATATAAAATCCGATTTTGTTAAATTCAAAGGTATTCCACGCTCGATTTTTTATAATGACGATGCGAGTGACAAAGCGAAATCGTTAATAGATAAGAAATATGAGTCGCCTACTAAGCTTATAAAATTCATACCTGACTCTGTTTTAGACTATATTTCACCCATAATCGATCGTCTTTATACTATAAGTTCTCCCATGTCTAATACAATTGACATTCCAATGATCATAGAAACAAAGCATGGCTTCTTTGAATCCGTGAGTGATTTGAATGGAATCGCGATCCCATCAATGTACTATGATCGATTGAATATAGAGAACCTTCTATATAAAATGGTAGAAAACTCACTGATTGAGATGAAAGAAAACGAACACATGTATTTGAAACGTATCGTAAGCGAAATGCCCGAACAGTGTGAGTCTATATGTGATTATCTTCTCTTAGCAAATGTGTACACCGCAATCCAAGAACGCTTGTATTTCAAGTTGAAACAAATTGTGGAATACAACTGGATATCTGACAAAATTATGTCCGATTGTCTAGAACGATTGGATTCTATAATAGGAATTGAACTTAAAGAGGAGAACCCCCAGGTTCTCCCAGAACACGTTATAATTCATCATTCTATGGAAGAACTACATGCAAAAATAGATCAGACACTTGCACCACATTTTCCAGAGAACATGCGATTTCGGTTCTCCGCAATAGTCGATTTACTGACAGATACAAGTATTTGGGAATTGAAGTGCACTGGTGAGATCTCCATGGAACATAAATTGCAAGTTATCGTATACGCATGGATCTGGGATATGTTGGATAAACCAGCGAAGAATTTCAAAATTCTCAATATCATAACGGGTGAGATAGTAACTCTTAATTATGAGCCAATTGAACTTACGAATATTGTTGTTGCATTGTTGAAAGGTAAATATGAGAATATAACTGTTAAAACTGATGAGGACTTTATAAGTGATTGTAGAACATATATATAAATATTTCGTACATGAGTAATTATATTAATCATGCAGGATGATTGGATGTATTTTGAGCCTAATGTATCAAATACGGTTGAAATAATCGTATTTGATGATGGAAATGAAAAATATACATATTATGCAAACAAATGGCATATATTCGGGAGATGGCGTGGTAAAATCGCACTCGTTAATGCTGATAATAATACTATAAAAATAAACAGCATTTCAGAGTGGAAAACTATCGCACTTGTATAGATTCATTAATTGTCATACGCTTGGAACCATATGTCTTTGAAATATCAAGTAAACACTCGTTTACATAATCACGTATACGATCAATCTCCTTGAGAATATCAATCGTCGATTGTTGTTCCTCGATTGAATGCATAGAAAAGGAACCTGTACGAACTTCATTATCAAATCTATACAAAATATCCGTTACTGTATTATATAATATGGTGAATACGTTATGAATCTCAAGGTTCTTCTGGTGCTTTTTATCAAGTCTTTGAATTTGTATCTTGAAAGTTTCTTCTGATATTTTATTTCGAAGATAATCTATTCGTAAATCCTGATTGTTCAATACACGATCGGCCGGAAACCGAATCAATTCCACGTATCGAAAGTGTATTATAGATTCACATATTCGTGTCAATTTGTTTATAGTATCAGTATGTATTCCATTAATACGCATACTAGATACCAAAACCCTTGTGAATGTGTTTGTAATTTCATGACCACAACGAATCTCGTTCGGGTTACGTGGTACTTCACCACCCGTTCTGCGTAACCATTCAAAATAGTGGGGGTTATGAATATTTGTTTCGATCCTTCCGGTTCTCCAACTAAACCCGGTATTACACATCGTGCAAAACATCTGATCACAACCTTCTAGTTTATGGATACCCGCACCACAGCTAGGACATGATTTTGTATCCATCGCTAATAAAGACGCAGTAGCTACATTATCTGGGTTACATGTATGTTCACAGTCACGAGACATACCCTTAATTTCATGACAGTCACTACACGCCCACTTTTCGCATAAACCACATTTCCATTGAGAACTCAGGAAGCCACGACACTCTGAATCTGGACATGCCTTAATAAATGTAGATCGCTCACTCACAGCCGTTGTTCTACGCTCTAGTCGACTTCTATCCGAACGTAATGCTGCTATGCGTGCGTATATTGCACGTAATTCCTCATCCTCTATCCTTCGTATTTCCGTATCTATTTTTTCACGACTTATTATGTTCTCTACTATCGGTTGGGTAGCCGGAAGGAGAGCACGCTCTTGATCGAATAACACTGTCTCTCTATGTTTTTTATATTCACCATTCATAAATGTTCTGGTAAATATAGTCGCCACGTGTTGACGAGACAATTCTTTTCCACATTCCGCATTTAGACACCGTGGAATAGTTTCGTTCAACAACCATGTCTCGCAACACTTACGACACGCACTGTATTCACAATACGGACAGCTAACCTTCAATCGAAATGACTTATTATATTTTTCTATGCATATTTCGCACTCCATTTATTATAATACTACATATATGTTTATATTTTTATCTGAATATCTAAATTATAAAATTGATATTCGTATTCAAAACTCTAATTCAAGTAATGAATGAGTATGGAATTTGAATCAAACTATAACACTGCACCAGGAATCCAATATGCAAAAGATCATCCTCTCATACCGATATGCGTGGTTGCTGGATATTTATGGTTTTGCTACTATGGACAAATATTTATGACATATAGAGAACCATTCGATCTACGCAGACCATTAGCGTATTGGAACCTATTTTTGTCCACGTTCTCTTTTGTTGGTATGTTTCGCACAAGTCCGGTGTTGATCCATAATTTACATAGTATGTCCCTAACCAGTAATTTATGTACAGATCCACGAATTTCATTTGGAACCGGTGTATGTGGATTATGGGTACAACTATTCGTATATTCAAAAATTCCGGAGTTACTCGATACCGTTTTTATAATCGCTCGCAAGAAACCGTTGATCTTCTTACACTGGTATCACCACGTAACTGTTCTCCTATTCTGTTGGCATTCATATGCAACGGAAGCATCGACTGGCTTGTTCTTCGTTAGTATGAATTATTCCGTACATTCGATTATGTATGGTTACTATTATCTTATGGCAATCGGTGCAAAACCCAGATGGTTTAATCCGGTTATAATAACCATTTGTCAAATAGCACAAATGATTGTAGGCATAGTGTTATGTGTAATATCGTTTGTGTTGTTGATGAAAGCAGATGAAAGTTGTGCGGTAAAAAAGGAAAATGTAATCGCAGGAGCTATAATGTATGGCAGTTATTTGTATTTATTCTGTGAATTTGCGGTTAGGCGTTTCATAAATGTCAAACATTCTGTGGGTTTACATGAAATTTGAATAAATATCTAGTTTCATAAGAACCCACTAAAAATGAGTCTAGAAAACATCCAATCGAAAATCACGGAACTGTTAGCTGTATATGATAATATAAACCCAAGTGCAAAAGACCTTGTATCGGAGATGCACACAGAGATCAAGGAAATCAAACGACCATATGAAGACAGTGGTGGTATATTATACAAAGCATCTAATGATATAAACATAACGCTAGACAAAGCCACTATCGTTGTTAAATATGCAACAAAATACTGTATTATGTATGGGTTAAATCATGAATTGGTAGATGGAGTTGATTATCTATGTAATGAGATCAGTCTTTTAAGCAACGACTATTATAGTATTTTGAATTTTATAATATCAAATATTGGGATTGTTGTTACCATAAGTGGATAGCGTGTGTCTGTGTGGTTTACATGTATATGGTAATTATTATATGAAACTAGATTTGCGTCAAATGTATGTCCATCTTTTTTCCGGAAACAAAATCGACTTCCAATAGCCAGATCGGTCAAACACGTATAATCGATTATCCAATCTAGTGGGAGTGAATGTCTTGCTATGGAGCTTACGTACGTATGTAGCCCGTCACAATAATTGGTTACTGTAATGGTTGTATCGGTTATACGAATTGGATTTGCAACGTATATTTTTCCGAGCTGGTCACTTATTAGATATTGGCTACCGATTGTAAGCATGGTTGTTATTTTTATTATTATATAGCCCGAGTATTATGATTTTCAATTTTTGCTATTGTAAATGTGTTTATTTAGTAGTTTTATTTCCTGTCTTAGTTATATACGTATAATGCTTCGTAACCAAATAATTAATCTATCTGTAGAGCCGTATCAGCGTGTTTCGTCCAGAACTATCAGAAGTATTAACCTAGCTATCGAATCATTGGAATTGTTCAAAAGTGTTACTATGCGTATTACTTATATGGATACAACGAATGCATATGTTGATTCTGAAATTATAACAATAAGTGGTCCAGACTATTCGAGTTGGGGAAGTGATGACACGTATTTATATAATTATATTTCTACAAAGAAGGGTTTTACCATAATGCATCCCGCTACATTACCAGTTACATACGCCGATGAGACACCTGTTGTTGAGACACCTACCGAGACACCCGCAGAGACACCCGCAGAGACACCGGCGGAGACACCTACCGAGACACCTACCGAGACACCTACCGAGACACCGGCGGAGACACCTGCCGAGACACCTACCGAGACACCGGCGGAGACACCTACCGAGACACCTGCCGAGACACCTACCGAGACACCGGCGGAGACACCTACCGAGACACCCGCAGAGACACCTACCGAGACACCTACCGAGACACCTACCGAGACACCGGCGGAGACACCTGCCGAGACACCTACTGAAACCCCAATTTAAGAAACATTATAACATACTTAAAATTTAATGCTATATAGTATTATATGGAGAGGACGATTAAACGCTCATTATCAGAGGATTATTATTCTAGATCACCAAACACTCAAGCTATTATAAAGAGCATGGTCCAAACAATACCAACGTCTAAATATAAGGCAGAATATAGTAGCGTAGATGCATATAATCTGGCATCACCCAAAACTCGGAATAATATGGAGGTATATGGATTAATTCCACCAACTATGTTGATACGTGTACAAAAAAAATAAACTGTGTTTATTTACAATAAAGACAATTATAACTTGCATTTCTGTTTTATAAAATAAATCAATAATCCAAACACTATAAGTGTTACTATAATGTATCGAACAATTGGTTGTATATTACATCCTTTTAGTTCTTCTTTACGTACTCTACATATAGGACAGCTTCCGTTCAACTTGAACCATTGCTCGTTACATCGTGTGTGTACCCATCCATCACACTTACAGTTTGTTACATATATTTTCTGATCTGTTAATCTGGTACATACATTATCATCATGCATACATATAAAACATTCACCTGATTTCAACAAGCTCATTTTATAATATAGCCGATACTAAAAAATGTTTACTATCGCTTAAAAATTATTACTGATTATTCAAATGTCCCTCTCATACCAGTACGATGTATACTCGCTTGCTCTCACACCCGCCATCCAGAGACCAAATGTTAAGTTAGTATTACTCGCAGCACCTATACACAAATTCTCTATTATCTCCACTGTTTCAGTTCGAATCAGTCGAACGTCTCTCTCCAAATTCTCACGCATCTGACGAATAAACTCTCCACGAATCAAACCCGATAAGTCCTCTGAATTTTCGAGCCACTGGTCCATGATAGACGCTCTCATGTCCGGAGCAAGCGACACTTTTTCTGGAAGTGTGCATACCTCCGCTCGACAATACGCACATGTACCTTGCGTACGCATGTGCTTGACGAAACACTCGACACAATACGTGTGTCCACATTTTATCGTAACTTTCCCGTCACTCACTTCCTCGTAACACACCATACACTCCTCTTTTTTATTTTCTAGTTCTTCGTGTTCGAATGGAAAGATGGCATCGTTAAAACTCACGTCCAATTCATGTAGTCCGAAACGACCCACAGTGTGTTCGTCGAATAGATCCGGTAAGGCGAGCTCCGATTTACACGTGCGTACATTGTGCCCAGTCTGTTTGCAAATTCCACAGGGCATCTTGTTATAGTTGTTAGTTGGTTTGGGTGTTGTCTGTAGCCGAGTTGTTGTTTACCAATCAATTTTTTTACAGTTCAACACAAAAATATATAAAACGAGTTTGTGAATATATATATTATATAATGAAAATTTCAGTACTATTCAATGGGTGGATAAACATACCACATAGTTATGCGATTGTAAATTGTATGCAACTTATACATATATACAAGAATTTCAGTGATAAAATAGAAATATATATACAGGAACCTGAATATTTTCAGGAAAGGTGGAACGCCCATAGACAATTGATATATGGGGATGAATATAATGAGATCCTTCGTTCACTTAAAAAATGGAATGGAGAACACATCGATTTGATTTATAGTATCTCGTTTCCATACGATGTATCTCCTTCTGTTAACACACCCAAATGTATATACTACACGAGTGAGATGTTAATTCTAGATAACATGTACTTCAAACCACGCTTCGATAGTATACAAGACATAAATAAACATTTGCTTATAAACAACCAGTTATATTTTACTACACCCAGTCTTTGGTCTTATCGAGGTATGACACTTAATTATGATATCGACGAAAACCGTAATCGCATTATATCAAATGGATCAGACTGTAATATTTTCAAGCGACTTCCACAATATATTCGTGATACCATACGATCGAACCTCGGGATTACAAAGGATACTATTTTATTGGGCTTATTCGGAGCGATGACACAAAACAAGGGTGTCCACTACTTATTGATAGCAATTTATAATATAATACTAGTTCACGGGAGAACCAACTATAAACTTATTCTAAAGGGAAATGACAACCTATATGATTCAAAAACAAAGGTTGAAATGGTTTTAAATGAACTGAATTTGCCAACTCAGATTTTGAATTATATCATATTTATAGGTGATACTCTTACTTTTAGTACTATGAACGAGATGTATAATATAGTTGATCTATATGTGTCACCTTATATTGCCGAGGGATTTAATTTATCTCCACTAGAAGCACTTTCGTCAGGTACACGAGTAGTTATTCCTAGAACTGGTAGTACTGTCGAATATATGTCTGATATACAAAAAAATGGAGGATCTGATTTCATAACATACGTAGATTCCATAGTTTTAAAAAATAATATGGGAGAGTCATATAATCATATCAATACTGTGGATTTGGTGTCTGCCATACTAAGCGTGGATTTTTCAAATGAACTAGACCCATCTACCATGATAAGTTATATAAACAAAGAATACTCTTGGTCCAAAGCATCCGAGCTACTATATGAATATTTTCTGTATGTTATTGCAAATCATAATAACAACCGGGCGTTGTTCTCTATATAGAAAATACAATAAGTGTTGAAATTGTTTTTTCGTGTTCATTATTAATAGGCTGCGTTGAAAATTGGACATTTATTAAATGTCCAAAAATGAAAAGTAGAGACCTCCTATAAAATCGGAAAAACACGTTCACAGCATAATGCTTTAAAACTCGTTTGCGTTTAAAAAATTTGTTAGCATAACATTTGTATGTTTTCGCATAAAAATGATTTAAAGGGGTTTTTTCGTTATCCATCATTGGATAACAATGGATAACGAAAAAACCCCAAAAAACCCCAAAACATTTGAGTGTGAAAAGTGTGACTTCGTATGCTGTAATAAAAAGGACTATACTCGACATTTATCCACTCGTAAGCACACAATGGATAACGAGGATAACAAAAAAACCCCAAAAAACCCCAAAACGTTTGAGTGTGATAAGTGTGCAAACGTTTATAAATATAAATCAGGTCTAGGTAAACATAAAAAAACTTGTATTTCAGAGAACGTTATCATATCATATAATGTATGTTCTCTTACGGATGAAACACAAATACTTTCTAATCTGGTGAAAGAACTGGTTCGTAGTAATCTTGAATTGTCTAAACAAAATCAGGAGACACAACAACAAAATCAAGAACTACAAAAACACGTTATTGAGTTGTGTAAAAATGGCACTCACGTAACAAACAGTAATAATAAATCGTTTAATATAAACCTGTTTTTAAATGAACAATGTAAAGATGCTATAAATTTCCATGAGTTTGTTGAAAATATTAAGGTGTCTAGAGAAGATCTCATGAATACAAGTCAACTTGGTTTTGTTGGTGGTGTTTCAAAAATACTATCAGACCAGTTAAAACAACTTGGTGTCCACGAGCGACCTATACACTGTACTGATTTCAAACGAGATACTGTGTATATAAAGGAGAACAACGAGTGGAGTAAGGAAGAAGATGATGTTAAAATAAGGAGTGCAATTCAAGAGGTTTCTAGCAGGAGTATGAAAACACTTATTGACTGGAAGAAAAACAACCCCGATTATGCCGATGGTGATTCTAAGTTCTCTCAAGATTGCCTTTCTATGCAACGTAATTCGATTGCCGGGTATGAACGTGACTCGTTATACCCTAAAGTTATCAAAGAATTAAACCGTTCTATAACAATAGACAAAGAGAACCTACCATAAAAACACTATCTATATAGAAAATACAATAAGGACCCATTTATAAAATTGAAATTGTATACAAATTTATAAATGTATTATAAATATGAGTAAAATCAATGTAATAACCGATTATAAAATACAAGTTTATTACAAATATACGCCATTAATAATAGGACATGACGAAAATTCTCACTCGATATCACCATATAGATTACATAGGGAGGGATATAATGCATATTTGGTATATCACGTAACAAATAATGGAAAGACACTGCGTAGCTTGATCGAGAGTATACACCAACCTAGAAAAAAATCGTCATTACGTAAAACGCTTCGACAGACATTTAGTAGAGGTTTACGGATTGATCCATTGGATCTGCTAATAAAACTGATAGATACTTGTGAAAATATACTTATAAGCAACAAACTGTTGTTGCAGGCACATATAAATCCAGATCTGATATGGATAGATTATGACAATAATCAGAATATAATTGTGAAATGGTTGGATATTTTAGAATGTGACACTGCATGTGAAAAGTGTGGCAAGACGATTTATTTGTCACCTGAACTCTTGAGCAAACAAAATTGCATGATGTATTTTAATATGCGGCTAAATGATACTCGTCCAGATACCACGCAAACAAATAAACAGAGAATGCTTAAAAGATATGATACTAGACCATCAACACTGAGCACTGTTTATTCGCTTGGTTTAATAATGTTCTTCATAATAACGGCGACGGATCCGTATGTAGGGTCTAGAATACATGTGGACGAAAGACCAGATTTGACTAAAATATCTCATTTATATAATAAAATCATATGGATAGCTACACACCCAGATCCGAAGGATCGACCAACTCTAAAGGAGTTTCGTGAAATGGTTGTTATTTTGAAAATGCCCATGTCTAAATGGTGTGTATAATTTTTTTGTATAATATTTATACAAAACATAAAACAACAGTATAAATAGAAATCTTCCAATCTATACACAATACGAATGAAGGCGATAAGTTTGTTCTCTGGTATGGGTGGCGATTCTCTCGGCATGGTTAACGCTGGGTTGGATCTGATTGCATATTCAGAAAAGGAAAAGACATTTCGTGAAACACATGATTTGAATTTTAAGAATTGTAAGGCACTCGGTGAAAAGGTGAATGGCGACATAACTAAAATATCCGATGCCGAATTCCAATCATACGCAAACGAAGTGGATGTAATTTTTGCTGGATTTCCCTGTTTTGTAAAGGGCACACAGGTTCTCACAGATAGTGGATATAAGAATATTGAAGAAGTTAAGTTGGATATGAAGTTGGTAACACACAAAGGTCGGCTTCAGAATATTGTGAATTTACAACAGAAGTTATATACCGGAACTATGTATACCGTATTGTACCAGGATCGCAAACCGATTGTTTGCACGGAGGAACATCCTTTTTACGTGAGAACATATAAGGGTAAATTTAATTATAGTGATCCCGTATGGAAAGCAGCAAAAGATCTGACGATGGATGACTATTGTGGAATGGTTACAAATACCAATATCAACACGATTGTTAATTCTTATACCAAAATAAAGATGGCATCCACTGGCAAGGGATTCTGTTTACGTGAAAAATGTATAATCGCATCTGTAGATACAATTATGAATGAAACAGAATACTATACAGAGAATGAATATACATGGGAGGCACCGATTTCGTTTAATACACATAATGTGGTAAATGAAGAGGTTTATAATTTTGAAGTAGCAAACGATAACAGTTATATTGTAGAGAACACGATCGTCCATAATTGTCAGGGGTTCTCACAAGCGGGTAAGAAAAATGTGAATGATGTAAGAAACACGATGTTTAGTCAGTTCTTACGAGCAACAAGACTTATAATGCCGAGTTATATTATTGGTGAGAATGTAAAGGGACTTTTGACTCGTGAAATGGATGATGGACGGAAATACATAGATGTTATAGTTAGTGAGTTCGAGAACCTTGGATACAAAATAAAATATAAATTATTTAAAACTGACAAATATGGAATACCTCAGAAACGTGAACGGTTAATTATTATAGGTTCTCGCACCGGATCTGAACCAGAGTTTCCTCTGGAGATTCCAGGGACACCGAACTTGATAAATATCGTAAAGTTTGACATGACCGGTTCTATTAAGGTCGATCCAACTGATTTTGACATGACAACTATTCCAGAACAGTGTATATTAACTGATATGGAAAACGAAGAAGAAGATAACAAACCACATCCTTACTTAAGACTAAAGACTAAGACGAGGAATGAGTCATATGGAGACAAAACATATGAAAATATGCTGTCATTTGGAAAACGTGATTCACCAATTCACTGTGAGATTATAGATATTCGTATGCCATCCAAGACGATTATATGTACTTACGAGCATCAACCCAGACTTTTCGTTCCGTTACGAAATAAGAATGGTTATTTTTTGAGGTGTCTGTTGCCAGATGAACTAAAGCAAATACAGGGGTTTCCGGCGGATTATAAGATGGCTGGTAATACTAAGCAAAAAATAGTCCAAATTGGAAATTCAGTTCCACCAGGGTTAATAAAACTGGTTGCAGAATCATTGGTGCGATAAATACATTACGAAAGCATGCCAAGTATACGATTACTCATATTTCCTACGCCACCACTAAATCTCTTGCGTGAAAACCCTTTCAAAAAATTATAAACGATAGATAATATAAATAATAGGATCATAATCATTATTAAAACGTTTACAAACTTGGCTAGCATACAATACCACGATTTGTCATCAGATTTACATTGGACAACTGTTCCAAATAATCCGAATACGCCAGTACCACCAATCCCACCTGCACCACCAGTACCTACGCCGCCGCCACCACGCAACCGTAATCCTTCTTCATGATGACTCATTAATATTATATAATATGTATAAAAAATATTATATGTTCTCTTAAATTCGGTTTATACTTTAGAATTTTTGTTTATAATGATCGTGTCGGTCGGTGGTTTATTCGTCTTCGAACATCCACGCTTGTGGGCTGATAGACTCCCTTTACTTTTCGCAGTAAAGTCGCCACACAAATCACAGACGAAGCACCTGGCTTTTACGGATGCATATTTTTGTGATAAATATTTATCTAGTACAGGAAATTGTATGTCATCTATTTGTGATGTCATCTTTTTATTAAAATCTTTCATAATGAGCAACATACCTTCCTTCTGTGAAATGTATCTCTGGTATTCATCGTTGATGTCGTCTAGTATTTCCTTTGTAATCGTGTTATTATTATCGTCGTCCACGTTCATATCTTGTATCTTCATATATAAATTATCTATGATGTCAACAGCGAGTCTTATTTTCTCAGGCGTGTACTCACAATGTTGAATATAAACGAGAACATTACCTTTGTTGATATCAATTTGGAAATTCTGCTTGAATGTAATACCAGAATACTGTGAAATAAACACACCATTCATGTTTTGGTTCTCTACATCGCGAATGAACTTTTGCACCTCATCCTTGGGAATGTTATAATCGTATTCCTTGTTCTCGAATAGAATCGTGGGTTGATCTACACGCTTCATAATAAAGTCTCCTGATGCTTTCATACCTGATGTATTCTGGAGGTCTGCTGTATTATAAAGTTCGTCGAGAACCGATTTAAGTCTTTGTTCTCCCAATTTACCTTTACTGCTTGAATTTTTATATTTTCCAAGGAAGTCTCCAAGTTCTGATTGGAGTTTGGTTTGTGTAGACATAGACAATGCAGTACTATCCTTGAGAACATTTATATTTGTATTAATACGGTTCTCGCTGGCAGTGAAAAAGGCGTAGAGAGGTTGCTGTATCGTTTGTAACATAGATGAATACTTGGTTTCGAAACTGGCTATAAAATCATTCAGTGCTTTCTCACCACTAGATGACTGTAGTAGCTTACGTGATTCGTCAACAACTTGCTCGTGCAGCTGTTTAAATGTGTTTTGAATCTGTCTACTCGAAGCTTCGTTTGTCTTTGGAATGACATCATTCAAGATAAGTGTAGTCTTACTCAACAAAAGGTCGTTGTTTTTATCTATGAGAGAACCTATCTTCTCGTTTGAACTAAGTGTGCTATTATAAATAATTTGCTTCACATCTTCAATGTATTCCTTCTTGAGATTTACAAACTGAATAATCATGTTATTAGACAACTCTGTATTTAATTTACCAACGTTCTCATTTACAGTATTTATATTTGCTTTTATCGAGTCAATTTGTTTCTTATGTTCGCTCATGAATGATAGGATCTGTGAGTTTATATTCACGTTCGTATCCTTGGTAGCGTGATTGAATATGTTCTCAAAGAAGTCAATAAAAAATAAATTTGCAGTCTCGACAGAGACGTGTTTGTTCTCATTATAGAAAGTCCATATTCGACTATTGTTAATTATAATCTCGTGTTTAGAGTCAGACATGATCTTGTTATGCTGTTATATAGTAATAACATTACAAGCTCTTTATATTGTATTTTTGATTTAAGATTTTGTTAAGTTT
>Ga0136642_1000504_pt1 | contig 20340 bp, 18 predicted proteins | sample LowCatLa1302831Y_FD_115313 | JGI IMG/M metagenome (GOLD analysis project Ga0136642, IMG submission 115313) | Freshwater microbial communities from Lower Cathedral Lake, Yosemite National Park, California, USA - 13028-31Y | ecosystem: Environmental > Aquatic > Freshwater > Lake ... | reverse complement strand
TAGAAGCTTGGATTCCGCGCTCGATATTTCGCCACTCAATACGCTCTGACCGCTTAGAAGCTTGGATTCCGCGCTCGATATTTCGCCACTCAATACGCTCTGACCGCTTAGAAGCTTGGATTCTGTGTTAAATAAAGCAGCATTAATAGCCGATTTTATTTGAGAAACAGCGGCTGACAATAAAACGCTAATTGAATTCGCAATTCCTGAAACATTATTGTCAATAACATCAAGTTTCTTATTAAATTGATATCCCAACTCTTTAATTAAAACGTTGTTATGTTTTACTGATTTATAAACGCTGTCTATGGTTCCTCGTGTATAAAATTGTTCATCGTTAATTTTTTTTATTATTTTTTTAATCATTTCTTCATAAGAAACTTCTATACTATTATTAATTGAATTAATAACCGTTAAATATGACTCTTCCAATTGAAGATCGATTTGAGTCGCCGGAACGGAATTTCTTGAAGCGTTTACATAAGAAACGTTGTTATTAGTAAGGGGAATTGAAAACATGTTATTTAATAAATTCACCGTTCGGTCTTCTGACTCTAATACTTTCGCAGAAACTGAATCTGTTATCCTTGATTCTAGTCCGTATAATAAATTATATATTTTGTTAGAATCCACTGTTGCGTTATTGATACTAGAGCTAACATATACCGATTGATGAAACAAACTTTTTCCACCTGGATTAGAAGAAAACGCCGATATATTATTTGAAAACATAACAATATATATATTCATTATATATATTGTTATGAGCTCTTACGATTTTGATATTAATAATTATACCGATATAGAATTATTCCAGTTTTTTGGGATACCTCAAAATTCAACAAGAGAATCTATTATTTCGCATATTTGCTCGATTGTCAATGGAATTCAACATCCAAAAAATGATACCGAACGAGATTTTCTTTTATTCTTAGAGAGCGCCAAAACAAAACTCACGAATTACGCAAAGCGAAATCCGCCAATTCAATTGAAGCCCACTAATTATGATATTATACAAAGTCAATCGGTTATTCAAGAACCCAATCATAGTGTAACCGCTCAAAAAGTTGTTCCCATAGTAAATACCAATGAATATAATTATCCAGTGGGTGTTATCAACCCCATCGAAAAGCGCGTTGTTACTAAAATCATCAACGTCGATAGTTTATTCCGGGAAAACTACGACGCGACGAATTCCACGAATTTCGCATGGGTTCTACCAAATCCATTAAATAATGTGGTTTCTATGAATATAGTTGCCTTGGAACTTCCCAACGTTTGGTATACGGTTTCTAGTAAAAATAACAGCAATAAATTTGTTATTTGGTTATATAATATAAAAGGGCAAATAGACAGAGGTCAATTAATCGAATTGCCCGACGGGAATTATATGGCAGACTCGTTCGCTTTGACGTTGAATAATTATTTCCAAAATGTCAAAAACGGACTAGAATTTTTGGTAGCCGTTATAGATCCGATTACTACAAAAACGACCATTCGCGCGAGGGATTCGACCGTGGATTTGCCGAATTCCCCCTCTCCTTATAATACAAGCGATTCAAGATATTCGCCTAATTTTTATTTCATATTAGCTTTCAATAATTTTGATGTTACGACGCCTCCGGCGCAAGACGCTTCTTCTACCGTTGCCAATTCGAATCTAACTAATTTACAAACCACTCTTGGATGGTTTATGGGATTTCGAAAACCATCTTATATGGTTACTCATATAAATACATTCATTGATAATGTTAGTTTCGCAGGAAAAAGCGCTGTTTATCGCGGGTTTTTACAAAGCGAATCGTCGTATGGTAGTTCATTGCATAATTATGTATTTGTGGAGATCAATGATTATAACAAGAATTTCATTACCGATTCCGTAGTTTCTCTGACCAATCATGCTTATATTGGTAATAATATTATTGCCAGGATTCACATAACCAGTGGATCAAATAACATAGTATTTAATAATACCTCGGATTTGATTTTCAAGATGCGCGAATATCTTGGACCTGTAAACATCAAAAGGCTCGCGATAAGATTGTTGAACAAATTCGGCGAACCGATTGATCTGAATAATAATGATTTTTCGCTGGCTTTAGAATTCAAGATACTGTACTAGCAGGGAACCTTAGCGTGACAAAATGTAAAAGCGAAGCGCCCCGAAATATATACTCTAATAGTATATATGTCGTCATCTAAAAAAACAGTAAAAGACGTTACTCATTCTATATTTATGAAAATTCAGAGGGAGGAGGATGAACGGGATATAATTGACGCAATTAACAAGCATGCGGAAAATATCGATTTCGACAAAACCTTTGGTTTGTTTGAAGATTCCCTTTTAACTGCCGCTTTGAATAACAGTTTAGGAAAGGTCGTTGCGTGTATTCTAAAATTCGAAAAAAGAGCAAATCTCGGTCACGTCAATAAATCCGGACAAACTGCTCTTTTGCTTGCATGCAAGCACAATTTTAGAAATTTTGCTTTGAAAATCCTAGAATATGAGAAGAAATGCGTTCCCGATGAAGACGGATACACGGCTCTTATGTATACTTGCGGAAATGAAGGAATGATTGATGTAACCGAACATATGATAAAGCATGACGTCTGTGATATAGGTCATGTCAATGAAAGCGGAGACACCGCACTTTCTTTGACCTTGGAAGTAGGCAACCCGCGAGCGCTAACCCTATTATTGGACTCTGGTAAATCGAACCCCGGTATGAAGGATCCTAAAAATCCAACGGTTACTTTATTTGAAAAAACATTGTCAGAAGAAGACGTAGAATCAGCAAAAATGATCTTGGAAAAAACGGGAATGGATTGTGATCCTCTCAATGGAACGAATGAGTTTGGTTCGACTGCGTTGATGTTGGCTATTCCTAGACACGGGGGTGATGATGAACCGGATTATATTGATATAATTAGAATGCTTCTTGATTTCGCCTCGAAAACAAAAAACAAAGAGTATGTTAATACAAGAGGAGGCAGCGGTTACTGTGCATTTGATTTGATATTCGAGTACGCCGCGCAAAATGACGAACCAATAAATCCCCATCTTATAAAATTATTCTTGGATTATTATTATAAAAACGATCAAAACAGCCCCGCGTTTTTACAAAATATAGATGAAATATGCCAAGATACCGTATTATACAAAGCTATTAAAAGAGTATATCCCACCAAGGCGTTGAAAAAGATAATAAAGAATGCATGTAGGAATTTTCACGTAGCTCCGGCATCCCTAGTAAATCCGCCTTCGAAATCAAAAAGCCCCGAAATTTATATGGGGAAAAGAGAAAGCGCGAAACGATCTACGCGAAAGGTTTTACAGGAAGCCGAGGAAATTCCAATAATTCATGCGACAAGTCCGGTTTCGCCGCCTATTGATAGTGGTTTTTTTGTCGGAGATCCGAGAGATAGAGGTATAAGACAGCGTAAAACTCGGAGGAGGAGGGGTGGAATTTTGCACAAGAAGAAATAAAGTCTGAACTATCTATCCTTTTTCTTGTGAAATATAAATGGAATGGAATCCTAGCCCAAGGCTTTGATTCAGAGGAACCTCTATAATTTGAGTACGATCGAATTTTGAAGTACCTTTATTTAAAGGAACCATCACTAATGTTCCACTGTTACCATTGACACAATTTATATCGTTCGTAAAACAAATCAAATAATCTACACCGCCGTCGCACGGAATGATCGCCGGTTCGCCGCAAAATGCAACGTTATCAAATAACATAATATCTTGGATTTCCAAGCCTTTACATATAACAAATCCATTGATTATTTTGTTATTTATGTTTCTCAGAATAACTGCACCGTTTCTCCATTTTACGGGGAAATCCAGGTTGAAAAGTTCCAGGTAATTGGATTTAATAATATCCGTTTTATTAGTAGTTTTATCTATCAATAGTTTGCGGTATTTTCCGACGATATCAATCTTGGAAAAATCTACGGAATCGTATACTGGCGCATAGATTTCTAAATGAGTTGTATTCTCACGAAAGTCGCCGTAATGGAAAATATAAAACCCTTGATCAAACCGATATTTCCAAGATTGGGTCTCGGTTAAAACTCGCAAAAATGTGGGCTTTTTATTATCCAGTTTTACAGGAATATGAGTCAAAGACGGGATTATAGTTAACGGACTATCGAGTAAAATAAGTTGATTGGAGTCGGTATATAAAAAATCATGAACCACTGGCATATATTCCGTATTTATTTCCAAGGTAGTCAATGCATTAAATTCTTGATCCAATTGTTTGAATACTACGCGTTTGTTAAGTATATGATAATCAATTGTTTCAATAGTTCCGCGGTCTGATACCTTGGAATGTGCCGAAAAGGAATTCAACCCTTTGAGTGGTCGTTTTTTGACGGTTCTCAAGGTCTTCTTGGAAAAATCCAGGTTCAATAAATACGGATGATCGCGTTCAAATAGAGCATATATATCGCCTGTTTGGGTTTTCATAAGCGCCGTGTTCGCCGACCCCATCATATTCGGTATTAGACCAAGGTTCGTTAAAAGCATTTTGAAGACGGTCCATAAATAGTGGTTTGGAGATACACCATGCGATTCTTCGAATACCACCTTTTCAGTTCTTATATAATGTTTTACAAACGTCGTTTTTCCTTTATCAAAAAACACGCCTTGGATAACTCCGTTTCCAGTGAATAAATCATATAGCGACTCGGTTTTTGACGCGTCTACATCTGGACCTATTAACCCATAAAACCCGTGGATTTTTTGAATGGGGGGTTTCACGGGTTTGGGAAATAAACGAAATAGCGCATGGGCAATTCCCATCGACGATATTACCAATAAAGTTATCCAAGATTTCATAAACAATATAGTATATGATAACAACATATTGTTTATTTACATGGTTTTGCATCGATCAATGTTTCCTTCGGCGCTGTGTTCTGTTGTTTGTGGTCTTTCCGAAAAAATAATTATAGAGCGTTGTGCGGTTCGTTTTCCTAAATGAACTATTTCGACGCGGTTTCGACGATCCGCCGTGCATTTTATTTTGCCCATTGTGACCTGATGTGTACCATTGAAACATGGATTTTGCATCGCGCGATCCTTTGTAGTATTCGAGTTTTCCTTTATGGAGTTTAAAAAGAGTAGGATAGCCTCCATCAACCGCAAGCTTTTCGACAGCATTCGATAAATGCCTTTTATTAAATTGCTCGATCATTCCATCGACGGTGAGACCTTTGGTTTTATTATGAGGGGTGTCGCCTATTTCGCGAAATTCGATGCGCACGTTTTTCAAGTGACGTCCCATTGAAGCCGCAATGTCGCGCTTCATTTTGCTCCATTCCGGTTTGAGTGCAACACAATGACCACACCAATCCGCGAATATTTTTCCTATTACTAGAACCGGTTTTTTGGGCTTTCCGCCGAATGTATCTTCCGGATTAAGCATATTCTCCAAAGACATTATTATATATACCTAGAAATTATCTGGTTTATACTATATATATATGGCAAAATCGAAATCGGATAACATCTTGTTATACGTATTGTATTTATTTTTATTTCTCTCCTTTTTAGCGGGAATATATGTATGTTTTTCGTATGGATTCAAAAGCAAACAACCGCCTTCTCCTGCGCCTGCGCCCCTCCTGGTAAAAACACCCACTCCTTTTATGATAGGAACGCCTTCATCGAATCCGGTTATTATCAAAAAGGACGCGGTCGTTTCGCCTATTTCTTTAAATTCGGTGAAAGCTTCATTACAAACTCCAGCTTCCGCTGCGAAAACACCAGCCACTGATCCCAATTCTTGTCCAACGTTATTAGTTCGCAAAGGCAATCGTCTTTTCATGTACAACCAGAACGCGCCGGAAGAACCGGGCGTGAATCCTATAATCTTCAATACTTTAGACGATTACATTTATTATGTAAAGGTTCAGCGGTATAAATATGGTAACAATTGTCCCGTTCTTTATTTACAAGAAGAAAGCGACGCCCAGGGAAATGACGTATATCGTGTCAGACCCGGACCCTTTGATACTCAAGGAGGCACAAAAACTATTCCCGGGTTTCCTAATGGAATGGTCCTCCCTCAAATTCCAGTTACATATCCTAGTTTGCCGGTGAATGTGATGACACCTCCTAATTACATGGCGCAAAATTTGGAAAATATGGGCGGATACTCTATCAATCCGATTTCTTCAAATAATGTATCGATGAATACTCTTACAGTTCAGGGGCAAACGGTACCACCGATTGGACTCTCTCCTATTATGCCAACGCCTCAAGCGAATGTAACTGGATCTATGCCTACCACATTTCCCTCAAATCTCCAGAGTAATGCGTCTTTCAATACAGGAACAGGACCGGTCCTGCAATATCCCAATCCGAACGGCGGTTTTTACAATGGAAATGCACCGATAGTCTCTCTTATGTCAACCGGACCTTCGGCATTCAACCAGTCGTCGATACCTAGTATTGCTACACCCGTCCCCTCGCTTGCGAATTCCGTTGCAACAGGCGCGCCTTCTACTATTACACAATATATAGACGCTTCTCGCGAAAACCCTCCTTTTAATCAGGGCGAATACGCCGGATTCGATCCGAAAAATCAATATACTGGGATATTTACTAATTTAGACGTCATTCATAATTCCACTCTTTTCGAGAATCCCGGAAATGGATTGAGTGATAATCCCATGGACCCCAATTGGGGGGGTGTAAGATTCACCCGCGCCCAAGTAAATTCAGGAAAATACGATGATAATATTGTAACCAAGCCCGTTTATAGCGGCGCACCTAACGTTATGATGAACCCTAATTCTTTGATTCCTTTGGTGAAACCTATTCCGAATAATCCAATTATAGCGCAGGATACTAAATTGAAAAAATCGTCGCCTGAAAACGCCTAGTTCAGCACACTTTAGCAGGGAACCTAAGGTTCTAAGAGAAGCCGCGCTTCCCGAATTGCGACCCCTCCCTTTTCTCAAGAAAAAATTTATAAAATTCTGTTAGCTTTTTGGAATAGACAATTTTTAGTTCAATTCTTGAAAACGCCAAGAATTAAAATCGAGCCACCTACCGTTTTGAACTAGGACACTTAATGCGTTGCAGATTTTGCCTAAGGTTCACCGAGATAAAGTAAATAGTCCCGTATATTCGAGATCATCGTTTTACTCACTTTGCGCGCCTTTCCGCTATTATCACATGTGATAGCGTCCAAACAATTCGGGTCGGTCCTTAAAGAGTCGATCAAATGCGATGTCGATCGGAAATGTTTCATAATTGCAATGGCGGAAACTGAACTCACGCCGGGTATCTGACATAAGATAATCTCGCCCATGTTTTCCATGGTGACATTATCTTTTTTCACCTTTTTCACTACAGAACAATAGTTAGCGGGTTGTAACTCGACAACGGGTTCTTCCTCTTGATATTGTATATTGTTCGGTATTTCCGTAACAGATGGAGCGACCTTATAATGAGGAACTAGTTTCTTCGTCGACATATCGCGTTCGACCTTATCCACCAAAGCCATCAACCATTCCGCTGTCTCCTGTAAACACGATGTGCGAATAACACTGAAACCCTTGAATACGTTAAGTGATGTCATTGCAGAAAAAATCGTTCGTTTATCGGCTGGACTCCTTAGCTGGGCAAAAACGCCCTCGATTACATAAATAATATTATGCATCGGAATTCCCGAAGAATGCCGCAATCGATAAGACTGTTCTTCGTATCGCCCGTCTTTAATAGACGCTAGTAGGTCACCCAATGACTTGCGTTCGATGATTAATATATCTTGGTCCTCATCAGACCGGATTATCATATCGCCCAACGGCAATACTTGCTTTGATACCTGGATTTTATCTCTAGACGGGCATTTATCAAAAAGTGTCGATTCGCGTTCATCTATAATAAGCTTCATTTACTATATATCATATACCATAATTATATATAGTTTTCAAAATATATTATTTATTAATTGAGTTTGTTTTTCACAACCCTATATAGATCACGAATTCGTTCTCCGATTGGCGCTTCTTCTATAGACTCTGTCGAATCGGTTGGATACACTTTGTTGTATATATAGAATAGTGTAAAATCTAAAAGCGTCATCGCGCCAATTCCAAATAATATAAGAACAAGACACTGACCATTTGTTAAAACGATTTCCATTCAATGCGGTTTGTTTATCGATTTGTTCAATAAATCAATTTTCTCCTGGGCGTAAAAAATACAAATATACAACTTCATCTACTGCACGCTCTTACTTCCAAGGGCATTGGATGTTTTTTTTCGTTTTATTTTTGATTCCCATCTTTGTTTCTAGCGTTTTCGCCCGCGAATCCCACAATCAACAGCGGTTCGTAGTATCCCGGCAATACTCTTCTGCGCAAGACGCGTGCCAATCGTCCTCTTCTTCCCAGCGCTCGTCACGAATCTCCTCCTCCGTCATAGTTGTGTAACGCTTAAAGCGCGCCTTCTCCTCTGCTGCGATTTGCGCATCGACATCCCGCATCATCTCATCATTTGCGTCGTCTTCCTCGCGACAAAGACGTTCCGCGAGCTCGCAGTCCTCGTCGGGAGTAACCCAAGCATACCAACGTGGTCCGTACTTCTCGTACATCTTGGTTGCGTGGTCCTCCTCCTTCTTCTTCTTTACGACAGCCTTTTTCGCCGCTTCCATCTCGGTGTGCGCCTGGTGCTTCTTCTGCTTCTCAGCAACAAGGACCGGGTCGATAGATGAAGTAGTCTCGACCCGCGCGAGTTCACTCGCAGAGAGCGCGGATCTCGCAACCGTGGACCAAGAACCGCCGATAGACGACTCGGTGCGCTTTGCGGGGGTCGGGACCAGTGGTGGAAACGCTGTCTCCACCTGGATAAGCTTTCCTACCTCCTTGCGAAGGATCTTGGGGCAAGTCGTTACCTTCTTGCCTCCCTCGAATCGGAAGATCCGGTGACCCGCCTCCTTGCAGTAGTTGCACGACGAAACCGACATGACGGCTAGAAATAGAATTGAACAAAACAGCGAATGATCAAATGATCCAAATTTATCGTTCAATTTTTTGACAAAAAAGCATTTCAATTTTTGTCAAAATATGTCGGTTTAAAAGCTGCTGGGTTTACCGAAAGGTAAGTGCCAGTATGTAACATTTGTAGCAGAGCTTCCGATAGGGCGAGTGATGTTGGAGAACACCAAAGTTGTATTCCACACTCTGAGGGGGCGCGCGAGGGGGGCGGGGGGTCCGCGAGGTCCGTGGTAACTAGAAGCAGGGCGACCGATTTGGTAAGGAAATCCAGCCTTCTTGTCTCCACCGCCTTGAGTGATAGTTGTAGCAAGAGTAGATCCCATGTTATTGCGTGTGGCTTTCGACGAAAAACCGTTTCCGGGCATTATATTCTATATATACAAAATAAAATTGATATAAATAGTTAACCCGATGACTAAATAACACCGCCCCCTTGTACAATTCATTTTATTTGATGAATAAAATGAACGTATCTCCCGCACAACTTGACGACGACATTCGCGTCGAGAAAAACGCACACGGCATTGACACCTACGTATTCGATCCGTATAACCCCCTAAATAAACAAATCAAGGAATCAGATATCCGCGAAATCCTACAGAAATACGGAATTAATGCACCCATTCATAATTTCGAACTTTATAAGCGCGCGTTCATTAATCGATCTTATTTGAAGCGCCCGGATCTAGAAAACACGCAAAACAATATTACTATTGTTCCTAAACCCGACGATTGTTTGCCTCTTTATACAAAATCGAATGAACGCCTCGAATTTGTGGGCGATGGCGTTCTCGAATGTATTACTAAATATTATTTGTACCGTCGATTCCCTAAAGAAAATGAGGGGTTCATGACAGAGAAAAAGATTGCTCTCGTAAAGAACGAGTCGATCGGGAAGATGGCTCTCGAGATGGGACTGCATAAGTGGGTCGTTTTGTCGAAGCACGCTGAGCAGAAGCAAACCCGCACAAATTTGAAGAAGCTCGGATGTCTTTTCGAATCATTTTTGGGGGCGCTTTTCTTAGATTTCAATAAAATTCCCATCAAGGACGAGGCGTCGTGGTTTACTAACGTATTTATTTGTGGTCCTGGATTCCAGATGGCGCAGATCTTTATTGAGACGGTATTTGAGAAACACGTGGACTGGATTAGCCTTATCAGAAACGACGATAATTATAAAAATATTCTACAAGTTCGCATTCAGAAAGAATTTAAGACCACTCCGGATTATATGGAAGTGCGTGAACATAACACGGATACGGGATATCATATGGGCGTTTATTTGTGTTTGGGACAGCCCGTGCATATGGTGGCGGCTGCTCAGGCGATTGCGGTGACAAAATTCGCAAAATTCGCGGATATTCATCAACATATGTCGGTCCATGGTAAGATTTTCGCGTTTCTAGGAGAGGGTGTTCATAAGATCAAGAAGAAAGCGGAGCAGATTGCGTGCGAGGAAGCACTGAGAGCTTTGCGCGATTTCTAAACTTATTCATCGTAATAATTACTAGAAATGTCAAAAACCTTGAGTTTGTCATAGTAATTTTCCGATCCTTTTAATTTATTAATATTTATAGAAAACCCAGACCAACTAAATCCAAACACTTCTTCTGCACCAATAGATATAAGCATATCAAAAAACCCAGACTCATCATAATTTAGATCTTCACAATCGTTGTTTTTCTTATAAATAATATTATCGTAAGTGTCTATGTTTTGTTCCAATAATCCCGTTTTGTATAACTTTTCAATATTACTAGTAGCTATGTATATAGGAAGGGGGGTTTTATATGGTAAATTATTTATTAAATGATTCAATTTAGGTCGAATGTAGTTTTGATTCCGAGACTTTATTTGCGGAATCCAATCGCTTTCATATCTATAATGTAAATAGTTATATTTAACGTTTGAAATGCGCTGTTTGAATTTATTTAAGCAATTAATTATTTTATCCGATGGGACTATGGGAATTTTAACGTCACCAAAATCCAAAAAAAGATTATGATAATTTAAGCAAAGATTATCGATTAACCAATACCACATGCTCCCCCCTACAATTAAATAATTGTAAACATTTTCTCGCATCATGGAATACAATTTTGATGTATGTTTTTTATGAACTTCAATATCATTTTTCCAGAGAGTCCCATTTATATGTAGATTATAAAAATCGTAGGCATTTTCGTCGTTCATGGCATTTACTAATGAGTTATATGGCACATAATATTCAATCGATGAAAACATTTCACGTTCATTAAATAAATTGGAAAACTCGTAAAGGTTCCAAGCGTTGGGGTCCGATATTGGTCTTGATGACGCAAATCGAATAGAAAATGGCTTTTTAGTCTTATATATAAAATATAAAATGGTTTTCAGATCTTTAATCTGATCGCTTAACCCCCCAATAGAATCAAATATTAATATCATATATAATAACAATATTAAACCAAATACAAAAATAATACATCGTCAGTTTGAATGTCTATAATTTATATCGGAATATATTATAGAAATGGCAGGACGTATATCTTTAGATGACTTGAAACATAAACCCATGCCAAATAAAAAGCAAAAACTGGGTGTTGATGTTTTTTATGGAGAAAAATCTGGTTTGGACAAAGTAGTTTTGGATAAGGGGAATAAAGAGAAAAAAGCTGAATTAGAGGAAGGGGAAGACCCTGAGATTCAAGAAAAGCCCCCACATAGCGTAAAAGTTGTAGATCAACGCGATACTGCGCAAATCGATCGTAAAACTATTATTGACCATTTAATGTCAAAAAACGCGTTTTCTATTATTAAACCCCGCGTCCCCGCGCAAATGTCGGCGATTGTAGAAGAACCTCAAGAAACACCCTTGCCTAGAAAACTCGGTAAAATTGTTTTAGAGCCTGAGGGCGATGCGAAGGACCAAGGTGACAATAACCAAGGCGATAAGGAATCCGACAAAGAACCTAAAGAAAAGATCGTTGCTATAAAAAAACCGAAACTTAAGGTCATAAGGGAAGACAAAGGTGAAGCCGAAAAAGGCGACAAAACCGAAGGTGACAAAGTAGTAAAGATCAAAAAACCTCGTCCGGAAGGTCCTTCTGGTAAAGTCGATATCAATACTGCGAAAATAAATGGCATGTCCGTCATTGATCGTATCCCGAAAACTGGAGCGGTTGTAACGCGCGCTTCACCTTTTTATATGAATAACCGCAAGGCATTTATCGAAAAACTCGGACCTTTATTCGCGGACTATAAACCAGAAGACGCCGAAAAAGCTTCGTGTGATCGTGGTCCCACAACCGATTTCAAACTCATGAACCATCAACAAGTTGTGCGCGAGTATTTAAATGTTTATTCTCCTTATCGCGGTCTCCTATTATACCACGGTCTTGGTTCCGGCAAAACGTGTAGTTCTATTGCTATCGCCGAGGGTCTGAAATCGCATAATCATATTTATGTCATGACTTTAGCATCTTTGAAAATGAACTTTTTCACGGAAATGAAATCATGTGGTGATGAATTATATAAACGTAAACAGTTTTGGGAGTTTGTTTCCACGGAGGGTAAACCTGATGATGTTGCGGTGTTATCAAAGGCACTATCTCTTCCTGTAGAATATATTCGTAAACACAAAGGCGCATGGTTAGTTAACGTGACCAAAGAACCCAATTTCGACGAACTAGCGGATTCGGATCAGAAAGCCGTGGACGAACAAATCGACGCCATGATTCGCTCCAAATATACCGATATTAACTATAACGGTCTGAATCGCGCGAAATTAGATGCGCTTACCCACGGAAATACGCGTAATCCTTTCGATAATTCCACCGTCATTATTGATGAGGCGCATAATTTTGTAAGTCGTATTGTGAATAAAATGGGTGATAAAAGTTCAATATCGTATCGTTTATACGAATATTTGATGAGCACCACGAATGCGCGTATTGTTTTGTTATCAGGAACTCCGATTATTAACTATCCCAACGAAATCGGAATCTTATTTAATATTTTGCGCGGATATATCAAAACATGGGTGTTTCCTGTGAAAATCACAGGCGAAGGTAAGGAAAAACCCAGCCGCGAGAATATTATGAACTGGTTTGAACGCGAGGGTTTTAATGCCTATGATTACGTCGAATATAGCGGTGATAAAGTTACGATCACACGTAATCCGTTTGGGTTTATTAATGTAGTCGGTGGACCCGCGGCTAAAGGTAAGAAGGGCGGAAGCGTAAGCGACAGTTCTAAAAGAAAAAGCAAAAACGATAAGAAAAAGATATCTTTGAAAATGAAACCTTCTAAGAAGAACAATACTAAAAAGCTGGAACCATTTACTGTGAAAAACCATTTGGTCGACGTCAGACCCTTGGACGCGGAATTGGAAGACGAGACCTCGGAAACCTCGGAACTACGTAGGGAACATATGGGACCCAACGGTGACGATTTTGAACTCAGGGGGGGAACAAGCGAAGCGAAAAGTGGAGGCGCATTAAGCGAAGCGAAAAGCGTAGGAGGCGGAGTATTTGAAGAATACAGGGGTGTAAAATTCGACGCCACAGGTAATATATCCGACGAGGATTTCGTAAAACGCGTTTCCCAGATTCTTGGAAGACACGGTCTAGAAGTATCGGAAAAAACAGTGAAATTGATAAACCATAAAGCGCTCCCTGATGATTCCAGGGCGTTCTTAAGCTTATTTGTTGAATTGGATTCTAATGAAATGAAAAATCAATCCGTATTCCAACGTCGCATCTTAGGTCTAACATCATATTTCAGAAACGCGAATCCGGAATTGCTTCCTGAATTCGTGCCTTCGAAAAACGATGATGTCTATCATTTCGAGCGCGTGGAGATGAGCGACTATCAGTTTGGTTTGTATGAGGAAATACGTTCCATAGAAAGCAAGAAAGAAAAACAAAACAAAAAAAACAAAGCGAAACAAGAAAAACAAGGCGTAGAAAGCCTCTTTAAAATTGCGTCTACGTATCGTATCGCATCGAGAACCTGCTGTAATTTTGCTTTTCCGGAAGCGATTGAACGCCCTAAAAATAGCAAGGGGGAGTATGGCGTAGGAGAAGAAGATATTGGCGAATCCGATGAAGAAGAGGGCGCAATTAACAAGAAGAAACGCGGTAAAAAAGGTGGTTCCAAAGTAAAAGCCGATGAAGATGAATTAGAAGAAGCCGAAATTAAAGTAGATGAATCTGAAGCTCCCGTTGTTTTGAAAACCATTAAAATTAGACGTCCTAAGGCGAATCAAACGAAAAAAGTTCAGGAAGAACCAGAAATTGATAAAGAGTCAAATGCAGTTGTTGAAGAACCCGAAGAAAAAGATGCCGAGGAAGAGGAAGATGAAGATGAGGAAGACACCGAGGAAGAAGAAGACGCCGAGGAAGAAAGAGAGGACGAAGAAGAAGCTGAGGAAGAAGACGAACTCGATAAGGAAGGCTCAGAAGACGAAGTCGAAGTATCGAAAAAGGATGATTCTACATTCGCATCACGTGTAAATAATGCTCTCAAGGATCTCAAAAAAGATCAAGCAAAATATTTGTCTCCCGAAGGACTCCGAACCTATAGCCCCAAGTTTTTGCGTATTCTCAAAAATATCCAAGACAAGGACCATAAAGGATTACATCTCGTATATAGTCAATTTCGAACCTTGGAAGGAATCGGAATTCTGAAAGTCGTCTTGGAAGCCAACGGTTTCGCCGAATTCAAGATTACGAAATCGGGAGATACCTGGGACATCGTAGAACAACCCGATAGCGAAGGCAAACCCCGATTCGCGCTCTATACCGGAACCGAAACCGCGGAAGAAAAAGAAATCATCCGTAATATTTATAATAGCGCATGGTCAACAGTCCCTGCTTCGATTGTTACAAAAATAAAAGATCAAGGTATCGAGAATAACTTTATGGGCGAGGCGATCAAAATCTTTATGATTACGAGCTCCGGTGCCGAAGGTATTAACTTGAAAAATACCCGCTATGTGCATATTGTCGAGCCCTATTGGCATATGGTGCGTTTGAACCAGGTCATTGGTCGTGCCCGCCGTCTATGCTCTCACCAAGATTTACCTGAGGAGCTACGCACAGTCCAGGTGTTTTTATATTTGGCGGTATTATCAGAGACTCAATCGAAAGACGAGAAACATATTGAATTAAGATTACGTGATATCAGTAAACTAACAAAAAAGTCGGCAACGGGCGGCTCCACTGTGAGTCTGTATGATCGCTATTTAAAAATGCTAGATCCGACACCCGCTGTGGTTACTACTGATCTAATGCTCTTGGAAAATGCGTTGGTAAAAGATCGCGTGAATTCTCAAATTCTACACGCGGTCAAGGAAACGGCTATGGATTGCGCGCTTTATAAAAAGGGCAATGCCGAGGAAAATATGGTATGTTATACGTTTGGAAAGGTGAAATCGAACGCTTATGGTTCGAATCCGGACTTGGAAAAAGATATTGCTGAAAAGGATGTGGTCGAAGTTGCAGCGAAGACACTGAAGTTATCGGAGATTACTGTCCAGGGTAAGAAATATGCCTTTGATAAGGCTACTAAAGAGCTATATGACTACGACGATTATGAATCGGGCGAAGTCGAAGCGCCAATAGGAAAATTGGTAAAGGAAGGTGCGGGATTCAAGATCGAGATGTTTTAGAGTGAGAGTTATTTATATTATTGCATTATTATCTTGGAAAATAATGTAATTATTTGCGGCGATGGAATCTTCTTGTTTTGCCGCCTAACCTTTTCGGCATGAGTTGAGGTTCTTCGTTAATAGGAACTACCCTACGATTTCTCTGCGTAATCCTTTTCCATAATTTACGAAAATAACCCTTGGGTGAAGCGTCAACAACACTAGCAAGATCAACATTTTCGCCATATATGTTTGTGACAGAAGAAGGCGATACCTCTTCCGCAATCGGAATGCGTCTCGGTTTTAATTTTCTACTTGAACCAATTCTTGATGCTAATATAGGAATGACTACTGCTTCTTCGATTCCAACACTGACTGGTTTCAATTGGGATCTAGAAATAAACATATTCGCTCTACTATTGGATCTTTTTTTTGGGGGCATGGTTATATTATACGCATATAATAACTATCATGGATCCATTAAACGTCCCTAAACGTTATATTCCGAGGTCGTTATCCAAGCGCGATCTTGGAAAACAGCGCGCCTATTTAAGGAAATCTAGGAAATCATATAAACGCGGGATCTTTTGGCAGCGTCCCAAAGTAAAATCATTCAAGTCCAAGCCTTCCGGGCACGTTGCCAATGCCATAAAAAAATACGGGGTGGATTCCGTCAAACCTAGCGCAGAACTCGCCAGAAAAACGAAGTGTAAACGTAGCGCCTTGGAAAAAATCGTCAATAAAGGTCGCGGGGCGTATTATTCGAGTGGGTCGCGTCCGAATCAGACCGCGGAGTCCTGGGGTTTAGCAAGATTGGCTAGCTCTATTACCGGAGGTCCTGCTTCCAAAATCGATCGTAGTATCTTGGAAGAAGGGTGTGATTCTAGTAGTCCAGCACTAAGGGTGGCGTTAAGAAAAGGAGGATCGAAAAAATGGACAGCGAAATACAAAAAAAGCATAGATTGTAAGAATCCACATGGGTTTTCTCAGAAACAACATTGCAAGTATGGATCAGGGAACCTAGGTTCCCCGAACCCCTCCTCTAAAATTATTTAAAAAGGAATGTAAAGCGAAATGATGAAATTCTTAAATGATTTTAAGCTTCGTAAAAGACTTAAGGTTCCCCTTACAAAATAAGATACATGAAAACGATAAAGGGTAATAGTGGAACCTTACTGAAATAAAAGGTTCCCTCACTAATATATATTCGAAAATAAAATATAAAAACTCGGTGCGTTTATATTTTACGAATCGGGACATATGAACGAACAGAATAATGTCTTAACCATTAAAACGGTGCAAATTCAGCCTATTCGTAATATGATTACAGCGATCAAGGATATTTTGACCGACGCCACAATTACGTATACAAAAGACGGCTTGAAAATCATTAATTTCGATAAGACGCATACTATCTTGGTCAATGTCATTCTGAATGCGCATAAATTCGAGCAATATGTCTGCCATCCTGATAAAATCATCGTTTGTGCGAATACCCTGCACCTTTTCAAGGTGATTTCGACCATGTCCAATGATGACACGCTTTCGATGTATATCGAAAAGTCGGATTATCATGAGGGTATTGTTTCTCATTTAGGATTACAATACGATAACGGAGATATTAAGCAATGTTATAGCCAGAAGTTGCGCCTGATCGAGCCCGATACGGAGGAGCTCGTGGTCCCCGACGTCGAGTATTCCACGGTGATTAACTTGCCTACAGCGGACTTCCAGAAGATCATTCGTGATTTGAACGGCATTTCGGATCGTATTGAGATCAAGTCGGTGGGAAATGATCTGATCTTTTCATGCGAGGGTAATTTCGCGAGTTCCAAGATTTACCGATCTGAATCGGGTGGTTATATGGAGTTTATTCAGAAGCCCGACGCGGCGACTGTGATTCAGGGCGAGTTTTCGCTAAAGTCTTTAGCGCATTTCATCAAGTGTACGCCTTTATGTAGCCACCTAGAAATGTATTTAGGCAATGATTTGCCGCTTATTGTGAAGTATGACGTGGCGTCTTTAGGTGAGATTAAATTGTGTTTGGCTCCATTGCCTCCTTCGTAATCGCTGTCTTCCTAGTTATTATTAATCTATAAAAATTATCACTTATAGATTAATTATTTTTTACCTCTATTCTTCTCTTCTTCTCTCAGTCCATAAAATCCGTATTTATGCGGACCCTTGTTTGTAAATCGTCTAGAATCATGTAAAGCGCGGGTCGTAGGGTCTAATCCATTGCGCCATTTATCATAACTGGACTCTTTTTTGGAAGGTTTTTTGAGCGGCTTATAAATACCACGAATACTTGCTTCTATAGTATCTTTCGCTCTCGAAAAGAAACTTTTCGTCAAACCACCACGGCGCTTTCTTGACGCATTTTTCTTGGAACGCAAACGTTTCGTTTTGTTCATATTGATATAATGAGATATTAAAGTGCAAAATCAATTAAAAGGCAAGGGCGGGTTGTCCCATTTCAAATGTTCAAGGGTGTAAATTTCTAACACAAGATTTGAATAATTGGTCATAAATTCTGTTTTGTGTCGCCACTAAAACATTCCATACATTCTATGTTTTTTTTTATTCATAGTTTTTCGCTTCCGACGGTGTTCTTCCTTTGTTCTGCCACCCATGTGAGTATACACGTTTGTGGGTATATGTGTAGGCTTAGGCACGTGACGTGTTCGACCTCCCATATAACTGGACTTATACATGTTACGCGTTCTACCGCCCATATGAGTCGGCTTAGGCATGTGGCTCGTCCCGCGTGGGTAATATCGATGACTCGTCATCTAGATATATATATTAACTAGATAAAATCCACATCATCTATGCTAAGGTTTATTGAAATAGATTTGTAATACAATTATTTGAATAGCATTACAATAATAAGATTGTTATTGTAATTTAGAACTCCGGCTCGTGTTTCTTAAACAAACATCCCTGTTTCGATAAATTCGGTATCTGAATAATAATATTCGGATCTTGAAGCGAACAATTCTCCAGCCATATTTTTACAATACAGAAATTCTTCTTTGGTGAAATCGTAATGCCGTTAAGTAACCGACTATGTTCCCGATCCACCGTCAAAGTTTCCCCACACAGCGCGTAAAAAAGGGTCTTCCAAACCGCGGGAACGAGTTTATTGGCGACCTTGAACGAAAAGCACCCACCAGTGCGATTCTTAGGGTCTTCCCACATTGGAGTAATTCCATCCCTCATAACAAAAAGCATGCAATGTTTTACAATATTATCAGGTGTTCCTTCATTAATTGCAATGAGCGACTCGACCGTGTTGATACTCTCAATAATCGGTTTATAACTAGAAAGATCCCAATTTTTGTCGTGTGGTAAATGGTAATATAAATTCCATTTACCAATCAGTTCGCGCTGTGTGGATGGAATACTCATTGTACTCTTGGATATCACCCGTACGTTAATATTGCGAAAAATCTTTATACCGTTTTCGTTAGCCCTTTTCTATGTACATTATATATTCTCGATACTATATGACGATTCGCCTAGTAAAATATATTGGGTTCGGTCGAGTTCGAATTGATTAAATTCGGAGTCCATGATCTTCAGTCTATACCCTAAATCAAAAACAAAAGGATCATTTTGATATTCCAATACACGACGAACAAATCCCGGTGAAAACAGCTCATTGTTCGCCATATACATATTTTTGGGAATTTGAAAAACCAATGGCTCGGATATTTCCTCGCTGAAATATTCTACACTCAAAAATTTCGCATTAGAGGATTTTATTGGAAAAATCGCCTTCTCAACCGCGTCATCACATCTTAAAACGCGATATTTTGAATCCGATTTCGCGACAATAACGGCGTCGCAATATTCATAGGTAGAATTATCTTCTTTTAATTCGCGGTTGTTTGTATAAGCCGTATAGAAATGGGATTCAAAATCCTCAAGATCGAATCCCACACTATAACTCTCTCTATAAATAGGTTTACCATCTCCGATGTGATACCCTCTTGTCAACTTTGTCATACAACAAACTTGCACCCAATTGTCCGGGGGCTCTATTTTTTTTCTCGAAGTCAGAGTTTTAATGGTTTCACTTATGGAAACCGAAGAATCGATCAGGAATCTCATAATGTAATATTCTTTGTATAACGATTTCGAGTACAAATAAACATCGGTTTGGAATTTACTATATGTAAATATTATTGAAGACGCGTTGCTTTGAAAAAACTCGGTTTCTGAAAAATCAACCACCCCTTTATATAGCCAATTAAATCCTGATATTGCCACAGTTTTCGATATTTCACCAAAAACACGAATAGATTTTTGCGTCTCTTCTAGATCAGAACTTGTAAACATCCGTAAATAATGATATTGACAAATGTTTATATTGTTTTCGGAGAACCTCGTCTTAGCAGGGACCCCTCCCTTTTCTCTAGAAGAATATTTATAAAATTCTGTTAGCTTTTTGGAAGAGACAATTTTTAGTTTAATTCTTGAAACGCCAAGAATTACACCCTTGAAGATTTAAAATGGGACGCCTGAACGGCGTCCCACTAGATATTCAAGGGCAACGTTACCGATAAATCAATTAAAAGGCAAATCTCCTACGGAGATTTGTCCCATTTTACACCATTGAAGATTATAAACCGCCGTCGGCGGTTCAGTCTTCAATGGCAACGTTACTAGGGGGAACCCCCGGT
>Ga0136642_1000503_pt1 | contig 20438 bp, 12 predicted proteins | sample LowCatLa1302831Y_FD_115313 | JGI IMG/M metagenome (GOLD analysis project Ga0136642, IMG submission 115313) | Freshwater microbial communities from Lower Cathedral Lake, Yosemite National Park, California, USA - 13028-31Y | ecosystem: Environmental > Aquatic > Freshwater > Lake ... | reverse complement strand
GATTAAACCAAAATGATATGGTAAAATTTGTAGAAGTTGGTATCGTGCCTGTGATATATTGTGTTGGTGTATTTCCAACGGATGCATTTGCTAGGTATAGTGCCTTTGTTCCCACTATCCCTTGAACTACACCAGGAGAACCGGTTACTGTTAGTGTCGTATTTCCTACCACTCCTGATACAGGTGCTGTCTCAAACGGCAAATAAATATAAGGCGTATTCGGATTCGTATTTGCATACGATGTCCCTGAATTGTTCGACAAATACAGATAGCCACCTGTTGTCCCTAGTAACGAATAAATCCCCAAGGAACAAATAGCACCCGTGGAATAGTTGGTCGTGGCCGCTGCAGGTAGCCCCGTCGTCGCTCCAATGACAGACCACGATTGCCCCGTATTGGTCGTTAAGAACACGGAGTTCGTTGTAGAAGCTGTGGTCACCACCAGTTGCGACTGGGCATTGCCTGCCATCGCCACTTTTGCAATCGTGGTTGGCGCATAGGTACCTGTCAGTGTGCTACCCCATCCTGTGGCGGCATAGGACCCACTTGTAATCCCATAATAAGTCTTGTTGGTGGATTGTCCAAGAGACACGATGGTGGATGCCAAGGTAATGGTCGAGGTCGTCAATGTACTTGTGACTAATGTACTTCCAACTAAGCTATTTACCACAATCGAGGATGCTGTCAGGGAGCTAGTTGCCATGGTGACTGCGGTCAAGGTTGACCCCAGCAGCGTCGAATAGTTTATGAGCGCCGCATTGACGGTCGACCCCGCCATCGTCGAATATGCCGTTGTACCACTGGTGATGGACGAGGCTGTCAGCGTGCTCGTCACCAATGTACTGCCAACCAGACTGTTCACAGTCATCGAGGATGCGGTCAGGGAGCTAGTTGCCATGGTGACCGCGGTCAAGGTTGACCCCAGCAGCGTCGAATAATTTATGAGCGCCGCATTGATGGTCGACCCCGCCATCGTTGAATATGCCGTTGTACCACTGGTGATGGACGAGACCGATAACGATGAGGCGCTCACCACGCCCGTTGTATACGAAATGTTGGCCCCACTCGGCGTCCACAAGGATAGGCCCGTGGGTCCTGTCGCACCCGTTGTACCTGTCGGTCCTGTCGAACCCGTGGCACCAACCGAGCCCGCCGTCAACACCGTCAGCTTGACCCGCGACCCCGTCTGCACCGTGACCGTGCCCGAATCCGTGTAGTAGATACCCAACGTGGCCCCAGGAGCCACCTGCACCGACACACTGTTCGTGAAGATGTTCAGTGACGTCAAGAGTGCACCAAAAGACGTCGCACCACCGTTCAATCCTACATAGGTTGACCCACTGGCCGAGGCATTGAGCAGCACCGTGTACTCGATAAGCACAGGCAGTGTGACACTGGTTCCATTGGTAAACACACCCGCATTGTACGTCAACCCCGTGTTGCCCGTGCTCTGGGTGGCATCTGTATTGAGTGAGGTTCCCGCCCCCCACGTCAGCAGCGTTGGCGTGTTGATGGGAATGACCTGCGTGGTAGGGGGTGTGGCGGATAGCACCGCGGACTGGCCCACAGGCCCTGTTACACCCGTTACACCCGTCGGACCCGATGTACCCTGTTGTCCCGCCACCATCAGTGTAATCGTCAACCGCGAGGCCGTGAGCAAGGAGACCGTGGCCCCCGCATCGCTATAGAAAATGTAAAAGTAGTAGCCCGCAGGCACTAAGAGCAGGAAGGAGTTGGTGTTAGAGTTGGTCGCCGTGAAATTCTGGGCATAGTTGATATTGTTGGTATAGATGGAGCTACTGGGTCCCATATTGATATAACTCAGACCGCCACCTGTATTGGACAGCACCAGCGTGTACTCAATCAGCAATGGGACTGTGATGGGATTCTGATTCTGAAACTGTCCATTGCCGAGTGACACAATGCCGAGTAGGCCCGTTGTCTGGGCGGCATCCACGGTGCCCCAATTAACCAGCGTGGCAGAGCTACCGATGGACTGGGACACCGTGGGATAATACGATGCAGTCGCCACTTGCCCCACAGGTCCCGTGGGTCCCGTTGCACCGAAGGACACACCCACAATGGAGGAGGCGGTCAAGGTTGATACCACTACATTCTGGGCATTGACGGTGGACCCACCGAGGGTGGAGTAGTTCATGGTCGATACCGTTAGCGTGGACACATTGGCAGTGGAGCCGAACAAGGTGGAAAAATAGAGCGAAGACACAGATAGAGTGGAGGTGACCAGGGTGCAGCCCGTTAGTGAGGAGAAGGTGGAGAACGACAGGCCTGGAACAAAGATGCTCGACGCGGTAATGGAGGAGGCGGTGAAGACGGTCACAAACTGGGTTGACCCCACCAGGGTGGAGAAGTTCATGCTGGATACCGTTAGACTGGAGGTAATGAGAGTGCACCCTGTGAGTGAAGAGAAAGTGGAGAATGACAGGCCAGGTACAAAGATACTGGATGCTGTGATACTGGATGCCGTGAACATAGTGACAAACTGGGTGGAGCCGACCAGGGTGGAAAAGCCAATGCTGGAAGCAGTCAGCGATGATGTAGTAATAGTAGAGCCAACCAGACTGGAATAGCTGAGAGTGGTGGCAGCCAGCGTGGACGCCGTCAGTGTTGAATTGACAATCACCGTATTGGCAGTCATTGTAGAGCCCAAAAGTGTCGAAAACCCCACATTGTATGCAGTGATGGTTGAACCGGATAGCGTCGAATTGACCACCACTGTGTTTGCTGCCACATTCGTGGCCACCAAAGAGGAACCAATGAGTGTGGAATAGCCATAATTGATGGAATTGATGGTGGAGGCGGTCAAGGTGGATGTAACCGTTGCATAGGTGACTGTGATAGAAGACCCTGTAAAGGACGAGATGTTGACATTGGGTATGGTGTTTGAGTAGACGACTTCTTTGTTGACAGAATCATAGAGCATCAAGGAGGAGGCGGGGATGTTTCGTAGGGGTGCCGCATAGAAGGCATTGGCCACGACACCATTCAAGGTCGAACCGGTTGCATTCAGTACAATGGTGCTGGCAGGCTGGGAGGCCTGGCCCGCGAACGAACCAATAGCAATCGCTGCCGCTCCTTGATTATATTGGCCTGCATTGTAACCGATGGCAACTGCGTTCACTCCCTGGAGGGTGGAAGCAGTGGCGGTTCCTAATGCAACTGCATTAATGCCACCATAGGGATAGGCCATTATATATCTAGTACTACATGATAAATATAAAATTGCGCGGACAAAGCACAGTCGTGTTATGTCTTGATGTCCATTCATCAAGCCATAAACCGTACATTTACTCTTTTATGGTCGCTTTGCTTATGGTCGCTTTGCTTATGGTCGTTTATTGCCATATCTCAAAGTCCATCTGCAGACAGCCATTTGTGACACCAAACCACGTACTGCTCCACGTCAGAAAGGATGCATTCGAATTACTATTCAGTACCACCCGAAATCGTGTTGAATCATACGGTACTATGTAGCCCACCGACGACCAGTTGCCCGATTGTATCAAGCCCCCCTGTACCGAAATCAGGTAATACGCCATGGTGGCCACATCAGGGGCCCAGAGTGTTCCCGTGTAGGTCGGATTGTATCCTGCCGCCGTGTTAAATGCAAGGCCTGCAGGCAATGACACCAGATATTCTCCCGTGCCCGCTGTGCCACTCTGCCATCCAAAGCGATAGCTGCACCGCGTACGACTGCCGATGGCGTAATAGCTCACCTGTTGAATCAGAATGGAACTAAAGGTGGGGTTTGTCACCGTGCCGTTCACTGTGAAGGAGTTCTGAAGGACACTGCTGGACATGCTAGGGCCTGTTAGACCCGTGGCACCCATACAGCCCGTGGGACCTGTTCCCACCGAGCCTGTGGTACCTGTGGCGCCGAAGTTACCTGTTTGACCCACGGGACCCGTGGGACCGAAGTCACCTGTGGGACCCGATACACCAATGTTACCCGTTTGCCCTGTAGTCCCTGTGGTCCCCGTGGCCCCTGTGGGACCTGTGTACCCTGTCACGCCTGTGGGACCCGTGGTGCCTGTGGTTCCCGTCATGCCCGTGGGACCCGTCCCCACGGTACCCGTTACACCTGTATAGCCCGTAGGGCCTATGGGTCCCTGTGGTCCCACGGATAGACTGGTGATGACCAGCGTGGAAGAGGGTTGGAGGATGACGCCAGGCGACGATACTTGACAGTAGATGCTGAACTGCTGCGCAGGGGGCAAGACAAAGGTGGCAGAGTTGCTGAAGACCTGTGCTGCGAACTGTGTCAAGCCATACGATGCCCCACCCACATTCACATACGTTGCCCCTGTGACCGCGGCATTCCATATCAAGTTATACTGTACTTCAATGGCCAAGGCCACCGCGGTATTGTTCTGAAAGGAACCCACAGGTTGGCCCGCAGCCGAATAGAGGAGTCCCGTGTCGTTCATAGAATTACCCGCAATGGTAATACCCCATCGTACAATGATTGCAGCCACGTTCATAAAGGGTTGCGCTGCACTCGGAATCTGGGTCAGCATGGCGGATTGTCCCATAGGTCCCGTTGGACCCGTTGTACCTGTGTATCCTGTAGGGCCCAGTGGGCCCACGGCGAGCCCTGTAATGACCACTGTGGAATTGGTTTGCAGGGTGATGCCCGCAGAGGAATTCTGTGTATAGACGCTAAAGCTCTGCCCCCCATCCAAGAGGAATGTGGCGGAGTTACTGAAGACATAGCCGCTGTATTGGGTCAGACCATAGACCACTCCGCCCGCATTGACATAGGTGATACCTGCGGTATTGGAGCTCCATACCAAATTGTATTGAATCTCAATGGGCACCGTTACGCTGGTATTATTGGTATAGACACCGCTTGCATAGACCAAGGCGGCGAAGCCTGTCGAATTCGAGGCGATGGTGTTACCCCATTGAATCACAGTATTGGCAGTGGTATAAGTAACCGCGGTAAGCGGTGTCTGTGTTAACATGGCGGCGGTGCCCACGGGACCTGTGCAGCCTGTGTAGCCCGTGGCCCCCGTCCATCCTGTGGGTCCCGTTCGTCCCGTGGGACCCGTGTTTCCTGTGGGACCTGTGGCCCCTGTGGGACCTGTGGCCCCTGTGGTTCCCGTGGGACCCGTGGTTCCTGTGTACCCAGTGGGGCCTGTGTACCCAGTGGGGCCAGTCGTCCCTGTGGAGCCCGTCGCACCTGTGTACCCTGTAGGGCCTGTATAGCCCGTAGGGCCTGTGGTTCCTGTGGGTCCCGTTGCACCTGTATAGCCAGTGGGCCCTGTAGGGCCTGTATAGCCCGTAGGGCCAGTGGTACCTGTGGCCCCCGTCGTACCTGTGGGCCCTGTCGTACCTGTAGGGCCAGTCGTCCCTGTGGTCCCTGTAGGACCTGTATAGCCAGTGGGACCTGTGGAGCCCGTGGGGCCAGTGGTTCCTGTGGTCCCTGTAGGACCTGTATAGCCAGTGGAACCTGTGGAGCCCGTGGGGCCAGTGGTTCCTGTGGGCCCAGTCGTTCCTGTAGGGCCCGTCGTCCCTGTGGTCCCTGTAGGGCCCGTAGGGCCAGTCGTCCCTGTGGTCCCTGTAGGCCCTGTGGTCCCCGTCGTCCCTGTATAGCCTGTAGGGCCCGTGGTCCCTGTGGTCCCTGTAGGACCTGTGGTTCCAGTAGGACCTGTGGCCCCAGTCGTTCCTGTAGGACCCGTCGCCCCTGTGGTCCCTGTAGGGCCCGTCGCCCCAGTAGGGCCCGTCGTTCCTGTAGCCCCTGTCGTACCTGTGGTCCCAGTAGGGCCCGTCGCCCCAGTAGCCCCTGTCGTCCCTGTGGTCCCTGTCGTCCCTGTGGTTCCTGTAGGGCCCGTCGTCCCAGTAGCCCCTGTCGTCCCTGTGGGACCCGTCGTCCCTGTGGTCCCAGTAGGGCCCGTGGGCCCCGTGGTGCCTGTAGTGCCCGTTGCACCTGTGGGTCCCTGCGGTCCCACGGAAATCCCCGTAATAACAATGACGGAGCTCGTCTGTAGGGTTAGCCCTGTCGATGAATTCTGTGCATAGACAATAAAGGATTGCAAGGGGGGCAATAAGAAGGTCGCTGTATTGGCAAATACGCGCCCTGTGTATTGTGTTAAGCCATAGGTGGTACTGCCATTGACCGTGACAAACGTGGCCCCCACGGCATTCGCATTCCATACGAGGGTGTAATTGACTTCGAGCACAAGTGTAGAGGAGGTTTGATTGGTAAAGGCAGTGGCTGAATATTGTAGGCCAATGTTACCAATGGTGTTACTCGGAATCACAATACCCCAGGAAATGGCATAGGGGGTAGTAAGTTGAATGGTCTGTAGCTGGGAGGGAATGTAGGTCACCATCGATGATTGGCCCATGGGACCAATGGGTCCTGTATAACCCGTACTACCTGTTTGACCCGTGGGACCTGTGCCCAGTGGACCCGTATTACCCGTCGTACCCGTAGTTCCCGTAGGACCCGTGGGCCCTGTGCCCAGTGGACCCGTCGTGCCTGTTGTACCTGTATAGCCCGTAGGGCCAGTGACTCCTGTTGGACCCGTGGCTCCTGTTGGCCCTGTGTATCCAGTGGCGCCTGTGTATCCTGTTTGGCCTGTAGGGCCCGTGGCTCCTGTTGGACCTGTGTATCCAGTGGCACCTGTGTACCCTGTTTGGCCTGTAGGGCCTGTGGCTCCTGTTGGACCTGTGTATCCAGTGGCACCAGTGTACCCTGTTTGGCCTGTAGGGCCCTTGGCTCCTGTTGGACCTGTGTATCCAGTGGCACCTGTGTACCCTGTTTGGCCTGTAGGGCCCGTGGCTCCTGTTGGACCTGTGTATCCAGTGGCACCCGTGGAGCCTGTGGCGCCCGTGGCGCCCGTTCCGAGTGGACCCGTTGGACCTGTATAACCCGTTTGACCAGTAGAACCTGTGGGACCCGTGCCTTGTGGCCCTGTGGGACCTGTATACCCTGTAGGGCCAGTGGAACCTGTGGGACCTGTGCCGATGGGACCCGTGCTACCTGTATACCCAGTGGCACCTGTTTGACCCGTCGCTCCGCTAGGACCTGTAGGGCCCGTTGGACCCGTGGTTCCAGTGGCACCCGTTGGACCCGTGGTTCCTGTAGCACCTGTATAACCCGTTGAACCTGTATACCCTGTTTGGCCCGTGGGCCCAGTGGGACCTGTATAGCCAGTGGCACCTGTATATCCTGTTTGACCTGTTTGGCCTGTGGCTCCACTAGGACCTGTGTAGCCAGTGGGACCTGTGAGTCCCATGGTGCCTGTAGGTCCTGTAGGGCCAGTAGGACCTGTGTACCCTGTGGGGCCTGTATAACCAGTGGGACCGAGCTGGGTATACATCACTTGTCGTGCCGTTAGTAGGATGGAGGGGGTATCAGGGATACCTGTATTGGTATTGGCTCGAAAGACAGTGTTGGGTCCTGTGGATTTTCCCACTACTTCAATGTAATCCATTGGATTCATGGAGACTAGATAGGTGGTAGTGGCGAAATAGTAGGAGTTGGGTTGTTTGATAGAGACGACAAAGGCGGATTTAGGCAAATCTACCCCATTTTTACGGAACCAGATGGTGACCGTTTCTTCGATGTAATCGAGAAGCAAGAGTTGGCAGGTGGCTTGAAATTCAAAGATACCAAATTCAAGTACCACAATTTTGGACATAGGGGTACCAATCACCACATTGCGGTTACCTTGGGAGTTGGTGAAGGTAAGGGGTCTGGCTACTACAAAATTCGTTTGTGTCACGTTACTGTAAAAGATACCATAATCACCGAGTACACCACCTGAGCCTGTAGGACCATAGGGACCTGTGGCACCTGTGTAGCCTATTTGACCTGTGGCGCCCGTGTAGCCCGTGGCACCTGTTGAACCCGTGGCGCCCGTTGAACCTGTGGCGCCTGTGGCACCTGTGGTACCTGTATCTCCAGTAGGACCTGTGGCCCCTGTAGAGCCCGTGGGACCCGTTTTACCTGTCATACCTGTCGTGCCCATGGCACCTGTTTGGCCTGTAACTCCAGTAGGACCTGTTAGACCTGTAGCACCAGTTTGACCCGTTTGGCCTGTTGCTCCTGTGGGCCCTGTGACCCCGCTAGGACCGGTATAACCAATGGCACCTGTATAGCCAGTGGATCCAGTGGCACCAGTGGATCCAGTGGCACCAGTGGATCCAGTTGCACCTGTGTGACCTGTGGGTCCTGTGTGACCCGTGGGTCCTGTCACGCCTGTCGACCCAGTTTGACCCGTGTAACCTGTTGAGCCTGTCACACCTGATGCACCTGTTTGACCAGTGGCCCCACTAGACCCTGTGGTCCCTGTATGGCCCGTGGCTCCCGTTTGGCCTGTGGCTCCGCTAGACCCTGTGGCTCCTGTGGGTCCGCTAGATCCTGTGACTCCGCTAGCACCTGTTTGACCCGTGCTACCCGTGTAACCTGTTTGACCAGTGGGTCCAGTTTGGCCCGTGGCACCACTAGGACCTGTGCTACCTCGCTGACCTGTGGGTCCTGTAGAACCTGTGGACCCACTGGGACCTGTTGCACCAGTACCAAGTGGACCTGTGCTACCTGTTTGACCTGTACTACCTGTTTGACCTGTGGGTCCAGTTTGACCCGTGGGTCCAGTGGAACCTGTGGGTCCAGTTTGACCCGTGTGGCCTGTGGGTCCAGTTTGGCCAGTATAACCTGTGGATCCAGTTTGGCCTGTTTGACCTGTAGGACCTGTGGTGCCTGTTTGACCTGTGCTACCTGTTTGACCTGTAGGACCTGTATAACCTGTGGCACCTGTTTGACCTGTAGGACCTGTGTAACCTGTGGGACCTGTAGGACCTGTGGGACCTGTGGCTCCGCTAGGACCTGTTTGACCAGTGGCGCCTGTGGCTCCGCTAGGACCTGTGGGTCCAGTGTGACCCGTGGCACCTGTACTGCCTGTACCAAGTGGACCTGTGTGACCTGTAGGACCTGTGGCGCCTGTGGACCCCGTTGCTCCACTAGGACCTGTTTGACCTGTGGCCCCCGTTTTGCCCATCACTCCAGTGGGACCCGTTTGGCCTGTGGGTCCACTAGGACCCGTGTAGCCAGTGGGTCCACTAGGACCTGTGGCACCTGTGTAGCCTGTGGCCCCAGTAGGACCAGTAGCACCTGTAGCACCTGTGGTACCTGTTGGACCGGTTGACCCCGTGGCACCTGTTGGACCAGTTGACCCTGTAGCACCGCTCGAACCTGTGGCACCGCTTGAACCTGTGGCACCTGTACCTAGTGGACCCGTGGACCCAGTAGGACCCGTGGACCCAGTAGGACCCGTCGCACCTGTTGAACCTGTGTAGCCAGTAGGGCCCGTTGGTCCAGTATGACCTGTGGGACCACTAGGACCTGTAGCTCCTGTGGGACCTGTGGTACCAGTTCGACCTGTGGCGCCTGTAGTACCCGTGGCTCCTGTACTACCTGTATAACCAGTTTGACCCGTCACACCCGTTTGGCCAGTGGGACCTGTTTGACCCGTTCGACCCGTTGCTCCTGTGGTTCCCGTGGCACCTGTAGTACCTGTGGCTCCTGTGGTTCCCGTGGGTCCAGTGGCTCCTGTGGCTCCTGTGGCACCGCTCGAACCTGTGGGCCCAGTGTGACCTGTTGGACCACTGGTGCCCGTGGCACCTGTTGGACCTGTAGGACCTGTAGTACCAGAAGCACCTGTAGCACCAGTAGAACCTGTTGGGCCCATACAGCCTGTAGTACCTGTAGGCCCACTAGGGCCTGTGGCACCTGTCGGACCTGTTGTTCCTGATGGGCCTGTTACACCTGTGGCACCGGTTGCACCTGTATAGCCAGTGGGACCTGTAGGCCCTGTGGAGCCAGAAGGACCAGTGGCTCCCGTTTGGCCCGTGGGTCCTGTGGGCCCCGTGTATCCTGTGGGTCCTGTGGGCCCAGTAGGACCAGAGGTACCAGTGAACCCTGTCGTGCCTGTGGCACCCGTGTTCACTGCATCGCCCGCAATACCCTGAGGACCTGTAGTACCTGTTGCCATGGAAATAAGAGGATAGAGAGGCAGTTGTGGTAAGGAGGGAGGACAGCCATGTGGATTGTAAGAGGGTGGACATGGAGGAGGGTATCCATAATTATTGTAGTAGGACATACCAAATCTATTACAATATGAATATAAAATTTGATGCGATGAATTTGACACGTGTATCAAGTAACAATAGATGCCTTATTGTGAAAAGCATGGACTGGACAGTGTGGGGAAGTGCAAGAAATGCATCATGGAAAAACGGGAGAAAACGATGATAGAGCGCTATGGTGTTTGTGATATGGTACTGTTATTTTATATCAAGGCTACAAACATGTGGCATTGAATGAATTACTGAATACCATGATGGAGACCGATTTCACCAATGATGTCAAGGAGATGCCCGTGTTTATGTATGAGTACAAGGGGGAGCAGTGTAGATATTATCCTGATATTTATATTCCGTCACAGAAACGAATCATTAAGGTGAAATCCACGTATACCTATGAACACCAGATAGAACAGAATGAATGCAAAAAGAAGTATGCTATCCAGGATGGCTATGCGTTTGAATTTTGGATTTATGATGACAAGAAGATTCTGGAGAAAAAATAGAATGGCTAGAATGGTATTCAGGTGGGTCTGTAATAGCAACTAAAATAAAAATTAGATGTTAGTTGTTATTATGTGGGAGATTTGTATTTTTTTATGGATTTTCGTGGATTTTCTAGAAGTTTCTACGTAGGAATTTAGGCAGAGAGAGATTTGCTCTTCTTCTCAGGTAGAACGTAAAGTTTGTACAAATAACTTTGGATGTTACGGTACGTGACTAGTTCTCCCTCCTTCACGCCCAGAACCTTGCGCATCGCCGCGTCAGGGTGAATGGTGTGGCCCTTCTCGGCATCCTTCAGCTTATGAAGGTCCACATAGGCGCTAAAGGCGCGAGTGACATCCGCGGGAGTCATCTGGCTGCCCTTGGATTTGCCGAGGAACGAGCACAGCTCGTCCTTAAGCGTCACGGGGGTCGTGAAGATGGTAGGGCGCTTCTCCTTCACGGAGCCATCATCCTCCTTCTTGGCGCGACGGCGGCGACGACCCGCCTCCTTGACCTCCTTGGCGACACGCTTCTGGAGACGCTGCAGGGTCTTAATGGCGGCGACGGCTTGGTCGCGCAGGTCCTGGTGAACCTTGACCAGTGCAGCAATCTCTTGTTCCACGGACTTGGCCTCGACGGCTTCGGTCGAAGACACTGCCGTGGCAACGGGGGCAGCAGCGTTGCTCGAAGGTGCGGCGCTCGAAGGTGCGGCGCTCGAAGGAGCAGAGGCACTCGAAGGAGCAGCGGCGCTAGGAGCCGCGGCCTTGGCCTTAGGGGCCTTCTTCTCAGCAGCGGGAGCAACTACTGCAGGAGCAGCAGGAGCGGCAACTGCGTTAGCAGCAGGCTCATCAGATTTCTTAGAAACACGCTTGGGGGCAGGAGTGTTGGAGGCGGCTTTGCTCATTGTACTAGTACCGGTGGAAGTATTCGACATGATTAAACGCGTTGTACCTCTGTATAAGGCATAAGAATCCATCAATTTTCTATTCAAATTCTTGGAAATGGCCTAAATATATCATACATGCATCTTTTTTTTATTGAAATGTAATGCATACCACGATAAAACTCTATTGTATAGGGATATATCTATTAAATCTCTCTCTTTCACCTCCCTTATGTATTGTGGTGATATGACAATGATACGTAGAATGTGTTACAACGTATTATAACATGCTACACCATATTACACCGTATTACAACATTCCTGATATTCTAAAATTTCAATAAAAAAAGAATAAGATATATCCTCGAAAGATACATGGCGTATCTTTTATACTTCAGATACGAATACATAGGCATCCGTATTCTCAAGAGTGCGTTTAACAGTCATATTGGCAAATGTGCTCAAAATAATAAAATTGACGACAAAAACTGCTTAAACAATACATTAGATTCATATACAGATTCCTACTATGTCCAACGTTGTTTACCCCTCGAACTTTAACGCTAAGCTGATTACCATTTCCGCCCCTCGTACGCTGCAGAGCGGTGCGAAGCAGGCCTACCTGAACTATGGCGGTGAGCGGCTGATTATGCAAACGTCCGTGTCGATGTCGGTCCCGTTTGGACTGAACTGCGCAGACAAGTTTGGCCCGCCTGAGTACTCGGTGGACTTGTCATTTCGCGGCCACGAGCAGCGTCCTGAGGTGAAGCAATTTATGGAGGTGATTAACCAAATCGACGAGCTGATGGTGACGGAAGGTGTGAAAAACAGCAAGGCGTGGTTCAAGGCGGACTTGAGTCGTGATGTGGTGAAGGCGTTCTACACGCCGTGCCTGAAATACAGCAAGGACAAGGAGGGCAATGTGCTGAGCTACCCTCCGAACATCAAGCTCAAGTTACGTCGCACGAATGAGGTGTTTGACACCAAGTTCTATGATGTCAATGGTACTCCGTACAACAATGTGCCTGTGGCGGACTTGTTGGCAAAAGGGGTGCAGGTGACGGCCATCATGGAGTGTGGTGGGGTGTGGTTTGCGGGGTCCAAGTATGGGCTGACGTGGCGTGCAAAGCAGATTGCGGTGCACCAGCTGCAGAAGAAGGTGGGCGACTTTGCGTTTAAGGGACTGGGGTCTGCACCTGTGGCTGCGGCGGCGGAGGAGGATGAGGAAGAAGAGGAGAAGCAGCAAGTAGAGGATGATGCGGCTTTTGCTCCAAAGATGAGCGCGGTGGCAGCCATGATGCCGCAAGCGGTGACCGTCCCGTTAGTGGCGCCTAGCAATGCGGCGCTGGCGCCAGCGCAAGAAGAAGCGGACGAAGTCGATGACGAGGCAGGCGATGACCTGGAGCCTGTGCCTGCGCCCAAGAAGACGATGGTGGTGAAGAAGAAGGTGGTGGTGAAGAAATAAATAAAACAGACAGACCAAACAGAACAAACAAAAAACAAAAATAAGAAGAAATCAAAACAAAATAAAAAAGCACTATTAAAAATATCTTCTTATTTTTAATGGTACTTTAGTAAACACACTCTACCAAAGGCGCAACTAGATACATTCTACCAAAGGCGCAACTAGATACATTCTACCAGGGGGTTTAAGGGGGAGGACTTGCGAAGCAAGTTTGTCCCCCTCCACTACTTGGTGACAAACTGACTCCCCCTGCAGTTCGCAATGGTAAACACCGACATCGGTACACCCGCATTTGCCGTCTTTCTCTGTAGTTCCAGCACCGAAGAAGGAAGAACTGTCGGTACATAGGGCTGATAGGGAACATATCGCTGATTTCGAACTTGCTGCAACTGACCTTGTAGTTGTGCAGTAATGGTGTCTGCATTGGACAGTGTGGTCTGTAGTGTGCTAGTAATCAGCGTACTGCTATTCAGTGCAAACTGTTGCTGCTGCGAGGCCAATAAAAAAGACCGTTGGGTGGTCTGTGCGCTATTGTAGATATCCATTTCTCTATCCTATCCAACTGATTTTAGGCACTATTCTTCATCATCAGAATCAGGTACATCCGTATAGATGGTCTCACTGTCAATATGATAACGCCCCACATAACGCCCCACCTGTTTCTCTTTGATTTGTTGATACAGTTTGTTTTTTATGGCATCTTGATAATACATGGTAGATTTAATTTCAATAAGCGACAGTGGTACATATTCAATCTCGTAGTCTTCGGTATTGAGTTCTTCGACTGTTTGCTCCAGATGAGTGGGTACCACAGGTGCGACTTCCCCTATGACAGTAGGGACGGTGGCATAGGGGTCTGGCTTTTTTTCTTTTTTCTTAGGAACAGGTTTTTGTTTTGGTTTGGGGGGCTCAATAGGAATGGGCGGTACAACCGGTGCTGTAACAGGTGCTACGACAGTGGGGCGTTTGAGTCTAGGCTTCTTTTCTGCTACGACAAGAGCTTCTGCTACAGGCGCGACCACAGGCGCGACCACAGGTGCGATCACAGGCGCGACCACAGGTGCGATCACAGGCGCGACCACAGGTGCGATCACAGGCGCGACCACAGGTGCGATCACAGGTGCGACCACAGGTGCGACTACAGGTGCGGCCACAGGTGCGACTACAGGTGCAACAAATGGCATTACTACAGGTGCAGACATGCTATGTAGAAGACCCTCCCTCGCCTTCTGCTGAAAGTCTACTGCCAACTGTAGTACTGCCGCATTCGGTATCCCCCATTTTTTGCATCCTGCTTCATACCATGACCCCCCATACATATGAGAATGGTCTGGCACGGGCCCTGTTACATCTCCATGATGAAAGGTACGCACATGCTGTCGATGAGAGGCAGTGGTAGGTCGTTCCTGACACCGTGTACAGTAACTGGAATTTTCGATACAATTCAATCTACATCGTTGCTCGACATAAAATCGATGCCGACCATCGGCAAAATGTTGGATATGTGAATTGGCAGTGAAACGAGCGATACACATTCGATTGTCGTTAATACTGTCGTAGATACTGTCGTTTACACTGTCAACCGATGTTTCAATTTTACATGCGAGACAATCACTTGAAGCCCCACATAAACCTCTTCCCCCGCTATGTAATAGAGAACCTATGGCCGACTATTTTCGCCCCCGTGGTGATATTACAACGGTGCTTGACCTTACAGACCGTGATGCCCAGGACAATACCTATTTTCCCATTGACGCCACGGACACCTGGTTTCACCGTGAACATACGCGCAAGGTGTTCCCCACCGCTACCTCCATCCAAGAATTTACACAGCGTGGTCCTGCCGACTGGGGACAGCGGTGCTCTTTTGAACTAGGCTCCCTGTATGCAGGCGATTTACTACAGGGTATCATGTTACAAATCCAGCTCGGTAGTTGGTATAACGAATCCGTTGTCCAACAACTGGAGGCGGCCTCGATAACGACGAATCTTCAAACCTACGCCAATGAGTACTGGACCTACAGTAATAGTCTTGGTACAAGCATCATCGAGTACGCCGATTTCATTGTGAATGAACAAACCATTGAGCGCATCACAGGTGAATTTATTTCCACTCATCTCAAGCTCCATACCGCCGTCAATCAACAGCACGGTATCGCCATAGATGCCGTCGGTGCGGTTCCGTATTCGTATTTGTCGCCTACGGGTCTATCTTCGCCTGTAAGTCAGACTCCCTTTCATCCTGCTCGACCCTTTCCTACAGAAGACGGCACCTATTTTTGCATTCTACCATTTTTCTTCCTTCGTACAAAGTTGAGCGAAGTCTTTCCCTTACTGTCGTGCAATGAGGGCAATGTGCGTGTGGACATCAAACTGCGTTCGTTTGAAGACATGGTACGCAAGTATGTGGGATATCGTACGACGGCCATGGAGTCTCCATTGAATCAGACGGTGCATTTTACAACTACCCAGTTGCCCTCGGTGGTTCCCGTGACAACGCTGCAGAAGCCACCTGCGTTTCGTGACTTTCGAGTGATTACCACGTGCTCTCTTCTGACGGGTCTTCTTCGTACCAAATTCCTGCGGCAGCCGTTTGAGCAGATGGTGAAATTGATGCAACCGTTTCATTTTGAAGAACCCCTAAAATACCTGGTCAGTAAGTCCAAACCCACCTCGGATACAGTAGAGATTCAGTTGCCACTGGAAATGAATCATCCTGTGACGGAGTTAATATGGGTCTTTCGTCGAAAGGCGGTGGCAGTGAACAACGAGTGGTCGAATTTTAGCCCTGCCATTGGGCTGGAATCCAATCCAACCAAGGTGTTTCCGCCGTGGCTGGACTATGCCACCCTTCGTATGAATGGGCAAGAAGTAGTCGCGGCGGAGGGTGATTGGTTTCGAGCACAGACGGCCCAGACGCATCCTGGGGGAATCACCGCGTACGATTCCTATGTGTATGGCTATTCGTTTGCGGAATATCCAACAGAGCATCAGCCAAGTGGTACAGCCAATGCCAGTCGTGCGACCTCGATTACGCTCAATTTACGAGTGAATACGCCTATTACAAAGAATCTGACGACGCTAAATATACCGTCCTATTTTGATGCGGTGGAGGTGGGAGGATGGGAGGTATTTGTGTATTCCATGTATTACAATTGGCTGCGATTTGAGAATGGGATTTGTAATCGGATGTTTAACAGTTAAGTGCGCTTTTTAAAAAAAAGCGCCCAAAAAACCCATTGTATCTAAAAAGTTCGTAAAAAACCCATTGTATCTAAAAAGTTCGTAAAAAACCCATTGTATCTAAAAAGTTCGTAAAAAGCCAGGTATGTCTAAAAAGTGCGAAAAGGATTTTTGGGCACTTTTTCCTAAAAAGTGCAAAGTGCAGGGCAGTGTAAAACCATCGTATCATTATGGTCTGCCGCATACCACGCAATGTTGTCCTTTTCTGCACACGATTCAATCACCGTCCACACATTCGTCTCCCAGGTCAATTTGTATTGAGACTGGGTACAAAAGTCCGTCAGCACACATTTCGAGTGCTGATAAAATCGTTCTATCAATAGGCGCGGTAGAATAAAGAATCCTCCACAAAATCGCCAATGAATACTATCGACACTGAAGGCATGTCCTTCCGCCCAGCACCCAGGCACTGTCATTTTCTGAAACACTCCACGGTCGAGTTCTCGTAGCCGTGTGATCACGGTCTCTCGTTGTTTCATAATCTTCATAATACCGAAGTCAATCCACTGGAATGTCTCGACCGCAGGCCATAGTGCTGCTGCTCGTCGTACCAATTCCATCTTGGTATTCATCAGGGCAAAAAACTCTTTTGTATCTTTTTCAGGATTACGACTCGTAGGCAATTCCCTCGTATAGTTTATGGCGATGCGATAGAGCTCACAGTCGGCCAAAGGCAGTCCTACGATAACCACGGTACTAGGAAAGATACGAAACTTGTCAATCATGTGGGGTTCAACAAATACCACCATGGGTAGTCCACTCATACCGAGTTCATAAAAAAGATAGAGATATTCCATAAATTTCTCGGGTTTACCATACAAATCATAATAGCATGTGACCAGCATCTGAAGGAGGTGCACTTTAGTACTGTGTTAAAATAACGCGATAACGATGATAAGAGCCTTAACGAATATTCACCCTCAGTAACAAGAGACACACAGGATGGTCGCCAGCCTCTTGAAAGTCATTTCGTCGGGCATTCAAGACGAGCGTCTAGCGTTCCAGCCAACCCTCTACCCTTTTCAGAAACTCTGGACCAAAGCGGGACGGTTTACCATGAAATGGGAACGCCTCGACTTTGACACTACACCCACATTTGGCAATACGGCCACATTTCGACTGATACGGAAAGGCAACCTAATAACGAGACTGTTTCTGGTGGCACAGATGCCAGATATCTATCGTGTACAGCAGCAGGCCCGAATCGCCGCCAAAGTACAGAATCCACAAGCCACGAAGGCGTTTCCGCAGTTCGGCTGGACCAATTCCCTCGGACATGCTCTGGTGCAACAGGCCACCCTTGACATTGCCGCATCGCGGGTCGAAACGCTTGACAGTCGTCTACTGGAAATCCTGGATGAATTCACGACGCCGCTCGAGAAGGTGCCCGCCATCAACCAACTTATCAAGCGACAAGACCATGGTTTTACGGAAACCTCCTTTGGCTGGCCTAATCACACCGCCTATCGACCCACACAGGCCTCTGCACTACAACCTTACCACGAAACGGTGGTGGTTCCCCTCCCCTTCTGGTTTACTCGTGGTGACACTGCTGCAGCCTTACCCATCGATGCCATGACCATGGATGACATCCGCGTCGGTATTACGTTTCGCTCCTTAAATGGTCTGTACTACACGCCGACACAGGTGGCATCTCTGTCCACGGCCGATGGGACCTCCTTGACACCCCTCCAGGGGGCCTCGTTTTATGCCCAGGACCCCATCCTGGTTTCGAATCAGACACCGTTGACGGATACAACAGGTGCACCGCTGCAGATGCCACTGTCACTGCCGCTGGGTGAATGTTACATCATGGCAGAATATGTCTATCTAGACCAGAACGAAGCCAATCGTTTCCGTCTGGCCGACCTACAAATCCCTGTGATCCAGCATTATGCCATGAATCCGTTTGACAGTCGTGGTCTACCGACATCGCGTATCCGTCTCGACATTCCGAATCCTACGCGCGACCTCTTTTTCATGTGCAATCCCGCCAAGGCGCCTTCGTATAACGCCCACTTTTTAGCCACCCGTGACCTCACAGGTACTGTCAATACACTGCCAAGCAATGCTCAATATCCGTGGTGGCCTGATGCACTGGGACTGAGTGCGAGTAAGCCTGCCTTGTACATGCGTCCTGCCTTTGCACTGTCCAATTCCGAGCCACTGTCAGGCTATGAGTTGGATTATCAGGGCTCTCTCGTGCGATTTCGGACGGAGGGTACAGCACTGTTTCGTGCCATTGTCCCGTCCTATGAGCAGCGGAAATCTCCATGGGTGAACCGATACTATTACAACATCCCCCTTGCCATTCAAAATGGGTTCACACCAGGGTCTCGGCCGCAGGGCGAAGCCAATCTTGATAAGATGACGCATCGCGACTTGGTGCTACAGTATCGGGTGGCCAATGGATGGCAGATTCCTCAGTATACTGTCTATGTCTATGCGGAAACATACAATATGCTACGGGTATATGGTGGTAGGGCGGGTTTAATGTTTGCGTATTAGAGTCACTTTGTTTACAAAAATTGAAACCATACAGTGCCATCGGCATGGGTAAACAACATGCGTATCATTTCCTTTAATGTCAATGGCGTCCGCTCAATGCTCGGCAAGGTCAAAACAGGCGACAAGACGGGTGATGCCACAAACAATGTGTTAAAGACGCTCATCGATGAACAGCAGCCTGACATCCTGTGTTTTCAAGAAATCAAAACACAGTCGGCGGCGGATCTGGCCACTTTAACAACACAGTATCCATATGTGTATACGAGCGTGGCCCAGAAAAAGGGTTACAGTGGGGTTGCACTCCTGTCCAAACAAGAGCCTGACCATGTAGAATATGGATTTGACCGATACAGTGAAGAGGTCATTGGAGAATATATAAATAAAGACTGGTCCAATGAAGGGCGCATCATCCTGGCCATCTTCCCCTCGTACATGGTGATCACAGTCTACACGCCAAATTCAAAGGCACAGTTGGAGCGTCTGGAGGAGCGTATTCAATGGGAACAAGTGATGCGCTTATATATGATGGAATTAGAGCGAGAGTTTAACAGACCATTGATGCTGTGTGGTGATTTGAATTGTGCCTATCAAGACATTGATATACACAATCCAAAGGGAAATGCCAAATCGGCAGGATTTACAAAAGAAGAGCGGGAGGAGTTTGGCCATTTGTTGGCTCAGGGGTTTACGGATTCGTTTCGTCATCTGTATCCAGACACCATAAAATACAGTTATTGGTCCAACTTTCGACAGTCTCGGCAGCGAAACATTGGATGGCGCATTGATTACATCCTTGTCTCCATGGCCTATCAAGACCAGATTCGATGGGCGGACTGTCTGACAGACTACAAGGGGTCGGACCACTGTCCTGTCGTTTTGGAAATTGATGTTTAAGAAATCGATGTTTAACCTAGTCTTTCTGAACTCGAAAATGCATTCCCGCGGCTTTATTGTTGTACCGCGGCAACTCTACTTCCCCCATCCGTCCATGCTCTGAAAAATCAACCACCCCTTGCCAGGCCTCCCCCGTGGTTACCCAGTGGCTTATTTTTTCTTTCAGGGTCTGAAATCCATCGCCATATTCCCGCACATGGGCTTCTTTCAATTGTTTCAAGAGACTGATGCCCTCTTTCAATCGTTCTTCTTTCGTTTTCTCTCGTTTGACCATGTTCTCTCGTGTGACTAGTTATCTACAGTGGAATCATCCTTAGATGGGAAAACGGCACAGTAAGGAGTCCAGGGCTCGTATCATTCTCTGAAAAGACAAAGCAGGCCGTGTCATTTGCAATGTGAAATCCTAGACAGTATTCAATCTTGGTTTGACGGAAACAGAAAGGCAGTGCAAAGGCCTCGGGTCGCATGGTCCCCGCGTGGAATTGAATCACGGAATGGTAATAGACGCGTGGCGTCGCGTACTTGACAAAATGCACCACGCACCAGAGCTTGCCGCCATGCTCCACCAGGGGCGATGACCCGCGAAAATGGTTAAACATGGGCGGCGTCTGGTACACAGTATGAATCACAAGTTTTCCCTCCACTACCGCACCAATCTCTAAGGGACCCCATCCATAGATAAAGTTGAAGTTGCCTGCGCACATGGTATTTGTAACACTGCGTAGGGCAGTCGAGGGCACATAAATCCAGTTCTTCTCGCAGCCCGTGGGACGCGGTGGCACCACGACTCTGACATCGGTCATGGTGGCCTCTGCGGGCCGATAGCGCCCCAGCGTCATTTCGATG
>Ga0136642_1000501_pt1 | contig 20476 bp, 31 predicted proteins | sample LowCatLa1302831Y_FD_115313 | JGI IMG/M metagenome (GOLD analysis project Ga0136642, IMG submission 115313) | Freshwater microbial communities from Lower Cathedral Lake, Yosemite National Park, California, USA - 13028-31Y | ecosystem: Environmental > Aquatic > Freshwater > Lake ... | reverse complement strand
CAGTTTGTGAAACACACTCACTGCCACATCACCTACTCGATCAATGCCTTGTATTCGTAGACTCATATTTGGCCTTGTTTCTGAACACTCACAGCCCAGTTGCCACGCAGAGCAAAATACAAGCCACCTGCCCAAAGGCTAAAGTGTAGGTAATCAGTGACAATAAAAGCCAGTAGACTTTCGGGTTTAATCACGGTCCAGATAACACCAGTGGCAATACACGACATCACAATGCCACTGAAGCGGGTCAACATATCGCCTAACACTGCTACAATATGATTATCTCTAATGCGTGGCAGTGTGGCTAATCCGCCTGCCAATAGACCCACACCAGCGGCCAGTTCACCGAAGCACACAAAGAACCATACCAAGGGTGGAAGACCAAAGCCCGCACCCACAGCAGGATCAAATGGCATCTTGCTTAGACCCTGTGTGATAAACACCAAGGCCAAGGGAATCCTCAGTAGGATGTGACTCCAGTCAAAGTCTGGTAGTCGTTGCCAATAGTTTTTAAATATGTTTGTCATTTTTCAACTCCGAATAGTTTCACTGGGTGACCATTCATCTGAACAGTCCAATGATTTTTATAAAGTATAGGAACAAAACACAAGGTCATTCCAATCATGCAAAATACAAACGCTTTTAATAGTTCTTTCATTTTATTTCCTTAATTACTATATTTTGCGGCAAATGGCCACTGCTATCTTGCTACCCACACCAATCATGCCACACCATGTTCTCAACAAGAGATTGGTGCTTATCACTCTACTGCCAGCATCGTCTCTGTGATGAACTTCATCTGCTTGACACTTGATCAGCAACGAAGTGATTGCATTGTGGTCGGAATACTCACTCAACTGGTCAATCTGTTGCTGATAATGCTGATCCACAAAAGTTTCCACTGCTTGAATAGTGGCATACACTGTGTTGCGGCCAAACAAGGCAGGCATAGCACCTGTGAGCCAACCTGCTACTCGCCAAGGAGTCTCCAGACTGCTACGCTGTTCACCGGGCACCAACTGGTTCATCATGGCCAAATGCTCCTGCTCCACAGCGCCATGCTCGTCCGCAAACCGCATGAGTTCATGGTCACCACGCCACAGAGCCACGGCCTTGATACCACGATAGATTTCCACAGCACCCACTTCACCCGCATGATCTGAACGCAGTTCCTGCTCTATGTATTTGGAGTCAGGATATGTGTTCATGCTATTTCATTGTGGCTATGTAGGCCGCAATGTTTTTAATATCGTCAGCGCTCAGCGCACCAGCCATACCCCACATGAGAGCACTTTGTGGACCACGCTGTTCTTTGTTTTTGTAGGCTGTGAGTTTTTGTACAATCACTTCTGGCTTCTGTCCTGCCAACTTGGGACCTGCTCCGCCTTGACCTTGAGCACCATGACAGGCCACACAGGTGGCAAATTTGGCCTTGCCTAGATCGGCATTCTGTGCCTGTGCTGATAGAGATACGAATACTGCTGTGGCTAATACTAGAGATTTCATTTTGATTTCCTTAAATTTTGATTTTACGATATTTATGAGTGAATGTCAACTGATTTTTTAAGTTCGACAGAAACACTTTTGTAGTCTTTGAGTATATCAATTTCTGGCACTTGAGATTGTGCATAGGACGGTGGTATGGTCTGCCATTCCTCTTCACTTACACCAGTCAGAATCATAGCCGTATACTCGTGTCCATCGCTAGTGTGTAATTTTAATCTCTCAAAACCATACGGAGACTGAGCGGCTTTGATCAGCGCCTTGCCTAGTGCTCTAAGTGCAACCGGATCCGCTATAATGTGCAGATCCTGTTGAGGTTCGTTGTGGGGGTATATGTGTAGTCTAGCCATTATGTGATGTGCTCAATGTCCTTGATATCAAATCTTTTGCTCTTGTATACTTTAACACACTCACTACTGTTTGTAAAGTCTAAACGGCCCTTTCCCCATAAAATTGGCTGATCTCTAAACGATACAGCATGTGGAATTATCACATCCAAGTAGCGTCCATTGCCTGTTCCCAGTGTGGCAAAAGTTATGTAGGCTTTGGGACCGCTTTTGAATACCCTGTAGTTGGCCACTAGTCCTAAGAATTCTACTTCACCTGGGCGTCGTATTTCTGTGCAGGCTGGTATAAATCTGTTGCTACTCCAACGGCCGGTATGCGCCAATTCGGCACACTCACCGCCTTCTAGTGGTGCTGGCACAGCACCTGCCAGTTTGGCTTCTTGCCAGTACACCCACTTGCTGTATGATCCTTCACAATGCTTGAGACAGGCCTGCCAGAACTGTTTGGGCTTGTGTGCTTTTTGATAGGCCAGGGCCCATATCAATCTGCCTAAATTAGTGGCATGGGCCCGACAAAGACCAAAGTGACTGAGTTCTCTCAAACTAGTCAACACCTTGTCTCGCTTAGGATGATCTCCAATCAATTGCATAAATTCAAAGATTTTTTCTTCATTGCGTTTGGCAAACGCTCTACGCCACATGTCTGCGGTGTACATGTCACACTCTAGGATGTCCGCTATCATAGTGATGGCATCGTCCTCAAACACCACTGTATCCTGCTGTATGGTATCTGCACTCCAATCTTGAAATGCTGATGCCTTGCGGCGTCCCTGTGTGGCCACTGGACGTATCAGTGCTGTGGCTAAGGTACAGTCGCTCTTGCTCTTAACCTTCAATGCCCTAAACAATCTTTTCATAGCAGGGCTTTCACCCTGAGTGACGCCTAACACATCACCGCGACCCAATAAAGCACTGGTCATTTCATCATACTCGGGATAGTCAGTTAATAGGCGTTGATCTATCTCCCATAGTTGACTAAGCCCTCTATTGGCCAAGATGTCTATCTTGAAGTGCTCAAGATCTTCAGTTTCATATTTGTCCAACAAGATTTGATTTTCACCGTTGATTAGACTCTTGGGCACAGCACGATCGAATATTAAAATACCACCACAATGCTTGGAGATACAACGTTTCTTGCCCATTAGTTTAGCAGTGACTCTTTCTGCTTCGGCAATCTCTTCAGGAGGTAACACTTGACTGAATTCAAATCCACGTTTGAGTGTGCCCTTGGCACCCAGTCTTTTGGCTGCTTCTCGTTTGGCTGACTTTTCTTTGTACATCACATAGTTTGAGACTCTGGCGCTTTGTCCAGGCCATCTTTTGAATATGCGATTCATCACAGTAAGTTGTTGCCAGTGTGGAAAGTCCAGATCAATGTCAGGCAGGTCGTCACGTTTGGGATTCATAAAACGTGCTATGGGAATGTTTTCTGCCACGGGATCAAGATCGCTGATGCCCATGAGCCAACATACTAGACTGCTTCCTGCTGACCCTCTAGTGATGTGTGGTATGTCAGTCGTGAGATCCAATATTTCTCTAACACGTAAAAAGTGTTTGGCGAAATTTTGATCTCTTATCAATTCTAATTCTTCCGCCAGCCTATCAATATATTTTGCCTGTTTAGGTATGTCTCTTCTAAATTGTTTTACTAGTTGTTCTAAATCTTTATATCTGTCCATGTCGTGCCTTAATGTGCTTTAGACAGATATTTATATTCAATTTCTAATTGGCGTAAAAATTAATTACGAGACAACATTTCGTCTGCTCGTTTCACTGACTCCGATCGTTGTTCTTCAGTGAGTTCATCGCAACGGCTAGAGTGATCTGGGGCTCGCAACCACTGCACACCTTTTCGAGGTGCATACACGTTCTCAGTGGTGCGGAACACAGCCCACGTGGCAAACACCATGCTGATGATGGCAATGTGCCCAATCATGTTGTAGCCAATTGTCAGCAGTTCACCCACATACAGGCTAAATGCCAAACTCCAGAAACAGCCCAACAGGATTGAGGCAAAGTATTTGATATGTGCTGGAGCATGACGCAGGGGATTGATATTGGGATTCATGATGTTCCACGAGGAACGAGTCACCAACCAAAAGAATTTGAGTACACTAAACATAATATTCCTAATCTGTGTGTTTAAAACTGTAATTTTACAGCGTTTTCAATGTGTTGTCAAGAGTCCTTTGTCCAAAAACCCAATCGATCTTGTGATGCGCTGGCATACCAACTCCATCCCGATCTATGGGTCACATCATCACCAATCCAAACCGGAACAATTTCGTCTGAATTGTGATTGGCAAAGTCATCGTTGTATCTCAAATGCACTTCAATTGCCCTGCCGCCAATATATTCCACATTGATCCATTCTTGAGTAGTGCCTAGAGCCTGTAACCAATCAGGTAAAGCACGTGGGTAATCAATTTTCTTCCAGCGACTGAATCTGTCCAATCTTTTAGTATCATCTCTAAATCCCTGTACTGCCAACACAGGTTCGCCCCAATGATAATCTACACTGACGTGATCACCTGTGAGTATTTCACACCAAAAATAGCCATCCGGCACTGATTCATCATCTCCGGGTTGTAACCAACATTTTCTAGCACCGCGGCCCATCATTCTAATGTTGGTAATAGGACGAACAATATATTGTCCTGCGGCAGGAACACTTACACCAGCAGGACCTGACACGATGCCTTCGTGCTGTGCTACAAGTAATTTGTCGTAGATCCACATCCATTCAGTGGGGCATGTGGCCCATACATCACAATCGCTTATGAACTTAATATTTTCCACTGGCTATAACTTGCAGGATTCGCAAGAATCATCTTCTAATTCGGTATATAATAACACATTGTCCGCGGCGTTGATAGCATGTCCGTTAATACCATTTACAACAGCATTAGTATTTGTTACACTGGCTTTGGCACCGACTTTGTTGATTAAACTGTAGTAGACAGTTTTCAATCCCCATTTGTAAGCCAACATTAGATTTTTAGCAATTAATGTTCCAGGTACCTTGCCGCCTTCAAAATGTGCAGGATTATAGAATGTGTTTGTTGATAAACTTTGATCAACATAGGCACCTAGTACACAGGCTGTCTTTAGGTAACCAACACAGTCTGTTTGATCCCACATCAACTGATAACGATTCTTTAGGCGTTTGTACTCGGGTACTACCTGTACAAACGATCCAGCCTTTGATTCCTTCACAGAAATCATTTCCATCGGCATTTCAATACCGTTGGTAGAATTTAATACAACCGAACTAGATTCTACTGGTGCAATTGCCATTAGTGTTGCATTACGAATTCCGTATTTTTTAATATTAGCACGTAAGGCTTCCCAATCTAGGCTAGGTGTGAAATCAGTTAATTCGTTCACACCCTCGTTACGTCTTTCCCATGGAAATACTCCTTGACCGTAGTAAGTGTACTGACTACGTCCGCATGGCCCACGCTCTTGGGCAAGCTCGACACTTGCTTCGGTTAGGTAGTATGCTTGGTGCTCCATCCAACGTTTAACTTCTGCTAATGCATCGGTATCACCGTACTTGTAACTACGGCGAGCATGCCAATAGGCCAAGTTAGTTACACCTACACCCAACGGTTCGAAATCATCGTTGGCCAGTTTACTTTGTACTGACAAGAAGTCTTGATAGTTTAGTAAATTACTTAGGCTACGTACCAACACACGACAACATTTTCTCATCTCCTGTGGGTTACGGAAGGCACCCCAGTTGATACTGCCAAGAGTGCAAAGAGCAATGCGTCCCTCAGGATCTTCAATTCTTTGGAAAGGTTTGGTGGGTAAAAGTATCTCTTGGCATAGGTTTGATTGATATATCGGGTCAAGGCGTGTATCAAACGGGCCCTGGTTGATAACATTGTCGATATTGACAAGATAGATGCGCCCAGTATCAGTACGTTCTTTAAGGATTCCATTTTTAAATATTTCATCCGCTGATACAACTTTCTTTTTAATTTTCGAATCCTGCTCATACTGTAGATATAACCTTTTAAATTCTTTACTATCTCTGTAGTAGGCTTCGTATAGATCAGGGACTTCTGCAGGGTCAAACAAACTCATTGTTTCTCCGTTGCGATAACGGTTCCAGAACATCTTATTGACCACTACTGAATAGTCCATTTGACGTACACGAACTTCTTCGGTCCCTTGATTGTTTTTTAGTACAATAAGATCTTCGAATTGATAATGCCAAACAGGAAAAGTAACTGTACATGACGCATTACGGATACCACCTTGACTGCATGAACGTAGATCAGCAAACCATTTCTTTAGAAATGGGATTAAACCAGTATGTTTAATTTCTCCATTTCTAATAGGGGCGCCGAGAGGACGTATACGTCCAATCTCTAATCCTATGCCAGCACGTTTACTAGCATATTTGGCCATCATTTCGCCTGCGGCAAAAATCGAATCTAGTGTATCGTCACTGCTAATAAGCACACATGAACTAAATTGTTTAGTAGTCGTGCCAAGACCGGCCAACACAGGAGTAGCAAGAGTAAAGTGACCAGCACTTGCACATTCATAGTATTCTTTAACATATTTTAATCTTGTATCCTTTGATTCATTATGAAATGCCGTTGCGGCAGCAACAGCATAACGTACTTGAGGAGTTTCGTAGATTGTATTAGTGGCACGATTCTGTACCAAATACTTTTCTGCTAACTGTGCAATAGCCGCATAGGTATATTCTTCGTCTTTAGCATGATCAATGAATAGATCAATGATATTCCACTCATCTTCTGTGTACCACTCTAGTAATTCTGGAGTGTACATTCCTAATTCTATATTTTTCTTTACTATTTCGTAAAGTTTAGGTGGATCGTATTCACCGTAAACTTCTTTACGTAGCATGGAGACTTTTTGACGTCCTGCTACATACTGATAGTTTACATTATTAATTTCTGGGTTTTCTGTTTCATCAATAAGATCAACCATGGCCTTGAGCAACAACTCATCTATAGTTTCTGTTGTCATGCCATCGTGCAATTCAATTTGTGCTTTGATTTCGATCATGGATTGACTAACCCCGTCAATACCTCTACATGCGTTTGCTACTTGTCTTTGGATCTTTGAAACATCTAATGGAACCCTCTCACCACTTCGTTTAACTACTGTAATCATTGTTTTCCACCTATGTTATATTGTCTGCTTGGTATCATTGCGACACCAAAATTCTCTGTACTAGAGTGATATTTATTTGGGTCCATTCAACTCAATAAGGTTTTCAAGCAAAAATGAAACTGGTAAATTCTGGTAATTTACCACCTCATTGTCAATATAGTTTAATACACTTTCTTCGTTTATGATTACAATATTATAACTTTTATTTTGGCTGTTGTCTACTCTAGTTTCAATTGAAATGCTCAAATCTTTAAATCTATTTGTTAGTTTAACACTGTTAGCCATCATTAGGGCTTTGGTAAAATCATCATAACAATTCTCGACAATGATATCCCACGGTGTCGGCCAATCACGTTGATTAAACGGATCTACATTTTTGTTGTAAGGAATAAAAGGAGCATCGGTCCAAAATTTAACAACATCTTCGAACGGAGTTGTTGATGTTTCTAAATCTTGTTTTAACCTAGCCCATGCTGAAAGTCTATCGTCGGCTGGGAGATTGAACATTTAAGTTTGATATTTTACAGTTAAAGAAATTGTGCCAGTACCAACAGCACCAACTCGAGCATCATTTTCATATCGAATAGCAATACAATCGGCTGATATTGCTGAACCAGTACTACTTATTAACGTAGCAGTTAGCACAACTGCTGGATCAGTTCCGGAATAGTTAAATTCGTCTCTATAGGTAACTGAGCCAAGACCGAATGGAGGAGCACTGACTGTAAATGTACCTTTTCTAAATCCTGCTGATTTTTGAATTTTATATTCCATTGTCACGTTGGTCAATGTGTTAAGGAATGGTATTCTTATCAGTGTTGTTGCTGTAGTAACCGTTGAAAAATTAATAGGGTACCTATAGGCAGTTTTATCGTCCATTACTACTGCTTGGCCATTAACTAATGGAAGAAATGCTGATGTGGCATACTGGCGCTGTGATAGATCAAAACGTGTAAATCTATCATTTATCGAAATACATCCTGTTGCCTGACCAAAATTTATACATTCACTTAACTGTCCACCTTCATTGCCAACTGTCCCGTTTCCTACGTTGGAAAATAAATTACCATTAGACACAAATCCAGTTGTAGTAGTGGCTCCAGTGGGAATATTGACTGTTATGCCTTGTCTATTAATATTTAAAAATTTATTATTAACTGCTCGACTATATAATCCACCTATTACATTTGTAGATCCAGTAACGGTACTACCTAGTATTATACCAAAGTATAAAGTATCATATATATTATTTGAATAAGTTACATATTTGTTATCTTGGTAACAGAATGTTCCCATGATTAAGCCATTGAATTCGTTATTGTCTATTTCAAGAGTAGATGTTTTTGCTCCACTAATATAAATTCCTGCATATCTAGTAGGTGTTTGAAATTTATTAACAGCACTAGGACCTGTACCAAATAGATTAGTATAAGTTCCTTGGAATTTGCAATTACGTATTTCAGAATACGTTGTCATGTCGAATTGTAATAAAGCAGATGTTCCAGTAGTAGCAGTATATATAGGAACACGTTTATCGTATACAAACGTTAAATCTGTAATAGAAACTCCAGAGACTTCTTCAGTAAGAGCACTCAATGGTTTTAAGAAATCTATACCGCCGCCTATGGGCTTATAGATACTTCTAGTTCTAAAGATAGTGTTATTACCCCCGGTATTAATTGATATTAATTTTGTGTTATCGGCGCCTTCTCCTTGGATAGACACGTAAGGAGGGAGATATATAGTACCTGATGTTAGATATCGTCCTGCGGGGAAATGCAATATTTTTCTAAAGGTAAAATCGGGATCAATGCCAGTAGGATCGTAATTGGCATTCATGTAGGTTGCAGTTATTGCAGTCTGAATAGCACGATCACACGGATTAGTACCTGTAGGATCTGCTCCAAAATCTAAAACACTAACACGTTCGTCTAGTTTAGATTGAAGTGATCGAGATTTTGTATGGGGTTTAAAATAACCATCAGGTTTTCCGCCTTGATATTCATATATACAATTAAACAAATTGATTGTGGCTGTACTATACTGTGTTAGGACTTCTGTGTTGCCAACAGCAGGAGCACCCTCGGCTACCGAGCCGTTTCCTATGAATAATTGCTGGGTATCAACCGCCCAGCCCATTTCTCCGCTGGCAAGTTGTGGCATGCCTTGCTCGCCAATAGCGCCTCGACGCACCTGTATTTTGGAAATCTGAATAACGGCCATAGAAATATCCCTCGTATAAGGATATTTATCTTCCTAGGGCGTAGTATTCTTCTACCTTGCTAAGCCAACGATCTTGCCATTTGTTAAAGTTTTCAGGCAGTAGATCAAACTGTTGATATTGTAAGTCACGACTGCACATAAACACAACGCCTCTGCGAATGTTGGTGCCATAAACCTCATTATGTGCTAATATGTATGCACATAATTGCATATAGTAGTCATCAACCCATTCTGCTTTCTTAGGCTTGTTAGTCTGTTTGTGATCAAACACACAGGGCTCACCTTCAAATACACCTATTCCGTCTGTGGTTCCGGAATATAGTCCAGGAAAATAAAGGCTCTGTTCCATGGCCCATATCTCAGTCATTTTACCTAGACCGTTTGCAATAATAACATCGGCCATTTTATTGGCCTGCACATGCACAGGGTTATTGCCAGGTTGACGCTGTTCACCAATTAAGAAACGCTCTAGGTTGGCATGCATGGCTGTACCAACTCCTGCGGCTTCTGTAGTGATCTGTTGTGCTTTTTCAACACCAACACGTTTCTTCCACTCATTCAGGTGAGTCATGTCCTTAGTGGCCGAAAGTATTGTAGTTACACTAGGTAACTTTTCTCCATCTGGAGTTTGATAAACTCTTTTACGAGTTACTGGATCATTAATTTGGATACAGTTTTTATATTGGAATCGTTCAACGAACGGGGGTGGATTAATAGTCATATCAGTAATTATATATTACTGAAGTCTAAAGGTCAACCTTTAGAAAGGTTCTGGAGTATTAACTGCCGAGTGCGCCATTTGATCTACACTTGGGCCTGGAGGAACATCAGTTGGGTTCTCGTCTTTCGGAGGTTTTTCTGTTGTAAGAATAATACCATCTTCATTGTAGTTTTTAACAACTAACTTTAAAGATGGATTGCCTTTAAACACATTATCAAAACCCTGATAGTCCATTTTACCATAACCCATATTTTTCATAAGATTAGATAATGCTTCGTATGATAACTTCATAGAAGTATGTTTTTCGTCTGAGCGGCCAACAAGGTTTCGAAGGACCAATTCCAGTTCGTCTGCAAATTGGTCGCTTACTTCAAATAATCTCATTTTGATTTAGATAGTGATCTAACTAATGAATGTGCTTCGCTTAATTTGCGAGCAAACAATTGACGTGCTTCGCGTGTCTCACGTCCTGCTAGTTCTGAACCACCTGCGGCAGCATCGGCGGCAGCAAACTCATCTCCGCCCATATCTTCTGGGGGAGGCATAGCACCACTGTCCATTCCAGCATCCATACCGCCGCCCATTGGGCTAGGTGCGCCGCCGCCTGCAAGTGTAGCAACTGCTGAACTGATTGTTTCACGTGTTTGTGAAAGTGCTTGTAGAGCTTGTTCTAGTGCAGGAGCAACTGCTTGTTTAAATGCTTCTGATTCCATTTGACCAAACTCTTGACGAATTTGATCTGCTAGTTCAATCATAGATTTAGTTTGGTATTGACCAACACGAGTCATCCATGTTGTAAAGTCATTGACCATGTCTGAACCAGCAGTAATTGTTTTGGCTTTTTCTTCTTCGTCTTCACGTAGATATTGTAGTCGAGCAATTTGTACTTTGTGCTGATTCTCTTTTACTTTAGATTTTTTCTTTTCAATCTTTTTATCTTCTGGTGGGGGATTCATAGCACTATAGTTTTTACCACTGGTATGTTTTAAACCTGTAGCAGTCTTAGTAATAGTACCACCTGTTGATGATCGTTTTGTATCGCCTTGTTTCATATTTTCTCCAACTGTTTGTCCGCCTAGCACCGGGTTATGTGCCGCACCCTGTTCTGGTGTTCCCATTCCTTGGCTTTGCATTCCGCCAACTGCTGGAGCAGGTGCTCCGCCCATAGGAGCGGCTGGTGTCATTCCGCCTTCTTTAATACCATATGGCATACCGCCCATGATGCCTGCATGTTTATGATAACACTCGCCCATTGGGCCATGGCTGATCATTCCGCCACATTCTTCACAGGCTTTCTTGTGATGACCGCATTGTTCTAGGTTACCCATGCGGTGATGTTTTGCATATTCTGCGGCATGATGATGTGCTAGTTCAGCAACGTGTTCAATGCCTTCCTTAACTTTCTTTTTGGCACGTAGTTTAGCAAAGTCTGACTTTTCTAACTTGCCATCTTTGTCCATGTCAAGTTTGCCTTGATTGCCTTTTAGACCTTCTTTCATCTTCTTGTCCTTGACAGCCTTTTTCATTGGCTCTTTTTTGTTACCATCTTTATCCATGTCTAGGAAGTCTGGCTTGGCTTTTTTGCTTTCGCCTAACATTTCTTTAATTTTAGTGTTTAGTAAATTAACCATATATTTGTCTTTCTGATACGTATCGTCTGTTAGGCTAGCGTTAAAACCTGTGGATTGCTCGACTTGAAAAATCTTTGTCCTCAACAGGTTACGATAGTTTTCAAGTTCTTCTCTTGTGTATTTGTCAAAATTGACTTTAACGCCAAACTTCTTGAACATGTTTTCGTTCAATTGGTTAGCAGTGACGGGTTTATTTAAATCTATGGTCTTCATGGTTTTTTCCAAAAAAGTTTATTATGTTTATTTATCTGAGACTACGGAGTTTCTCAAATGAGTTAACAATGGCGGATCTGTGTGATTTTGCCTGATGTTTTGCATCGTTGTGACGTGTTTGCCAGTAGGTAAACTGATCTATATTCTGTTTACTGCGATCCATGGCACGTTTAAAAATTGCTTGGTCAAAGTCTTTGTAACCAAAATACTTGTCTTGAACTAACAGAGAATCAATAGCAGATTTTCCCAACGCCAAGTTGTTGGCTACTACTGCGGCTGTTTGCGGCAAGTTAATTTTATCGATCAATATGTCTTTTCGAGGATTACTAATATAATAAAATCCTTCTTCATCACGTCCTACTATATAGCCATCAAAGTTAACACGATTGTTAGGCAATGAAGAAGGAACTACATAGCCTTTCTTTTTTAGAGAGTCAATTACTGTCTTAGCAATTTTCTCTACTTTAATGAATAGTGAGGGATCAAGATCTATCATTGGCTTTAATAAGATGTTTACTATCTTTACTTATTGAGTAAACACCTTTGCGAACCAAATTCTGAGCAACAATATATTCGCGCTCATAAAGACTGTCAATGGATAGATTGTCGGAATGACTTTCAAGAAACTGTTGTTCTTCGTTGTTTAATATAACAGGCACATCTAATAGTTGATAAATTTTCATCTTTGACCTGCCAATGTTTTAGGATCAACTTTAATTGTGCCAAATTTATTTCCGGTTAGTTCAATACCAGTATTGTCAATTTTGCCTACTTTAAAATCATCCATTCCGGGAACTTTAAGTTGTGATCCCGGTTTTAGTGTTTGTTGTAATTCTTGTGTAGTAGGGGCTCTGTCATACGCGGCTTTTGATTCTGCATCCCATCGACTTTGATCTATTTGCCCTGCGGTATTACCCATGTTAGCACTACGAGCAACTGCGGCACCGCCTAGTTTAGCAAGACTGCCCAATGAAGTAGCCTTACCGCCAGTAAGACCACTTAGGAAGGCAGCGCCGGCGCCCATAGGTTTGCCGCCTTGTTGAGCAGGTTGCGCTGTCTGTTGTGCAGATTGTTGACCCATTGGTTGTTTTTGTTGAGAAGTAGCAGGTGCTGGCTGAGGAGTTTGTGTTCCCCCCGGAGTTGCTTGTTGTGCGTTTGCAGTACCTGTAGCCCCAGTAGTAGACGCTGGAGTTTTAGTTTGATTAGGATTAGGAGTAGGAGTAACTGATCCTGGAGTAGGTTTAAGATTACCTATGTTACTTGCATTGAATGTAGGGGGTGTACCTGCGGTCTGTTGTCCCGAGGGACTTTTTTGTTTGGCCGCATCTATAGTTTGTTTAAGTGCTCCTGCAATTCCAGGTGGGCCTAATTCAAAAATAAATTCTCTTGCTCTCATTATGGCATTTTAGTTAAGATAAGTCCAATCAATGACAGCATGGCTACAATGATTGTTCCGGCGGTGCCGATAAGAATCTTAATAGTGTTAAGACTGCTTTTTTCTACTGTGTCTTGAAGAGTGCTTAGTTTGCCTTCAACACTATTCATTCTTTGTTCTAAAGCGTCATAACGCTGTGCGCATAACTCAACGTGTGCTTCTAAGTTTTGTTTCTCTATCGATGTGGGGGTAGACATCTCTTTCTCCTGTTATGTAATAACTACCGTTTGCCATAATGAAGCCTTAAGAGTTGCCTTGAACGAGATTTATAATTGTGTTTTTTGTCGCAGGGTTTGATACATCAAATACTGCTGTGACTATATTTACCGTTTCATCTAATTTTTCAATTACTGGGACTTGGTCGATGCTACTGAATAAACCACCTAACCGCCCTGTATCGTCGCTGAAAATGTTAGTACGATCTGGTCTAAACAACCAAGTCCACACACGGTGTTTGCCTTTGTACTCGGATCCAAATCCAAGTCCTTTAACATCAACTAGTTCCGATGATGGTGAATCGTCGTATTCTATGATACTGCGAATTTCTATACATTGGTTTAGTGTGGTCCAATTCTTATGTTGATCTAACTGTTTAGGTGTTCCTTGATTGGGACGCTTCACACCTGTGTTAGTAATATCAATAAGGGTCTTGATTTGTATTGTTTCCATAATATACCTATATAATATATTTATGGTCAAAAGAAAAGGGAGTTAAAAAACTCCCTTAATCTGTTTCTAATTTTTAATATTAGAATACAAAGGCTGCAACAGTAGCACTGCTTAGGTGAACACCGTTAACTGTACCTAGAGCAACAATACGGCTTTGTAGCGCGGCGGCTGTAGTAGCACCGTAAGCGGCACCAGAACCGTCATCGTTTGGACCTGTACCTAAAACAGCATTACTTAGACTGCTGTCGCCTAGAGCCTCTAGGCTGAAACGTAGTGTACGTGTTGTTGTGTTCAATGTACCAATACGTCCAACAGTACCAATTTGGCCAGTTGCTGTTTTGAAGATTTGGTCTAAAGCACCAGTTGGTGTGCCGTAGTCAGCACTTAATGCTGTTGAACCTGCGGCTTCAACGTCACCACTCCAGAAAGTGATTGTATACTCTTGTAAGGCAACGCCTTCGAAGTTATTGTTGTGGCCAGTATATGGCGCACTAGATCCGTGAATTCTTGTAATTCCACCCATGATTTTTCTCCTTGTTAATCGGACCACTCTCTGTGGTCATCGTGCAAATATTTAGTCAAATTGGAAAAAAAGGCCGTTAATCGGTATCTTTTGAGTTACCTTCAATCAACTTAAGGCCCTTGGCAGTTTCCCTACCATCACGTAGTTTACGTATACCACGTGTAAACTTAGCAGGATCGGCAGATCGTATGCTGTTAAGTAAACGTTTTTCTAATTCAAACGCGGCTTCTGGATCAAAGTTTTCTCTAATGGTGGCTATTAAATTAATAGCAGAATCTATAACATGATTGGCTCGAGATTCTATGATAGATTCTGCATCCTTTTTTACTGCTATGGAATTGAGTTCTTCTAATAGAGATCGAGTTTGACGTTTCACTTAACTTTCCTTTTGAATATTTATTGTTATGTAACATCTATTATAGCAAAAGTTTTTGACAAAACAAAACCTTGCAAATTGTGCGGTCGCAATATATAATGTATAAATACTCAGTAGAAACCATGAGTAATACATTTTAACACACAGGAGAAAAAAATGTCTAAAATTATCCAAAAGATACTAAAGTTTTTTGAAGGTAACCCACAAAGTCACCTAGAAGCATATATCACAAGCAAACGACCTACTAACTGTGCCGAAGTTGAGCACTGGGCTAGAGTTTATTCTCAACACAATACAGCCTGGAGGGGTCTATAATGTTTAAATCAATTAAAGAGTTTTTTGTGTCAATAGCAGAAGCAATTATTGCGGCGCGTCAAGCCGAGGCAGATCTGGTAATTCGTCGATTTAAAGGACAGTGATAATGGCTGAATTTATTAGAACCTTTAACGAGCGTGAATATGGGCCAATCATTACTATGATTATTACTACCGTTGCAATTGCCTGTTTGGAAATATTTACGTGACCTACTTAGATACACTATTGATGTTGCTACGTTGGGCAAGAGAGGGCTGGGAAGTACATCCCATTATCAATAACGAGTTCCACGGCTGGTTCTGACCCGATAAATATTGGCATGAAGTTAGTGTACATACACGGTGCTAATGCCACCCGTGAAAGTTTCAATTATATTCGAAAGAAAGTTGGTTCTGGCATTGTTATCGACTACGATAGCAATAACGGTTTTGAAAACAATTTAAAGGATATGGTAGAAACATTGGCCCCACATAAAAATATATTTTTTGTGGGGCATAGTCTCGGTGGCATATATGCATTACATCTTGCTAACTATATACCTGCACAGGTACTAGGAGCAGTTACACTGAGCACACCGTACGGTGGAGCAGAAGTTGCAGACTATGTTCAGTACTTTTTACCGTTTAGTAGACTTATGAAAGATATAGGTCCCAGCAGTTGGGTTATGCGTCAAACAGATCATATTAAGATTCAGCATCCGTGGACCAATGTAGTTGCTACTAATGGGAAACATCCTTTCATGGTACAACCTAATGATGGTGTTGTTACCATTGCCAGTCAGCGTCATCATGTTGACATGGAGTTGATTGAGGTAGAAACTAATCACTACGAAGTTGTGCTAAGTGACACAGTGATTGATATTATTAAAGAACGAATAAAAAAGTTCTAAGAATCATTTGCTATTGAGTCACAAGGCCTGTATAATAAATACATGGCAACAAATAAGTTGTTGCTATCACAGACATTAACACACAAGGAGAATACAATGTCATTCGAAACACCAAAATTACCAGAAGTTAAATTTAACAAGAACGGTTACGAAATCCGTACAGATATTTTAGGAATGGCTAAAAGCCTAGTACAAGAAGATTTTCAAGCAAAGTTTGCTGGATGGGAAATGACTGCTACTCGCGATGAGAAGACTGGTCAAATTGTTAGTACAGTTGCTATGCCATCATTTCCAGGACTTGACAAAGTTCTAGAAACAGCGGAAAAAATGTATAGTTTTGTTAACCAAGGTGCTACTAGTACTAAAAAATAATAATAATTAAGGCGTAGCCATCATTAGTCCAGACCCCGGGTAACTCCGGGGTTTGTTATTTGTATTAAAGTTTGATGCTGTCCAGGAGGTATTCCTAAAATTTGAGCGTTAGGAAATAACTTTAAAAATTGCGGAATCTGATAATATGTACAAATTGAATCGCAATTTAAATTAATATCTTCTTGATCTAATACAATATCTTTGCCATTAAGCCAATAAGCAACAGTATTGTATTTTATAGTTGAAAAATCTATTTCAGGAATACTGTACCGGTCATAGACCCAACGATAAAATGGTTGAAATACTGCTGAAGACCATATAGTAAACATCAGTTTGCCGCCTGGGGCCAGCACTTCTAATAAATTATCTATTTCTTGTTTAGCCTGTGTCAGACTCAAATGTGTGAACACACTATAGGCTATGATTACATCAAATTTATCATCAACAAAGTCTGTTATCTTAAGGTCCTGTATTCCATTAGGATTATAACTAGGATGCCATTTATCATAATGTATAAAATTAAATCTAGGATGCTGTAATCTAGCCTGTTCAATTGATGGACGATTTAGATCAACACCTAGATAGTTGTGAGGAGTTATATTGGTACCTGCATTAGATACGTAGTTTCCTACATTACAGCCAAAGTCTAATATCTTATCTATTGTCCAGTCTATAGTATTATTGTATTTGAAAATTTCAAATAGATCTTTATTGTTAGGCTGTACGTATTCTGCTTCTTTAATTGGTGCGGGTTTCATTAACTAATTGATTGTATATAACGTTGTTTATGTCTTGATAGCCTCTATCAATATATTTTTGATAATATCTTAATTTGTTGAAGTTGAATTGAGGATGGCTAAGACCGCCAAATAAGTGATCATTATTTTCAATCATCAACTTATTTTTAATATCATTCAATGTGGTATCACTCATGATTTGCGTAACACCATCTGTACATATTGCACACATAGTTAGATTTGCCCATTTTACACGGTCGTCTGCTGTGAGATCATGTGTTATCAACTGTATTATGTTTTGTTTTTTAAATAACTTAACTATAAACGGCATTTCGTATACTTCTCTATCAAATCCGACGTTTTTAAATTTATCAACCATTTCTTTAAATTGAAATCTTGTACGGCAAATAATATCGATATCGTTTGGGATCCAGGTAGGATTGTTTTCTAAAATATGTGTTAGCAAACTGCCTGTTATGTAAGGTCCGTTTACTAGATCAAACTCACATAAAGACCTTAACTCTTGTAAGCATTTCTTACTGTCAGCAAATGAATCTAGCATGATTATTTTTTAGCGTGTTTTTTCCGGCCTGACTTCATATTGGCCAGCCAATGCGCCATACGAGCCTTTTCACCTGACGAATGTTTGGCAGTATTTCTTAAACTGCTAATACTGGCCTTGGTATTGACACCACTACGTTTGGCAAGCCCTTTTCGTCCGGGATTCTTACCGTCTGCAAAATTTTCCATTGCTTGATCACGTTCGTAATCTAGGAATTTTTCAGCAAACTCTTGGCATTCTTGTCTTATGTTCTTATCACGAGTTTCCATTATATCAAATTCTCGATCATCTTCTGGTTGTGTAGGATCCATAAATCCACAGTAGACTTTGGTAACGCCTACTTTGTTTAGTAGTTCTGTACAGGATTCTTGATAACGTTCATCCATGTGTTCTGAACAAGGCGAACAAGTGGTAAGCACAATACTGCCTGGTGGAATAGCACCATGTTGTGATTGGTATTTGTCTATGGCTACACGTTCTGCATGACGTCTTGTGCCGTTAGGTCCGGGCATGTTAAGTCCTGCTACCATACGGTTATCTGGATCTAATACACAGGCTGCGACCATTCCGTATTTTTCCGAATCTATATTTTGCCCTTTATTAACCATCTCAGCAAGTTTATTCAGTATTCGATCTAACTTGGGGTAATTGTGTATTTCTTCACTGCTTTCACGCAAATTCACCGCCGGTTCGTCAAAATATTGGCGTGAAGCCTTGTTAAAATGGCGCATGATAACACCCGCTATCTCGTGTGCTTGATTTTCTTCTGCCGAACCTGTTTCACCGCTCCGAGGCCCCAGTCGGTGTTCAACACCCTGTTTGTAGTGTACTAATTCGTGTGCTAATGTACGCACAATGTCTAATGGATGACGATCTTCTATAGCAAGGTATATAACACCTTCATCATTGACAAACTTACCAAATGTAGGTTGATTTTCATCATTGATTTTTAATTCTAATTTAATTGGGGGTAGTTTGTCTATCTTTAACTCTTTCATTGCAAAGGGCAGAAAGTCTCTAAAGATTGCTATTAGATCGGGTTGTTTTGCTTCAGATAGAAATTCTCGTGCTCGCATTGATGTATTTAGTGCTGGTTACTTTATCCAGCGCACACTACGCGGTGCAGTCCAATTGTGCGGACGCCTGGGCAAGCAAGCCTGCCCCCGTGACGACAACGGTCCCTAAGGTGGGTTTTTGTCATCTGGATATGGTAATCCTACCATACCACAGCCAAAGCGGGATAGTCCTTCAACGATATCGTTAAACAGGACTGTAAGGATTTCTAAAACGGTCATGGCCATCGTCCTCCGGGTAAACTGGGTATTGGTCTTTAGTCGGCTCGTCCGCACTTGGCTCGTTTGGCATTGGTCAGTGCCCCATAGTCTACAGGCCACTCTGTGCCTGGTGTAATTTCTCTAGCGTTAACAGGAAAATTAAACTGTATGCCTGCTTGACTTTGAATGTTAGAAATCATAGTACGAAATTTAGTTAAGTCATTGCCTAGATTAACATAGGGTTTAGTGTGTGGAAAACTCCAGCCAGCAATTTCTTGTGTGGCATTGTTTATGACAATCTTATAGTAACCGTGCGGAACAATAACTCCATTACCAATGAACTCATCACCTTGTCCGTAGAATGCTCCTACATAGATAGTGTATGATTGATTACGTTGTACTGCCCAACCTCGTACACTTGTTTCTAACAGTTTCCAAATGCCGCGGTTTAAACTTCCGTGTTGTGGATACATATTGGTCATTAGGAATGATTCATATTCTACAATCTCACTCCACGATAAATCACCATCTGGCGCGGCATGTCCTTTGTCGTAACCTGTACCAGTGTAGTCGTCTGGTCGAGCACCGCCTTGTACTGATTTGTCAGCAACAAAAGCGTTTGTTCTTGGCCAGCATCCTAATGCGTTAGGAGGTGTTAGCGTATAAGCAACATAGGCAGGAATCTTAACAGGTGCATCATACACAACTAGATATGCTTCTCGGCAAATTGGTTGTGCTGGACGCTGTGTGGCCGCAAAACCATATGGGCTGTGTACTTGACATGCTTGTGGCGGTAGTGGAGGGCGTTGATCCCATGCTTGTGCTAGACTTGTGGCCGCTAGCAGGAGCGCAAATAGAAACTTCTTCATAATAACCTTTAAGTTGGTTTATTATTTATTATAAACTTCCATTACCGTAGATCCAAACACCGCCTATAGCATTGGTAGTACAGTAGATCTGTAGCATAAAACTGCTCTGTGCTGATGCTCCAACACCCTGCATGGTAAAGGTGTTAACACCGTTGCTACACTGGCTGGCTGTGACACCGCTGACTGTAAAGACATCATTAGTAGCGTGTGGAGTGATAAACATCTCAACCTTTCTACCTGGTGTAAATCCAGTTAGGGTTATAGTTCTATTACCGTTAGCACTAGGTTGCCAATGTACAAAAGTTGGACCAGACAAATCTACAGTAAGATTAGTAGCAGTACTAGTTCCAGTTGTACTAGTGATTACCTGAGGTACTGCCCATATAGTAACGGCACCCGTTGATGTTGATATGGCGGTACCTGTACCTGCTGTGAGACTGGTAACTCCAACCGCACCTGTGGCACCTGCTGGGCCAGTCGGTCCTTGGCTACCGGTAGCACCTGTCGGGCCACCTGTTCCTGTTGCGCCAGTAGCACCGGCTCCCGTGGCTCCTGTTACGCCAGTTGATCCCTGACTGCCAGTTACGCCAGTTGATCCCTGACTGCCAGTTACGCCAGTAGAGCATTGATTTCCCTGTAGGCCAACACCAGTGGCAACTG
>Ga0136642_1000500_pt1 | contig 20548 bp, 8 predicted proteins | sample LowCatLa1302831Y_FD_115313 | JGI IMG/M metagenome (GOLD analysis project Ga0136642, IMG submission 115313) | Freshwater microbial communities from Lower Cathedral Lake, Yosemite National Park, California, USA - 13028-31Y | ecosystem: Environmental > Aquatic > Freshwater > Lake ... | reverse complement strand
TTTATTGTTTTATTTGTTTATTCAGAATATTGTGAAATTAAATCAAAATGATGAAGTCTTTCAATGAACAACAACACATCCGTGCAAATGGTGATTGATGGAGTCCAGTTATACCCCTCGTTGTTATAATGAGAATTGTGACGGTCAACAAGTTCTTGATAATATTCACCCAATACAAATCCTTTGGGTAAATGGGTCATGTCATTGTTTTCTTCAATCAAAGACCATACTGGTGCATCAAAAGGGTACATTGGAGTAAATTCAATCTTGAATTTGAGGTTGATGGTTTTATTGGTATATTCTGAAATCAATTTACAGATTTCATTAGGCAAATCTGCGAATTCAAGCACATTGCTGGGTGTATTTTGTGTAGTATATTGTACCGTAAAAATACAAAACATATTTTCTGGGTCCTTTTCAATAGTAAACGAAATATTATCTTTTTCTTTGGGAATAATACCAAAATATGTTTCAATCTTGGTAGAATTCAATAGTTTCTGAAAGCGGTTCCAGCGGTGGAGAACGGGGTCCTTCACTGAAGATTGTCCTACTGGTTCTGTTGGTTCCATATTGGTTGTTTGTGGTTGATATCATATTTATTAATTTACACAAAATATATCAATTTTTCACTGTTTTTCCTATTATTATTTCAAATAGTAGTCTGATCAAAAAGTTGTTAGTAAAAGTATTCTGAGATTTTTGATTTTGGACATTTTAAAAATGTCCATTTTGGATTTTCTTGGCGGACTTTTTCTTTTGTTTTTTCAAAAAATGGGTTGGGAGCATAATGCAGTAAAATCATTTTTTTGTTAAAATAACTGACTGCATAAAATTTTTTTATCTTTTACGGGTAATATTATATTTATTCTCCGTAATGGATATAAACGGGAAAGTGTAGAATATACAATGGATAAAAAAAAGTTCGACACGACAAACACACAATATAGGTGTGTATCGTGCGACCATTTATACTGTAGAAAGTATGATTACGAACAACATCTAAAAACAGGAAAACATAAAAAAAAAACGGCGGATAATATGAAAAAATTACACGCAACATCTTTCGGTAAAAAGAAAAAGAAAATACAAACTACATATTTTTGTAATTACTGTGATTTTTCTACCACAATAAAAAAAGACGCAATTACACACCTAACAACAAAACAACATATTCAAAATGAGAGCAAGGAAGAAGAAATTTTAGAAATAGTTCAACAATATATATGTACGAATTGTGATACATCATACAATAAATATAAGAGTTGTTGGGAACATTCCAAGAGATGTCAAGGTAAAAAAGAGAACATAATTGTAGAATTGACTGAAATTCTTCCTGAATCATTAGTTCCCGAGACGGCAAAGCCGTCTCTTGAAACTAATCTCGGTTTCAATTCCGCATCTCTTCGAGATGCTGCATTGAAATCTCCAAGCACGGAATTTCAAAAAAAAGATGCAATGGAAATACTCGTTGAAAAAATTATTGATATTAGTAACAAGCAAATGATGGAGAACAACAAACTTATGGAACAGATATTAAATGCGGTGAAATCAGTATTAACACAATCGAATCATGTAACAACCAACAACACAAACAATAATACCAATTGTAATAATACAAATCAACAATTCAATCTTAATTTCTTTCTGAATGAAACCTGTAAAAATGCTATAAATTTCTCGGATTTTATTGAAAATATACAGGTCTCTAGCGATGATTTGGAGAACAATGCGAAAATGGGGTTTGTCAATGGAATGACAAAACTCATCGTAGATAACCTCAAACAAATGGAACTCAATGTTCGACCAATCCACTGCACGGATGTGAAGCGTGAAACAATTTATGTGAAAGAAGAGGACCAGTGGGACAAAGAGAACAGTAACAAGGTAATCCAACGAGGAATTCAAGATATAACCTGTAAAAATATGCAACAGTTGTGTCAGTGGCGTGAAGAGAACCCAGAATATACTGATTATGATTCAGGTCTAAGTGATTTGTCGATGGTAATGCAACAGAATTCCATGGCTGGACCAAAAAGAGATGAATTTTATTCTAAAATCATCAAAAACATCGCAAAAGATACCATTTTAGACAAGAAAATTATGGTGTAATGGGTAATGATTCTTCATCAATGAGTATATAGTCGTTAATAAATAAACAACGGTCTAATGGAGTCATTTTTGTCAACAAAACTCGGTTTTTTGTATCGACATTCGTGGTCCTGTGAAAATTTTGTATATATATATATCTTAGTCTATTCACGCCGAATCTTTTTTTGTAATACAGGATCAAATCGTGTAGTAAAATGCGTTTATTTAACATCGTCAGGTAATAATCTTCTATCAATTGATAGTCATTGTTGAAAGAGCGTATATCCAACAAAAGATTTTCAGGTTTTGTTCGATAAGTGTAAGGTGCAATATGATTAATGATAATATCTTGAGGTAACATATGGAATAATGAAGTGAGAGACTTCATTATGTACAAAATAAATAACTTTATATAATATCAAGTTATTATATATATGTCGCAAATCCCTCAATTTTTAGCAGAGGGTGCTTATGGATGCGTACATCGTCCAAGTTTGCGTTGTAATGAATCGAAAGACATAAACTATAGAAATAAATTATCAAAAATAATGTCATCAAAGAATGCAAGAAAAGAATTACAAGAATATATATTGATTGATAAAGTAGATCCAAAAGCAGAATTCTATTTAGGTAAGCCCGAAACATGTAAATTTGAAAAAAGTAATGTCAATAATCCACCTGTATCGAAATGTAAAATAGGAAAACAAATATTAGAATCTAATGAAAATTATGATTTGATTATTATGAATGATGGTGGTGATAATTTAGCAGATTTTGCAATTAAAATGAAAAAAGTAAGTAATAATGTAGAAAACCGAAAAATAATGACAAAATTTTGGAAAGAAGCAAAACGACTGTTGTTAGGAGTACAAGCATTTGTAAAATATAATATAATACATCACGATTTAAAACCACAAAACATTGTGTATAATTCTGTGAGTAATCGTTGTAATATTATTGATTTTGGATTAATGGAAAATATAAATAAATCAAAATGGGATGCAAAACACAATGTGTACGGATATAGTTTTTACCATTGGAATTTTCCTACAGAAAGTATATTTTTAAATATATCAGAATTTCAAAAATATAACAATTTAAGATTTACAGAAAAATTAAAATATTGTACCAAAATGATTGCAAAAAATTTGGACCAAATGTCTGTGTTGTATTCGTATACTATGAAAAATACCCTCGATGAAAAAGGAGACCATCTAAAAGAATGGAGTGATTTCTTTTTAGAAGATGTAGGTGATATGCATTATAACTTTTTGTTAGACAAAAGTTTTGAAACATATGATGTATATGGTCTTGCATTGTCACTGTTGTATGTATTAGAAAATACCAAACATCTTATCGATGAAAATATATATTTGAATTTAAAACAATTATTTGATTCTATGATGACACCGAATTTGATAAAACGCCTCAATATTGAGGAAGCGATTAAACGATATAAAGATATTTTGTCATCAATTGAAAATAAAAAAAACAAAGAAATAAGCGAATTAAATTTAGATGAAAATATTGAGGAATTAGTCAACGACATTAAAACTCCTATACCAAATTCTAAAATAATAGCGAATATGGTTCCTGAACCGATTATTAAAAAAGTAAAGGCAAAACCGAAGAAAAAAACACAAAAAATCAAATCAGCAAAGAAATGTCCTGAAGGCAAGGTTCTCAATCAGAAAACGAAACGATGTAATAAAATAAAAACACAAAAATCCAAATCAGCAAAGAAATGTCCTGAAGGCAAGGTTCTCAATCAGAAAACGAAACGATGTAATAAAATAAAAACACAAAAATCCAAATCAGCAAAGAAATGTCCCGAAGGCAAGGTTCTCAATCAGAAAACGAAACGATGTAATAAAATATATGTATAAATTATAAAAACAAAATGCATGCGTTCATGTTTCTCTTCACTGCTCTCCTTTTTTACATTTTGACCCCTGGAATCCTCCTCACTATTCCCATGGGTTCCTCGAAAACCGTAGTAGCTATCACACATTCCATCGTATTTGCACTTATCATGACACTCACTCACAAAATGGTATGGGAGTGGGGTGTTGCGAATGGTCTAATTATGAAATCACAGCATAATAAGAAGATGGAAATGTACTAAAATAATATCTTTATAATCTCGCAAAGGTATTATTATCAATTACTAAGGCTGTGGATTTCGGATAAAAATTCTTCGTCGTTTTTTTCAACAGTTTTACCGTATCTACCTTGCAAAATGGAGACAACAATGGTGGTAAGTTCGTCGGTCGTAGCTTCGAGAACCCAAATTTCCCCAGTTTTGATGTTTAAAATCTTAAAATTTCTGGGTTCTCTTTCAGTGATCCTCCATAACCAGGCATAAATAATGACCTGTAATTGATGGTCGATGGTAATTTTAGTAGTACATTTAAGTTCCCACATAGTTTTTTCTGTCAATAAATCGACAATTGCGGAGAACCTAAACCTAAAGTTCTCCAAATTTGTACCAGAAAAGTGATGTAGTAAACAAATATCTATTTTTTCGTGTAGTTCCTCCAAAGAATGATGAATAATTGTATGTTCGGTCATGGGTAAATCAGAATTCTTATTACATTCATCGTGTAAAACCAAATCTAATCGTGATTTACATAATTCAATCATTATAGGTGTTAACCAATTGTAGTCAGTTCTCCGAATTTGTTTCAATTTAAAGTACAATCTTTCTTGTATAGAAACATATACATTAGCAAGAAAGAGGTAATCGTCAATGGTTTCACATACAGTAGGTAAATCTTTTACAATATCTTTAAAAAATTGGTGTTCATTATCTTTCATTTCCAAGAGAGATGATTCAATCATGGTGTAGAGAACATTTTTCTTATCTGAATTGCCATATTTTTTCTGTATTTCATCATAATACATGGCAGGTAAAGCAATACCATTCAAATCACTGACATCTTCAAACCCATATTCGGTAGCTACGACACTCGGAATATCAAGAGAACCACCGTCTTCGGATAAAAGCAAACTGTCTTGGGTAGTTTTACAGGTAAAAATACGGTCAATTAAGGGTGAAATCACATCCATGACAGAATCGGAGATGAATTTAATGAGACCTGTGGGTGTTTCATTCTTTTTTTCGATGAGTTTTTTGGAAGAAGATTCAATTTCAATGGGTTTGTAGAATAAAATGCGAGGTGTACCTTTAAAATGAACGTATTCGGCGTCAATCATTTCGTGATGCCCCATTTTTAAAAAATCAAGTGGACGGTCAGTGGCGTGTTGTCCAAATTCCAACAGATAAAGACGATGTGTTGCTCGAGTGGCGGCAACATATAAGGTATTTGGACATACATTGGGGTCAGCAGTTCTCGCAATGTAATGAAAATAGCCTTGGTCAAAGCCCACAATGAAGACGTGTTTGCGTTGGCGACCCTTTACAGCGTGAAAAGTTGAAAAAACGATTTTACCGTCCACTACACGGTCATCTTTGTCCTGATCGAACATCGGAATATAACAAGGAATATTGTTTTCAACCAAAATGTTCTCTATTTTACGGATATTACTATTGGCACCGCGCACCGAACCACCTAAAACAAAAATATCACTAGGTTTGTCACCATATTCTAGCAAATTCTGTATTTCATAAACAACAGTTTTTACAATGTTATGTCTCGAATTACGAATATAAATAACGGGTTCTCCCTCCCTACAAGCAAACATACGTTCTTCACCCAACATAACTCTATTCACAAAATGGGCAATGGGATGTGTAATTCGGTAAGAAGTCTGTAAAGTACACTGTATAAAATTACTATCTTTGATAACTAATGCATTTTTTGAGGGTCTTCCGCGGCGTTTGACATCGGGTTCTCGAAATACTTCCATAAAAGACCAAATTTGTTCAGCACGAGTCAAAAATCGTGCATCGGCGCCTTTGAATTGGTATAAGCATTGATGATAATCACCGAGAACCAACAATTGTAGTCGTGTATGTCGAGTATCAAGGATGAATTTTCGTACAAATTGATAATATAATAGGGACATATCTTGTGCTTCATCGAGAACCAGGATGTCAAATTCAGGTATAGGACTCTTTATAGGTGTTTTTAAAAATAAAATATGTCTTAATTCAGTGTCAGTATGGGCTGAAGGTAAATAATATTTGACAGCTAATGAGTGAAATGTATGAATTGAAATATTGGAGAACTTTAATAAATCTACCTTTTCTTTGATTTCATGTCGCAAACGCGAATTATATGTTATTTGAAGGATCCGTTTTTCGGGAAGTTCACGGGCAATGGACAAAATAGTCGTCGATTTACCTGAACCAGCAACAGCATTAACAATAACATTTTTGCCTTGTTTTATATGATTAATAATAAGTTGTTGTTCCTCACTAGGAGGTAATAAATTAGATACGGTCATGAATATCTAATGTATTTTTGTTTTTAGACTCTTTTTATTAACGACTTTTTCGGGTACAGCGGGATGATTGAGATAAAGGTAAAAAATTTTTGTTATTTTCGATGGCACTTAACAAACGAATTTGTTTTTCAGCGCGTTTTTTGGTAGTACATTTGGCAAATACGTGTTTGGTGTTTTTATTATACACCATAAAACAAGATTTGTTGCGAACTTTACGGATAGTGTAGGGCATTTTTATACATTATAATGAGATATGTCTGGCAAAATGTTGACAATTGTGATTGTAAAGTTGAAATAACGGGTCCCAATCTTGAATCCTATTGTACGTAGCGATGTCAATGTCTTTGATTGAATCTAATGTAGTTAACATATAATGTGGGTTATCTAAAATGGTTTGGGCAGCGGTTGAAGAATCACATTTATCTACAAAAAAAACCTGTATTTTACCTTTAATTTTTTTGCCTAAAAAAATATATAACGCTACATCTAATTTTGTTATATCTTCATCAGGTGAAAAATCAACAGCATATAATTCTTTGTATTCGATTTGATTATCTTCGAACGGTGTTGTTTTGAGTAAAACGACATGATGTGCGTTACATATATTCATAGAATCATATACAGGTGTATAAATTATTTTTGTAAATAATTTTCCAGACAATAAATGTGGAATAAACAGTAAAAATGATATAATTTTCATATAATTATATAATTACACATACTGAATAAGCTTTAAATCGGTTAATAACCAGTATAATTAGCTGGATAACCTGTACCAGATGTCTTAACAGTAAGTGTTACACCGTTGTAACCAGCTTGATAATAGTTATCACCGACAACATCCAAACCTCTGTAAGGCAATTGAGGTTGATTCAATGTATTAATTTGTATTTTATTACCGAATATATTTGAATTGGATACGGTATTCGCAGTACCAGAAAACAAATTACCACCTAACCCGAACCAATTGATTCCATTAAGAGAGTAGGCTTGGGTATTACCAAAGTTGGTGTTGGTGGAACTGGCATTGCAATTACCGACAGCTCCCCAAGTATTACCGTTCCATGTTATATTATTACATTGATAGCTGAAAATCGTTCCACTGTTGGGTACGGCGGTCCAAACATTACCTGTGCGTGAATAGGCCAACGTATTACCACCTTGACCTCCTGCTACCCAGAGAGAACCGTTCCAAGCCACACTAGACGACAATGTAGTAAAAGGTCCTGTACTAGCCGCGATACCTGTCCAATTAAGACCATTGTAAGAATACGCGAGTGTATTTCCAATTGGACTCACGGTCGAACCACCGCTATAACCGGTAGCAACCCACATGAACCCATTCCAAACAGCAGATGTTGAACTATTATAAAAAGTATAGTTACCCAAACCCGTCCAATTCGTACCATTGTAAGAATATGCTAAGGTGTTAGCACCTTGACCGCATGCAACCCAGTATGTGCCTTGCCAAACTACCCAATTACAAGAATTCAAAAACACCGTATTACCTAATCCGAACCATTGTGTACCGTTATAAGAATAAGCCATGGTGTTGCCGCTAGGTAAACTGGCACAAGTTCCACCGGCTACCCACATTACACCGTTCCAAGCGGCGTCATTAGCAGCTAAATAAAATGTCGAATTACCCAATGGTGTAGATACCATAGTATTAGTCGTAAAAACAAGTGTGTTTCCAACCACTCCCGTATAACTAGTGCCATTACCTGTATAGCAATTACCAGTGAGTATCCAATTAGTACCATTTGATGATGTGCCTGTGCACGAATTGGTGAAAATAGTAGAACCACCACCGGGACCCATAGGAAACCATTGTTGTCCGTTGTAAGAATAAGCCAAAGTATTACCGGTATTTGTAGCACCGGGAGTCACTAGCGAACCTCCACCAATCCAGATTGCATAAGTATTACCAGGTGTGGTGGTATAATTCGTTTTGACTAGGGGATATCCAACACCTTGATTACCATTCCAAACGATGCGATTAGCGGGTCCATGAATAGTAACATTAGTCTGTGGAATAAAAATATTGCCATCAGATGAATGAGCGATAGAATTCATATAGGTTCCACTACTTGCTGCATAACCATAACCAGCGGCGACCCAGTATCTACCATTCCATGCGACAGAATTGCACCAACCGTTAGGGTAATAATAACTAGGAGTGGTGGCTAATGTGGAAGTGGTTGTGAAAATAGTATTGGCAGTCTGAGAGCGATTCCAAAATGTACCGTCCAACGACCATGCAACCGAATTACCACCTTGACCGCCAGCAACCCACATTGTGCCTGTATTATTGGAAGCAATATCATTACCATAAGTGTTGAAAGTGAAACTACCGAGACCGGTCCATGTGATACCGTCAACTGAAATGGCCATTGTATTACCAATAGATATCCCGCTATTAACTGTTGCACCAGAATAACCCACAGCAACCCAGTAGGTACCGTTCCATGCAACGCCATTACCAGAAACCAAAAAGGTTGAATTACCTAATCCCGTCCATTGAATACCATCGGGTGAATAAGCCATTGTATTCGCGCCACGACCCACAGCTACCCAATAGGAACCATTCCATGCTAGACTATTACCATAACCGTTAAAAACGCTATTACCTAAGCCAAACCAAGTAAATCCGTCAGGTGAATATCCAATTGTATTACCGGCGATGCCTGCTGATTGTCCAACTGCAACCCACAAATTACCGTTCCATTGTACGTTGTTTACGGATAAATTAAATGTATAATTACCCATACCAATAAAAGTATTACCTGCATTACCGAGGAGTGTGTTACCGCCAAGTATGTGAGAAAAAGCCAAAGTATTTTGAGGTAGAGTAACAGCCGATGTAAAATTATATATATTTCCATTGATAGAACCAGTTGTAGTTTTATCAGAAAGTAATACATTTGTATTGATTTGTGTAGTTAATGCTGTGGTTGTGAAGTTTGCATTTGAAACACCGTTGGAAATAATTGAACCGGAAGATATCGCACCTCCAGTAGCAGTACCAGCTGCTAAATAAGCAAAATTGGAATAATATCCCACAAGACCTGAAGAAGCAGAATTAACGGTACTATTCCATTGTGTGGCAATCTGACTGGCTGTAAGGGCGATGTTCCAAACGCGAATTTCACACATATTACCAATGAAATTATTAACATTACTACCAATGAGTGTAGTACCAATAAGGAAAGATGTAGCGGAGTTGGCAGTTGTTAATGTGAAAGGAATAGGTCGTTGTATACCGTCAATATAATAGTAACTACCATTATTAATGCCACTTTGTACGGTGACAGCAACATAATGCCAATTGTTATCATTCAAAGTATAATTATCGTTAACAGATGCTCCAGGAGCGCTTAGGAAATTATAAGAAGTTGTGTATATGGTTTGAATACCAACATTTGCACCAAAGTTACCTGCGATACCCATGGTGCTGGATGTATTACCACCAGATGTCGGAATACGAATCCAGGCTTCGATAGTATAAGCAGGTATAGTAGTAGAATTAAAAAGTACAGAAGAAGATGTATTAAATAAATAAGAGCAATTAGTACCAGTTGCATTACTTATAAAATTTAGCGATGCTGGCATTACATTACCTTGACTGTAATAAGGCGCCGTATTGGTCGTACCTCCAACTACCCACATATAACCATTCCATGCTGCACCGTTGGCACTCGAGAAAAGCAGAGGAGAGCGCTGGGTAATACCATTGACAGATGCATTCCACGGTGTGGTGGCATTAATGTTGTAAAGACTAGGTGTCCAATTGGCACTACCATCAAATGCATAAGCAATGGTATTACCGTTGGTGGGAGAAGCGCCGAGAACCAAAGTGCGATTTTGTGGGAAATAGAGTATATTTTCCCTGCGGCCTCCCCAAGCCGCACAAAAAGTATTGAGTGAGAATATACTGGTAGGATTATATGATGTTTGAGGATTATAACAACCAAACCAATTAATACCGTTGTAAGAATACGCCAACGAAAAATAACCAGAAGTATATTTGCAACTAGCAATCCACATGAAACCGTTCCAAGTAATATTATTAACACCCTGAAAAACCGCATTGTTATTGTTATTGGTACTGATTATGTACCAATACAGACCATCATTTGAGTAATATAAATAATTGGTATTTCCTGTTCCACTTTGTCCGGAAAGCCATATCTGACCATTATATGCCATGCAAGTATAATAATTATTGGTAGTTATAGAAGGATTATTCGTACCTGTTGGATTGATTACCCATTTAATACCATCGACAGAAGTTGAAATATAGGAGGTTGTAGTGTTTTGGCCGGAAGAAGACCAAAAAGCACCATTCCACGCCGCAGCACCAATATTGGGCTGTGATGTTGCTGCTATTGTAGTATTAAAATACCACTGAATACCATTATAAGAATAAGCCATATTATAATAAGGTGAACCGCCATAACCGACTGCTAAAAACAAAAAACCATTCCAATACACATTCGTCCAAGATATTGCAGTTGTAGTAGGTAAGCCACCCGACGCATTAGGAATCCAATTAATACCATCATACGAATATAAAAAACTATTACCGACATTAACCGCATTAGTAGTGGTGGCTACTGCTACCCATATAAAATTGTTCCATGCAAATCCACCATAGAGAGGAGTAGTAGCAGCTGTATTAAGTACGAACAAGCCCGAACCCAATCCGGTCCAGTTAAACCCATCGTAGGAATAAGCTAAACTATTTTGACCTGCGCCCATGGCAACCCAAATAGAACCGTTCCATGCGACAGCGGTACATAGTATAGTAAAAGGTGAATTCGTCATAGGAATCCAATAAACGCCGTCGTATGAATAGGCCATGGTGTAATTTTGTACATTAGCTGTGGTACCAGAAGCATTCTGTTGTCCACCAGCAACCCACAATCCAGTCTTAGAAGCTCCAAAAGTATATATCTGGTCATAATTTGGAGGAGTATCTATTACAGCTAAGATATTACCTTGTGTTATCAAGGTTGTTGTGGGTAGATTTGTGGTCACATTTAAAAGCAAACTAGTAACCTGATTTGTATAAGGGTTTGTATTTCTAGTAAACCCAGTGTAAAAGACATTATAAAATGGGTCTTGAGTTTGTAATGAATCAACATATTTTTTGGTGACCATTTGTGACTGAAATGCAGGCGCCTGTACTGAAATAGTATTACCTGAATAAAGTACACTGGTAGCAAATGTTTTTACACCGTTGACTACATTACCATAGGAAAGATCGTGAAACACTTGCCCTAAATCGGTGTAATAAACGGTATCACCGAGTGTGCTATAATAATTGGTTTTATTATAGGTAGCCATAATATATTATATTTTTATATTTTTATTTTATGATTGTGTACACAAAATAAAAATTATACAATAAAAAATTACATTATCTACTCAATGCTTCCAACAAATATGTATGAAAATCGTAGCCTCGCAAGTTACTCAAAGTAGATGCGAATAAGTATATAACAACTAAAAATAAATGTCTATATCTAAAAGATGGCAATTTCAGTTAAACCGATGCTACTATCGGTAATTGTGGTACACAAAGATGAAAACTGTAATACATAATAATCTGCTGTAGTAATGGTAAATTGGAATGTGAATAGAGTCCATGGATTTGTGTTTGCAGTAAAATTAGTAACAATTCCGTAATTGTTAATTGTGACAGTTAATTGATGTGCGGGAGAATAATAACCGATAATATTGTAATTGCTTCTTGGTGCAGCATAGAAAGACAAAGTATAAGTACCAGGATTAATATAAATGGATTGTGACAATAAAACGGGTTGATTAATAATGGTTTGTAGTATCAAAAATTGTGGGGAAGGACAATTCAAGAATCCATAAGTGCCACCTGTACCAGAAGAAATAAGCGTGTTTTGACCGGTTAGTTGCCCGCTGAGAGTCCACCCGAAAATATTATTTATCATATTAGCAGTATTCGTAGGGTAAATAATGGTCGCAAAATTACTATTAATCACCAAAGGATTAACAGCACTTGTGAATGGGCGCGCATTCACATAAACAGATGCACCTGTATGTCCGGCCTGATATACTGAATCAGATACAACTTCCAATGCCTGTGTTTTGCTTACAAATGTATTATCCAACTGGATTTTATTACCAAATAAATTTTTACAAGCAACACCAAATACATTACCAGAAAATACATTGTTTCCAATTCCGACCCATGTATTCCCATTGTAACTGTAAGCAATGGAATTACCACCACCTACACCAGTACTGTAGGATTGACCACCTGCAATGAATATTTTACCATCCCATTTGGTAGTATAACATACATTGGTAAATATACTGGCACTACCATAAGCCATATTCCAATTGAAACCGTTGAAAGAATAAATCAAAGTGTTACCAGGTTGACTGCCTAAATAAGCAGGTGACACAATAAGGTTAGCTGAGACAGCATTACCAGAAAATCCGGAAGCGACCCAAATCTTGCCATTAAAAGCCAAACTTTGTCCGTATCCACCAGGCCCGTTAAAAAAGTTGTTGGTAATACCAAACCAATTAAATCCGTTCATAGAATAAGCGAGCGTATTGCCTGTGCTCTGACTCGCTACACCAGTCCAGTTCGCAGAACCACCATTGCCTATCCACATAAAGCCATTCCATGATATAGAATTGCACGAAAGAGCAAAAACATTACCGCCCAATCCGGTCCAATTCGTACCATTGAAAGAATAAGCTAATGTATTACCATAAGCGGTATAACCACTGTTATTGCCACCCGCAATCCACATCATTCCGTTCCATTCTACGGAAGCGCCATAACTGAAAATACCGTTACCTAAACCGGTCCAATTGATACCATCCACAGACCAAGCCAATGAATTACCGTTAGAACCACCTTGTCCTACAGCAACCCATATAGCACCATTCCATTTCGCAAAAATACCTTTCACTGAAAACAAATTGGAACCCAAACCAATCCAGTTAATACCATTGTTTGAATATGCCATAGTATTGGCTCCTACACCACCAGCAATCCATCGAGAGCCGTTATATGCCACAAATTGACCCGCCGTATAAAATACGGTATTACCAAGTCCAAACCATGTGAGACCAGTTCTTGAGTAACCTAAAGTATTACCATTGATAAGACCCGATGCTGTTGTACCATAAGGACTACCAGCTGCCACCCAAAAAGGTTGACTAGATGCGTTCGCTGTCAATGCTAAACCAGTAGTGGTCGTATAATTCGTTTTGAATGTTGCACTACCTAAACCCTGATTCCATACGACACGATTGGCATAATAATTGAAATTGGTAATGGTGCCTTCGCCAGTCCAAGTATTACCATCAGGAGAATATGCAATTGAATTGCCGCCGATACCTGTAGCTATCCAATATCTACCATTATGTGTTACCGAAGTACCAGCGAGAGTGAAAATATTTTGTGTAGACCAAATATTACCGGTTGGTTTGTTCCAGTTAATACCGTCACCAGACCATGCAAGGACATTACCTATACCGCTGACGGTACTGCCCTGTCCTGCGGCTACCCACATAGTGCCTTGAATGTTGGAAGCAACATCATTTCCCTGAATAGCAAAAGTAGACCTACCTAATCCTGTCCAATTGATCGCATCCATCGAATAAGCAAGTGTGTTGGCTCCTGTGCCAGTGGCCACCCACATTGTACCGTTCCAATTAACACCGTTACATGAACCACTAAAAGTGTTGCTACCTAATCCAGTCCATTGTACACCGTCAGAGGAATACGCCAATGTATTTGCCCCATAACCAACAGCTACCCAAAAAACACCATTCCATGCCAAGCTGTTACCCCATCCATTAAAAACGGTGCTACCAAGACCAAACCATGTAAATCCATCGGGTGAATAAGCGAGTGTATTACCACCTTGACCTACCCCGACCCACACATTGCCATTCCACGCGATGTTATTTGCCGACACACTGAATGTATAATTACCCATACCAGTCCAAACATTGCCTGCATTACCGAGGAAAGTATTTCCATAAATAGTTGAGTATGCTAAAGTATGTTGTGGGCTGAGTGAATATGCACCACCGCCACCTGAATATATATACATTGTGGGTTTGTTGACAATGTCGTAAGTAACATTATTACCACCGGAACCTCCTAATGACAATTGTAAACTAATGCCACCATTGGCTGTATTTGCCAGCTGTGTACCTGCACTTATTGTACCGGTTGTTGGTGTAATAGGAAAATTAGTATAATAGGCTACAAGACCGCTGGAATTAATAGCAACATTGGTCTGCCATTGTGTCTGAATCTGTATAGGTGATATGACAGTGTTCCATATACGAATTTCAGCAATTTCGCCAATAAAGTTATTTGTGTAAGAAGTAGTATTCCATGTTCCTACACAGAATGGGTTAGTAGCATAGTTACCAGGAACCAATGTAGAAGTAAATGCGTTGGGTTTTTGAACACCATCTACATAATAAAAGCTACCATTAGTCACACCACTATTCACCGTTACCGCAACATAATGCCAATTACCATCGTTAAGCGCTTGGGTATCACTTGCTGTAGCACCTGGAACTGTTAAAAAATAACTGCTCGTTGTACCGATGGCAAAATTCGTATTAAGAGAACCGATGATACCCATACCGTTGGCATTACTAGATGCCGGAATACGAATCCATGCCTCAATCGTCCAAGCAGATTGTGTCCAAAGTGCATTAGTGTAACCAGGCATGGAAGGAGTAAAAAAAGTGTTACCAACGGGTGCAAAATAAGAAACATTACCGGCTGCTACAGTGTTAGAAAGAAAATTGAGCGAAGATGGTACTGTCAAAGGGGTGATAAAAGTCGGTATAGTATTCGGAGTACCCGCTGCGACCCATTTGGTGCCATCCCATGCTGCACCATTTCCACTTGAAAACAAAGACATTGATTTGGTGGTAGTATAATAATTGCCCGCTGAACCAGCACCCCACGATGTAATAACATTACCGCCAATCCAATTGGCACTACCGTCATAAGAATAAGCAATACTATTGGTAACTCCGGAACCTAGTGCTAACATACGAGACTGTGGAAGATATAAAACATTTTCTTTACGCCCACCCCATGCAACAAAATTTCCACGAGTTGTAAACGGCCAAGTAGAAGCAGACAACCATCCGTACAATGGACCTGTAGAAGTATAATAACACGAAGTTAGATTTTGAGATGTAGGTACAACAAACATGGACCCATTGTAAGCTATCATATTAAAAGCATAATTATTGGCCGCAATAGAATTTTGTACGTACGACCAATCGAAAATACCCGTATAAGACATAAAGCATGAATAATTGTTACCACCTGCAACTGCTAAGAAATATTGACCTGTCCAAATACACCATGTTGCGTAAGATGTAGTGTTGTTTTGGTAATTCGGGTAATTGGTAGATGAATAATACCAAATAACACCATCCCTGGAATAATAAGATGCAGAATTATATCCCGCTGGACAAGTCCATACTGTTCCGTTCCATGCTACTGCATTACAATAGGCTGAATTAGCACCGCCTATCCAAGTAGTTACATAAGTCCATTTTATACCATCGTATGAATATACCAAATTATAATTGCTGGTCTGCAGGTTAGTTGCTGCTACAAACACGGTTCCATTCCAAGCAATTTGACCACCATGATTGATAAACCCGGTCAGACCACCGTTACCATTACCAAACCATTGGATACCATCATAAGAATAAAAGAAATTATTAGTGGAATTGGTATATCTACCAAACCCTACCCACATAATACCATTCCAAGCAAAACTGCCTGCTATATTGCTAAAATCAATTGTTGCTTCAAAAACACTCATACCTAAACCTACCCAATTAATACCATCGTAAGAATAAGCCAAACCATTACCACCAACAGCACTTGAAGAGTTACCCATCGCGACCCAAATAGAACCATTCCACGCTACCGCACTACAATAATTTGTAAACACAGTCGAGCTACTCGGATACCAATTAATACCATCGTATGAATATGCCAAAGAGTATGTTCCCTGACCAGCCATAACCCATATACCACCACCAGCTACACCACCAGTAACACGGTTGCCTGCTCCAAAAGTATAAATTTGGTCGTTAGCTGGTGCATTATAAAGATTGTTTTGTTTGAAAGTAATATCCGACTTAGTAATGAGAACATTGGTAGGATATTCGATTGTATTGGTAAAATTGACAGGTGTTAACATCGGAGTAAATGATATAGCTTGAAAAATAATGTTATTAACAGAAGCCAAATTGCTGTTATCAACATACTGCTTGTTTACGAACTGATTCGGGTTATTGAATGTTAGTCGATTGATAGGATTATTTTGATAAGATACAAATCCGTTTATATTTTGATTGTTAGCATTATCCATGAATACTTGTCCCAAATCGACATAATTAATGGTATCACCCATGGTAGTGTCAAAACCAGTAATAAAAAAATTGGACATTGTTATATATTAACGATTATATAAAATAATTGTTAATCCGTATGTATTGTTTTCAAGGGTGACGAATTTAGTAAATCAACCTATCCTAAACCTGCATTATCTGTCGATATTGTGATTACGAAGTGGCAAACCGTTCGAAATTCGTCTACCACTTCGTAATCACAACACATCTTGACAGATAATATGAATACCCAGAATAGAGATTAAGCGAAGAATGTTGTCTTGTTAAAACCTGTATTGTAATAAGTATCAGCTACAATGTCCAATGTCTTGGATTGATTTGGTCCGTTAAAATTCATTTGCACCTTATTAATATTGTTCATACCGTTCGACATAAAAGTACTAGTATTGTTGTTCTGTAAAGTAACCGTGCCATTGTTGTTATACGGAGAAATGAACCAATTTAAACCATTATATGAATAAGCAAGTTGACTCGCCCCGCTACTAGACAACCCATTGCAAACAAACATGACTCCGTTCCAGAAAATATTGTTAGCTGATCCTGTAGCGCCAAAAGGGTCACTATTATTCGGTTGATTAAACCAAATTAAACCATCATAAGAATAAATAACAGAAGTGTTGCAACCATATTGTAGACCAGTACCGCATGCAACCCACAACCTACCGTTCCATGCTATTCCTCTACCACTATTACTCTTTTGTCCAAAGCCAACAGCAGTACCACCTGTTGTATTCGAAAAAGTATCACCGGATGTCAATCCAGCATTTGTAATAGGATTGGACAAAAGACCACAATACCATCTCTGTCCATCATTAGAAGCCCATAAAGAAGCATATGAACCTGTCGTTGCACCAGAACCTGGTGTAGGATTTCCGGTTACCGATGGTGCACCGACTGCCACAAATTGACTACCATTCCAAGCTAAACTTCGGCAAACAAAGTTATTCAAGTTGCAATTCGGCATATTGAACCATCCAACGCCATCCACCGAGTAAGCGACACTGTTAGTTAATACGGCACCGTTATAAGCACCGGTACCACCCATACCTATCCAGAAATGATTATTGTTGTTCCACACGAACACATTTAATATTGTAGTCAAACTTTGATTGTAGCCTACCGTCCAATTGATACCATCGTACGAATAATATTGAAGGTTATTTATGGTAGAACCAGCGATAAATACGATTCCGTTAGTATAAACAGGTCCCAAGTTATCAACAATCGGAGTTTTAGAATAGACCCAATTGATACCGTCAAATGAATAAATAAAAGCATACAATGAAGCAGAAATGTTGGTTGTTGCAGCCCATATCTTACCATTATAAGCAATGCCGACAACCATATCATAAACATAAGGCTGTACTTTGCTATTCCATACAATACCATTGGTGGAATAATAGAGTGTTGATTTTTGTCCAAAGAAAATGGTCAAATTGGAAGTAGTATTCAAATTCGATTTAACCAAATAGTTATTTTTAATGTAATTGGTTCCCAAACCTTGATTCCAGACTGCGCGCTGACCCGAACCCGTAAATAAACCTGCTCCAAGACCGGTCCAAGTCATTGCATCAAACGAATAAGCATTAGTATTGGTACCAGCACCAGAAGCTAGCCAATACTTTCCATTCCAAGTTACTGAATTACAAACTGTCGAAAACAATGTAGTAGAAACTGTGGTTGTTTTATACCAATTAACACCATCTGTCGAGTTTACAATGGCATTACCACCCGCACCACCTGCTACCCAGAGACCAGAACTTGAACTTACAGCCACATCGTTTCCTTGTGTTGTGAACGATATCTTGTTCAAACCGTTCCAATTCAAACCATCTGTTGAGTAAGCCATTGTGTTTACCACTCCGTAACCTACAGCAACCCATACAGTACCATTCCACGCAAGACCGTTACATTGAATATTAAAAATACCATTGCCGAGTCCACTCCATACAATACCATCGTAAGAAAACGCCATTGTATTACCCGTACCATTGCCACCTGCTAACCAATAACTACCATTCCATGCAATGGTTTGTCCGTAATTAGAGAAAATGCTGGTACCTAGACCGAACCAAGAATTACCATCAGACGACCACGCAATCGAATTACCACCTTGTCCAACAGCCGCCCAAATGTTACCGTTATAAGCAACATTCATTCCAGCTACAGAAAAAATACGATTTTGCATACCTATCCAGACATTACCAGCATTACCAATGTTGGTATTTCCAATAATTGTGGAGAAAGCCATCGTATTACCGTATCCATAAACAGTACTGGCTGCCTGACCTACTGCAATCCATTTGTAACCGTTCCAAGCCGCACCATTTGCTTGTGAAAAAATAGAAGTAGATGATGGCTGTGCTTGTTCAATCCAACTAACACCAGTAATATATCCACCGGTAGAGTAATCCAGATTTGCGGTAGTAGCACCAGTAATTAATACGCTACCCTGATATGGGGTATAAGGAATACTATACTGAATTGTTGGACCAGTGCCACCTGTTACACCACCAAGAAGCAAGGTTCGATTTTGTGGGTAATAAATAATATTTTCTCTGCGTCCAGACCAAATAATAGCATTACAAGCACCTGAAAATACACCAGCTCCTAGAGCGAACCATTGTATACCGTTATATGAATAGGCGAGTGTAGAACCAGAACCAGAATTTTGACCAGCCCCAGCTACCCACATATAACCATTCCAGGCTACGCATCTACTACCCCCAGTTGTACTAAAAATAAAACTGTTATTCAATACCACCGACCAAGCATAGCCATCGTACGAATAACTAATACTGTTAGAACCCGCACCTACAGCAACCCACATATTACCATTCCAAGCCAGACCTAATACAGACGATGTAATACCAGTCGATTGTGCCGTTGTGATCCATGATTGTCCGTTGAAGGACATAGCGGTACTCGGATTACCTGCCCCTCCAGCGACCCATCGTACACCATCATATGCTACACAATTACCAATAGTAGTAAAAGGGGTGTTTACCGCTGTGCTCTGTAGCCAAACAATTCCATTGTATGAATAACATACGGTGGGTCCACCTGTTCCAGTAGCGACCCATATACTACCATTCCATGCTACCGAGGTAGCAAATGCCGAGGCACTATTCCAAGGACCAGAAGCTGCACCAGTCCATCGTATACCATCATACGAATATCCCAATGAATTACCACCCATACCAGCCGCAACAAAAATTAGGCCATTCCATGCCAAACCATTCACACTTTGAGTAAAAATATTATTCGCGTAATAATTCGGAGTCCAATTAAATCCATTGTAAGAATAAGCTAATGTGGTTCTTGCACCGGTGCCACCATAAACATCCAAAGCCGAAGTCGGATAACCTCCACAACCAGCTACCCAAATAGAACCATTGAACGCCAAAGCTCTAACTCCAGATACATCAGTGGACGGAATACCAGTCCAGCTGAACCCATCATAACTGTAAGCGAGTGAATTGCCATTGACTGAGCTTGTTCCGCCTGCCAACCACATGCTGGGTCTTGAAACACCAAAAGTATAATAAGTATCTTGGTTAGCTGGCATATCAATTTGTGTGTT
>Ga0136642_1000499_pt1 | contig 20555 bp, 17 predicted proteins | sample LowCatLa1302831Y_FD_115313 | JGI IMG/M metagenome (GOLD analysis project Ga0136642, IMG submission 115313) | Freshwater microbial communities from Lower Cathedral Lake, Yosemite National Park, California, USA - 13028-31Y | ecosystem: Environmental > Aquatic > Freshwater > Lake ... | reverse complement strand
CTATTACCGTTCACAAACAGCGCACCCGGAATCGTATTGTATTTCTTACGGGCATTCAGATATCTGGCGCAAGCCCCGTCCAAATGATTCTCAATATTATCTTTGGAAATATCCACACCGAATACGAAACCCAAGTTTGCGGCAACCCACTTCGGCAAATCTCCGGCTTTACCTACCGCATAATCAATGAGCGTCGCGCCTCGGTTAGATGCCCCCAAAATCAACTTGCGTTTCACATACAAATTATGGAAATCACGGAGACCACGGGTGCTCGTATCCTTTCCGGAGCGATTATAATAGACGTCCTCGTCCGCCGTGGACTCAGGGATTCCCTTCCCCATTGAGATCATTTCCTCGGTAACGGGATTATGAATCGAATGCCAGTTTCCGTTTGCTACGTGATAAGCGTTTCCGTAATTGGGTTCGCCCATACGGAGTTCGTTGGTCTTATCATAACGCACGCGCAAAGGAATCCAGCGCCACCCTGCGGGTTTATCTCCATCGTACCGGAATTCCACAATCGTATCTTCCTCGAAATACTCGTGTTCCTCGGTCATCATTACCAAATCCTGATTCCCGTTATCCGCCAACAAAATATTACATATCGATGCAGAAGGATCATAGGGATTCGTAGGCTGAAATGCGACTGGCTTATATGCGTTTTTGTCATAGGCGTTATTTGAGAAACTCGGCAAATCATCGTTGATCAAATTCATCATCGGATTCAGATAGCCATGTCCCTTCTTACCCTCTTCGAAACCACATCGCAAGACAAGAGTTTTATATTGAACCACGTTTTGAACCCCGGTTAGATTACGCCCCTCTTGGAAAACGTGATGTACTTCGTCCTTTCCGGTTTTATCCTTCTTCACCGAAACCAAGAAATCAATCGTATTGAATTCTGGTGGCTTCCACTTCAGTGACGCCTCCCATGCTACCTTTTTCAAAGGACCCGCGTGTCCAATACGATCAGAAGCGACACCCATGCTGGTCGGTGTGAAAATCAAACCATCCGTGTTATATTCATACGATCCATCTCGGACCTTGGATAAAATCGTAGAACATCCGTTAAATATACTTACATCTTGGAACGAGTAAAATTGTTTACATTTGATAATGAAATCACATGGTGTAGAACCGGGTTTCTTATCTTTGTCTTTATCGGACTGTGTCACCGATTGCGGTTTCAGCTCACTCACGAATTTCTGTAGCAGCGGTAACCGATATTTGGATTCTTCTTCTTCCGCGTCCAATGGCACAAACCCCTTATCACGGACCGAAACATTATGAATATAATAAATATCGAATGCGGCGTATAAATTCACGAATTTGCCATGTTTGTCGTATTTGATATGCTCGCCGTCGATCAAACTATCTTGTAACTTGGCGTCCTTGGTAATCAACCCAGTGAACATGACCTGCATATTTGTATTGATCATATAAATACGTCCATTTGGTGCCACATACAATAGTTTGCGGTCGCCATCGGCTTTATCTGTCACCGTATATTTTTCGCGAATATTCGGAACATTCGAAATAGTAGAAACAGGTTGTATATTTTCCAACTGTAAGGTAAATGATGACGGACCTATGAAATCCTTGGGTTTGATATAACGCAAAACGTGATCCTCACCATGAATCATCTTCATATAGGTCTGTAAAACCCGCTGCTGCTCGGAATAAGCAATCGGATAGCTGGTTCCTTGAAGACCGGTCAAAACCGTTCGAATGCACTTACGGATGGCTTCCAAGAGCGTCACCGGATTTGCGTATTTGGTTCCGGTTCCTACGCGCGCATTATCGATCTCGAGCTCAATCTCATAGTGTTCTTGGTTGGAAAACACCTTGGCTTCTTGGATCGTATAATGCGGAATAGGAACACTCCCTCTGGCGGTCTTGATCTTGGAAGACCCCTTCACAATACTCAAATCCGCGAAAACTGGCAACTCCGGGTGTGAAAAACGAACGCGGTTTATGTACCTGAATAACTTCTTGGAATCATTCCAACGCGCAATGATCTTTTGCGAGACATCGGATCTGACAGAGAAATCGCGCTCCATTTGATAGGAGACCCTAAAATTAAAATCGGGGAAATCCACGGCTTTCAGCGGTTTGTCTTTTACCATGGGCGGCATCTTCTGTGTGAACTTGATTTTCTCGGAACTCGCGGATGCCGTCGAAGGCAAATCAATAAGACGCTGTAAATTATTCGTGCGACAATACTCTTGGATGAGATCCAATCCGACGATTTCCGCGCGAATATTTGAAATTCGTGTCTCGCCCTCGCGCGTATCCGTAAATTCGTTTTGAATACGCAAAATACTTAGACCATCGGGTCTATCCGTAGTAAATCCTCCGACCATGAGGTGCTGAACCACGTTATCGTAGTCGATCTTTGAGATCGGTTTCGCAACCCTGGGATTCGTACCAAATCGAACCTCTAATTCGCTCGTTTTATAGTCCTTTTTTAGAACCGGGTTACTAGCTAAATAGAATTCGACCATGGTCTCGAAATCATCCTTCGGGCTACGCTCTGGTTTTCCGAGACCCTTGTCTTCGCGCTTTTCTTGTTGCATGGTAATAAATAATATATAATGCTATCCATATATTATTTGTTTTACATATCAATTTTTATTGACAATTTCTTCTGAGGGGGGCGACGTGCCCTTGCCTCCGTCTTGTAACTGCATGCGGTTGAGATAAGTGCTTTCTTCTAAATCCTTCATTAGAGCAACATGGTTTGTTTGTATTCCGCTATTGGTCTCTGTCATCATTTTCAACCCCTCTTCGTATTCTGTTGTCCCTGATTTTCGATAATTCGGGTTCGAATTCATGATTTCTACTGCGCGCTTAATACAACCATGTTCTACCACGTCACACAACTGTTTCATATGTTTTTGGTCTTGTTCTTTGACCCACCCATCGCTCTCTTTTACATACGTCGTATGTCGTTTCAGATCAGTACAATGAATCGGACGTTCGGTAATTTCCAGTTTCCCGAAAGCATTGTTGATAATCTTGGACATGCCCCGGCGATTTCCGTGTTGCGTCAAATATAAAACATCATCCACGGTCGGATCGATCGATTTCAGGAATTTATCGAATGTCACCGCGTCTTTACAGTACTCTTTCAAAAACATATTAACATTAATGTTATTATTGTTAGTTGTTGTTGCGTTCATGGTGTTATTGATAACCGTATTCGGTATAGAAGCTTGTTCTTTCAATAATTGAATCACCAAGTTTTGCGACATAACCATCTGTTTCAGCAAATCGCATACCTCCTCGGTCGATTTCCCCTGAATATCCGGCATTCCCGGAATCGAATTGGGGTCCTCATCTACGGTTTTATCTTTATCCACTACAGAAGGACATAGCCCCTGTTTTTGGTGTCGCCATAACCCGGAATGATATAAATATGTCCGACCACATCCACACCGATAGCATTTATCGAGCGGGACACCCCGATGGCGATTCTTCATATCCTCATTATATCTTTCCACACTGACCTTATGTTTACGGGTGGATTCATGTTTAGACATATCACTCAATTTACTGCATGAATAGTCACATATCGTGCACGAATATTTAGTGGCGAGTTTAGATACACGATTCATATCTTGGGTATACTCTAAAGGGATACAAGAAAACTCGCCGAAAAACGGACCAAAAAAACATGCAGTCAGTTTTTTCGACTGGAAAAACGCAACAACCCAACTGGCTCCAACAGCTTTTTTGCGTTTTTCTGAAATAAAATACCCCCTAACTTTTTTTTTGGACAAGAATTCTTGTCCAAGGTTTTGTCCATTTTTAAAAGTAGGGTCCAGAATTCTCGGAAAACCAAAGAACCGTAGATAAAATTGAATCTATATTTATCATTCAATAATATGGCAACAATCGAACAATGGCGGATTTCAGCTTCATCAATGACACAATGACTCGACAGAATGTGGCTAACGGCTACGAAGCTATTAGCCAACTGGAACTTTGGTCGTGGCTGGAGACGTTTGAACCTAGCGAAAACGCCGGGTTTTATTTTAGTAGTCATCCAAATGTAACCAATATAGGAAATAAAATGCATAGTTTACCTGATTCCCCCGGGCATTCTGGTTGTTCGTTTGCGTTTACTATGCGGCATCTACAATACATCGCCAAGAACGGGATGGAGAAATATAAGCGGTTCCATGAAACCGGAGAACGATAAATAGTAACCATTTCTAGTTTCAATATTTTTTGTCTCCTCTGAAAATTGATACACAGTGTAACACGATGATCCAATGTAAACCATTCATAAATCATCAATCAAAATGACCGATTATTCAGTCTATTACAAGACGCCGGCGCCGGCGTTTTTCGTGGAAAACCCCCGCCCAGATACGGGAACCAGGATCTGTTTCAAAATCAAGTTATTCAAGCGGTGCCTGCCGATCACCGTTTATAAAGATATTTCACTGGAAGATCTTTATATCAAAATATATAACGCGGTATATCCGGAGTTTTCAACGGAGCGTCGTCCTGGCACAATACCGCCGCCGAATACATTTACAACAATCCCTAAACTATACGGAGTATCGGTATTCAATAAGAATCTAGATATTATCCATATTCCCTCACATCGATTCATCACGCTAGATAGTTTTATGAAATCCAAGTCCGATTATTTTACTAACGTGGCGCTATTTGGCGCTCCTACGTTTGCCATTTATGCGGCGGATCAAGAATTTATCGAGCGGATGCAATCCGAGTCTAAGAATTCTGAAAATCATTCTAGTTATTTTAAAAAATATCTAGGATGTATTAATCAATCACACTAAAAACGGTTTGAATATTTATCCATGTCTTTTTCGAGATATCAAAATAGGGTAAGGATTGTTCAATATATTATCTTTGGTATTCATTGTATCTTTGTATTTGTCTGATTTTATGAGTAAACTAAATATGCTTTGATCGTGACGGTGTTCTCTGAATGATGGGTCATTTGGATATACAGACGGACTATCGTCTATTAAATGATAATCGCACGCAATAGAATACCAATCGGTCAAAAACTCGGTTGTCAATGACGTTTTTTTAGCAATCGCGATCGTCGCTTGATGTTGTATAGAATTCTTAATTTCATCAGTGTCCATATTGAATTCTCGAAATAAATCCATTTTATTATAATGTTTTTCGATTTGCCAAGTTGGTGTATACAAAATGTTACATTCATCGCACCGTTTAACGTATTCTTTCAATGTATCATTGCTTCCGGATTTCATTTCACACCCCGAGTCTAAATAAAAAAGTATATCATTTTCATTCATCTGTTCGAATACCTTTTTCATCAAATAAGGCTTCCATATCCAATATCCATAACCTCTTTTATGACTTTCAATAAAGGCTCCGTGCTTCTCCCAAAATTCAAGGTCATTTTTTAGGTCCGCATCTGTAAACTTGACTACTTTATCAAAAAACTCTGTTTTAGAATATTCATTTGCTATTCTATTAACGGCGTCATGATAATTTGTATTTCCGCCACCAAACGATAATGCCCATATCTTTTTGCTCATGTATAAACAATTACTGTTATTTTATTCTGTATCAAATTTATACAATTCGACAAACTGTATAAATTTACAAACGTTGCGTTAAGAGGGAATCGAACCCCCAGCTCAACCTTGGAAGGGTTACATGTTACCACTACACCATTAACGCTTAGGGCGGTTCCGAGTTACCTGGATCGAACAGGTGACATTTTGATTACGGCGTGCAAAAAAAACTACTACAGTCAAAAGCTCTACCACTGAGCTAAACTCGGACATTATTATACGTGTCTCATTTTTATATTGTTTTATCAATATAACAATATGCACGAAGAAAGATTGAAATATATACACAATCAATTAACCATTCGCCACGGGAATTTCCAAGAAGAATTACCCGAACAATTAATGGTAGCCAAATATTTAAGCGGTAACGAGCGCGTCTTGGAAATCGGAGGAAATATAGGGAGAAATAGTCTAGTTATAGCGCATATATTGAATAGCAATAACGGGAACAATAATTTTGTATCAATTGAATGCGACAAAACCGTCGCCGAGAAATTGAAAGAAAACCGAAAGATAAATAACCTCGATTTTTTTGTGGAGACGCGCGCTATATCTAAGCGAAAACTATTCCAAAAAGGCTGGAACACGATTGCATCAAATAATAATCCGGAAGGGTATAATCCAGTACAAACAATGACCCTGGATGAGTTACACGCGAAATATAATATAAAATTTGATACATTGATACTCGATTGCGAAGGCGCTTTTTACTATATTATCAAGGACATGCCCGAAATTTTGGACGGAATAAATATCATCATTATGGAAAACGATTATTTCGACATTTCCAAGAAACGCGAGATTGACAAATTCCTTTCAGATAAAGGGTTTCGCGTTAAACATTATGAAGCGGGTGGGTGGGGTCCATGTTATTATTTTTTTTATGAGATATGGTGCGTCTCTGGATTTAGCATGAAACCGTTCGATTATAACAAAGCATTTGATGACGTCCGATTGGAACCCCATCAAAACCAATCGGACGTAAGAGAATCGCCGAATCCCATTATCACTACCTTGGAAGAATCTAAGACAAAATCTTTCAAAATACATATTCAACAAAAACCTGGATTGGATAACCCAGAAGCCCATATTCCGACGGTATCATTCAACAGGATAGCTTCTAATAATGAAGCAAGTTTCAGGTTGAAATCTTCTTCCGCTGATTACTGGAGGGAACTTGTGATAAATCAACCCTCTATGCAACAGCAATTTCGACCCGTCCAACCTCTACCTGGCAAATAAAATTGAAGTTCGATAAACCATATAGAAATTTCTTATTATATATAAGACATGTCCTCTAGAAAACCAAAACATAATCAGTCAGACGCACAAGAGCGTAAAATATACGGTGTTTATAACAAGTCGGTCTTGGAAACAAAGGTTATCCTTTCGATTAATGAAATAGGCAAAAATATTAAGCCTAATTTAGAGAACAAAATCACATCTAAAATCTCAGGAAAGTGTATCGCCGAAGGTTTCATAAAACCCTCTTCGATCAAAGTGCTGAATTATTCAAGCGGAACAATTGCGTCCGATAAGATTGAATACCATGTTGTATTTGAGTGTATGATATGTGCGCCCGTGGAAGGAATGTTGGTCGAGTGTACAACGAAAACGATTACCAAAGCCGGCATTCATTCGCAAATTATAGACGACGAAGGAAATATTCCCGTTACAGTATTCATCGCGCGCGATCATCACCATATTGATCAACGATTTCATAACGTAAAAGAAAACGACAAAATAACCGCTCGAATAATCGGCGTTCGTTTTGAATTGAACGACTCTTGTATTTGCGCGATTGCGACTTTGAATTACGATTCGCTGTCTGGTAATGAAAAACAAAAGAAGCCTAAGATCCGAGTTTTGGGTGGAGACGAAGAAGTCGAATAATATAATAAATATGAAAATGTCATCGAAAACGATATAAATATTTTTGCTATTAATATTAAAGAAGATGAGTAGTTCGACAATGACACTGGATTCACTTAAATGTCATATTGAACAAATGACCAAGACCCAGCAAATTGAGATATTGAAGATTCTCAAATCGAATCCTCTGGCGAAACTAAACGAAAATAAGAGCGGTGTCTATATCAACCTTTCCTTTTTACCAATGGAGACGTTGTCGGAAATACAAGAATATGTCTATTATATTCAAGATCAAGAATCTTCGCTAAGGTCGATGGAGAGTCAAAAACAAGAATTTAAGAATACATTCTTTACTGAAAAAGAAAATAAAGAGGAAATGGTTGTATCATATATCTCATCCAAGTAATGACTAGAGCCGTTTGCTGTTATTTAAATCAAATTTTTTATAGAAATAAGAAATTTGATGATGGTTCTACTATAATTGATTTGGAAAAGTGGATGTTGACGCATGAGTTTATTACAAAAATCGAGACTTTAGAATCGTCGTCGTCTTCTCCACAGATTGATATCAAGAATGAAGATGTTTCACGCGAGGTAGTACCTCGTAACGCCCCTATAGAATTTGCCCCGGTTAAACAAGATAGCTTATTTTGGTGCGCATATACACTGCATCACGGAGAGGCAGATTATTGGGAGATCGGTAATAAATATAAGAACGTCGAACTCGCAGAAAAACAACGAATTATTGATTTCATAAATCGCGATAAGGCTACGTTCAAGCGACGGTTCCAGAAAATGTCGAATGTGGGTATACAGGAAATCATGGCTGAACTTATGATTGATAAAAAGACGTCTTGGAAAACGTTTTTCGCCATGTGCGCTTATTACGAATTCCGCGCCGTTGTGATTTATGAAAAGACATATTTATATTTTTCTCCGACGTCAGATAAGCCATTGGAGACATATTTGTTTAATCGAACAAAGGAAGGACACATATCGGTTCTAATCGAACCGATTTCAGCCGAACGTATCGCTGAGATAAAAACCACATGTATATGTTTGGATCAAAATCCCGAAAAACCGTTAAAGGCGGTGTCTAATTATAAAGTAGATGAATTGATTGATTTGGCAGAGAAACTCGGGCTAGATATAAAACAGGGGTTGTACAATAAATGGAAAAAATCGGATTGGTATGATTCGATTGTATGTAAATGCAAATGGTAGAACCCCGGGAAAAAACGGTAGGTTGCTCGATTTTAATTCTTGGCGTTTTCAAGAATTAAACTAAAAATTGTCTCTTCCAAAAAGCTGACAGAATTTTATAAATATTTTTTCTAGAGAAAAGGGAGGGGTCGCAATTCGAGAAGCGCGGCTTCTCTTAGAAGCGTAGGTTCCCTGCTAGGTAGAACACCGGGAAAAAACACTTGCTTATTAGGCAAGTGTTTTTTTTTGTTTTATTTATTTTATTTGCCTGTACTTACCTTTGACATCTTAGCGATTTACTCCTCGTCATCAGATTCCGGGGTCCAATCCATCTGCGACGCCCGCCTTCCCGACTTGGTCTGAGAGCGAGGAGAGCGAATGGTCACATTCGCGGGGGGCGCGTTCTCGGAGTCGGAGTCGGAGTCGGAATCGCTGATCTCGAGACAGGCGAACGCCGTCTTCTTGCCAGTCTTATCGACTGCTCGATTCTCCTGCTTTCTCGACTCCTCATGGACGGCGCGTCTCTCGCGATCACGGCGCATCACCTTGAAGACGTCATAGGTCGGCTCCCCCTTGGCGCCCGGGCACTTGCTCGGAAGGTGACCTCGCGAATCGCACTTGGAACAGACGTTCGCGAGAATCTTGGGGCAGCACACCCTGCCCTTGACATCGAGAACGTTGTGGCTCACGCAAAACATTTCGGTCTCGCCCGTGTTCTTGCAGTGTGTACAAAACGCCCCCTTGACCTCCCCCTTCTTTCCCTTGTTGCTGAAGACGCGGCGTGACATGTTGTTGGTTGACCTTTCGGTTGCGGAAGTTGAATGCAGAAAAACTGGATTGAAAAAAGCATTTCAATTTTTTTGAGGTTTCACGGACGCCGTCGAGTCGCTACATTTTTGCGCTAAACTTCTAAGTTTTTCGGTGGTATTTGCTTATTTCCAAATAAGCTGTTGTTTCCGGGTCGAAAAACCAAGATTTTCCTTCGGCTTTATCATCGCTCATTTGACGCAACAATAATTCCAGCATAACGCAAAATCCCGTCTGATTTATTCCTGCCGAGGTTTTGTCCGTATATTGTTCTTGGATGATGAAATTCACACGTTTGATAACGTCAGCGCGGATTTGACTATCCATTCGTGTCCCGGTGTTATTATGTGATTGAGTCATGTCTTTTACTCTGAAAAACACCTTACCTTTATCGTTCGCTGAACTATTGATGAATCCGACCATATTCGCATAAGATTTTGTCATAAACTTGGCATCTAATACGTTCTTGAAAAGGCGAATTTCCTCTGATTCCGCCTCTATCCATAGCGCGGGATCTCTCGTCGATTTTATATAAATCGTCCATTTATCGGACTTTGTCAATATGACTCCTGTTCTATCCCCTGCTGTCAATATCTTTTCATCCAAATAGGTTTTTATCATTATTTCAATTTCGGAACCCGGCTCGCGAACTTTGGCATACATAAAAGAGATTATCAATAGCTTTTGGCTCCAGGATAACATATCTACTATGTGTCTAGCTATGTGGCGTTTTATTTCATTGAATCCGAGACCGTGTTTCAATTGTAAAATGTCAACAACCTGACTAGCATGTTTATACCAACTTTTCTCTCCTTTTATCATTTTATTTTCGGTAGTTGCGTGAAGAAAATCCGCATTTAATTCGCGTATCAAAACGGCGTAGTGGTCATCCATTGTTCCCTGGAGCTCGCCCCTAGGAGACAGTTCGTCCTCCAACTTAGGTTCAGAAACCGCCTGAAATTCTTTGGGAACCTCCATTTTCAAAACTGTATGCTTAAAATCTATTGGAGTTTCGCGCTCATAAATAGAAATGTTTTCGTCGTTTATTTCAATGGGTTGGAATGCATAAACATCATCCCGGTTCACCAGATTTCCACGACGTCCATATCGATCTGTTAAATATTCATTTTTGTTTTTGATAAAATGCGTAAGCGTGGAATAAATTTGTTCTACTGGATATTGTTTTACAATATTAATCGCGTTGATAAGCGGAACTCTCTTATAAAACGCCTTTTCTTTGAATAACTGACGTAGGCGATCGGAAATTCGCGTATGATTCACATTAACGAAATAATCGTTATAAGTATCTTTCACTATATCTCCTGCGCCAATTGTCGCGGTGGGATTACACTTGAAATCACAGCTATCCATATAATCGCAAATGTCCGTATACGGTCGATCACCGATTTTGTATTTGATGGTTTTTTGACTCGTAGATAATTCAATCTCGATATTCTGATTCGCAGCCAAAGCCGAGAGTTTATCAATCGTGAAATTGGTTTGACCAATATTCAATAAGCAATCCACCGAAACTTCTTTTAGAAGTCGCGTAACGCGACCGATTTGAACGGCTTTGCGTTCAGCGAAACGATACAAATACAAGTCCGCGGACTCTTCTGTCGGGGCACCTTTCAGCATCGTTCCGTGTAAATAAATCTCTACATTACGTCTTTCAAAGGGTAGAGAACAATGGCTCAAATTTCGCACACCGCGACCGATGGTCTGTTCCACGCGGTTCATATTATACCAGGGTTCCAAGAGATGAACTTGCCGAATACACTTGAAATCCAATCCTTCGGAGCCCGCCTTGGAAATCAAAATCACTTTTACTAGTTCACCGTTGGAGTTTTTATTACTGACTACATATTTGACGTCTTCTGCATTCTGGGGAGAGAATTCTTTTTGACCTGTAATCATAACATATTTCGCCTGGTTAAACTTGGTGCCTTCAGGCAATTCGGATCTTGGTTTCATGGTTACGGCATCAATGGGTTCTACTATAGGTCGCCCGTCCTCGCCGGATTTGAATAAAGGCGATGTTTGTGTAGCGGATCCGAAACGGGTGAATCCCATCTCTTCCAAGGCGAGAGCTAAAGGAACCACGCCACCGTCGATATATTGAGAGTATACTAAAACAATTCCCGTGGAAGCGCGAATGGTCTCGCAAATCTTGGAAATCTTGGCGCTATAGGATCCAATAACGGCGGGGCTGAATATACGACCGTACGATTCCAAGATCTCAGGCTTATACTCAAAATTATAACGTCGCGGAATAGCCGATCGAGTTTCATCGACATAGTTCATGACGCTATTTAGTCCGCGTTTTCCGACGATAGTAGCCAGCGGATTTTTCGCGTCTTCTTCATCGTCTTCTTCCGCGACCAAGAACTCATCAAAACGATCGACATCCGCCATTTTACCGCGCGCCAAACCTTCATCCAACGCCGCACTAGGATAAACCATATTGAGCGCTTCTAGTGGCATTTTCAGTCTACGGAATCCGAATCGGTCCATGTCCTCAAAGACAAATGATTCGTTGAGTTCTTTGCGCATGGTATCGATAATTAGCCGGTAAGCTTTTTCTTGGTAATCGCCTATCTCGGTTAGATAAACCGGAATATGATTTAATGAAATATCGATGGATTTTCCGTTGAGCTGCATAGTGGGGTAAAGGATCTGCTCTTGGGGTTTTACCAAACCTACTGCCGTTCCTATTCGCGCGACTACGGACTCGCCTATGCTATCGATTGCTCGAGTCGCCTGTTCAAACATAGAAGGTGACTCGGCGCTCACTAACGTCGCACGCGTAAATGTATGTTCGGGTGCAAAATCTGTGGGATAAACGCGATAGGGGAATGTATAGGGATTTTCACCGCGAATATACGAAATATATCCGATCATCTTTCGATGCAATAATTCGCGACCGCCTTCTTGGACTATCTTTCCATCGGGACCCAATTTGGCAGGAATAAAAGCCCCGGTTTTATCGAAAACCTCGCCTTCAGTGATGGCAGCCCGACCATCGTTCATGTTCATTAGATTTACGAGCCAAATAATCTCTTTATGTGAGTTATACATAGGCGTCGCGGATAATAAAAGGAATCGAAGAGAATCACAGTACTTGGCGAGCTTGGTTAAAACTTTCGCCGTTTTCCAATCCTTGTTTTCGTCCGTTAAACGGATATTATGTACCTCGTCAATGATAATGAGGCGGTTGTTAAAGAGATCTTGGATTTTCTTGGTCTCCATTTTTCGCTGATCTTCCGCCGAATATCCCGAATTCAAAGGGACGGCGGTTTTCTTGGCGACGTAGTTGGCGAGCTCAGTATATCCCATGAAAACGTAGTATTGATTTATGATACTCTTTATTTGACTTATTACGCGATCCTTGGGAACGTCCTTCAGATTCGTAGGATTGATTTCTTTGATAAATGCGTCCCCTGCACATGACTGTATGGTCCATAACCCATCTTTTAATACCAAACCGTTTTCATTGAAGAGCTGAACCCGGAAATTCTGTTGCACATTAGGCGAAGCTACTACTATAATGCGCCTTCGAATCCCCATTTGTTTCATATACCCGCGCATTTCTTCCGCAATTCCGATAGAGCTACACGTCTTACCTGTTCCAAGACCATGATAAAGCAGCAAGCTATTATAGGGAGTTTGGAATGATAAAAAATTCTTCACGAAAAGCTGATGCGGCATGAGCTCGAATTGTGCTTTACACAAAAAATCGGCGTGCTCTTTGATGGATTTTATAGAACCATCGTATTGGAAATCATTGAATTCTTTGCGTTTGGCGATTTTGACTGCGAAATTGGGGTCGTTTTGGTCGGGATATAAGAATCCGTATTCGTTAGAAACCTCGTTTCTCATTCCTTCATATTCAATCTTTTCTTTTTGACGTAAAAAATTATTCGAAGTTTTCGGAACCGCGGCTAAAACATTATCTAAAACCACATTTTTATAATTTTGAATAGAAGGGGCGCTTGAAGCCGGTTGTGCCAGAACCTTGTCTACTTCCGTATCTAAAAGTGTAGGTTCTAATTCTTCGTATTGAGTTCCGTCGACGGGCGGCGATTCGGGTTCTACCGGAGGAAGAAGATCTTTTTTTTCCAAGGCGGAGATTGGTTGCATTTCAACTACAGGAGCCATATTAACAACGGGCGCAGGAGCCTCAGCGACAGGAACCTGTTGTATAAACACATTATTGACTTTATCATATGGCTCACATTTTCCAGTTTTCGGGTGTTTACGGGTTCCTCTTGCGCATGGTGTTCTGTGTTTTTTGGTAGGGGCGTTGGATTCAATAACAGGCGCCCGGATCACAGGACTAGGAACAACAGGATTAACAAGAGGAGCTTGGATAAATACATTCTTGTCTTTATCATAGGGCTCACAATTACCAGTTTTCGGGTGTTTTCGCGTTCCTCTCGGACACATCGCCCGGCGCTTTTTCGTCAAAGCCTGTGCATTTGCCGCTATATCCGCGACCTCATTTGCGGCTTCCGATTGCGGTTTCATCTGGAGCGGATTTTCCTCTAAACGGATACTTAATTCGGGAATAGATTTTATTTCTTTTTCCAAGGTTTCAAGAGCTTTATTCATAGTTTATTATCTAAAATATGCGTATATTATTTATACGCATATTTAACGGCGATTAAATCTTTATCGGTTCTAAACCCCACAAATCGAATATTTTTGCAAAGCTCGATGCACCTTGGTAATAAGCCGCTTCTTCTCTAAATTATAATCGCGTATGGATTCTAGACATTCGTCGTGCGTTTTCCATTCCATTTTACTTACTTCCGCGCGCTCATAATTATCCATATTCAACGTATCCCCGCGTTCCATAAACATTAGATAATACTTATGCCTGTATGATTTATAATTCGATCCTGTAAATATTTCTTCGTAAGGAACTATGTTTTGCACGTTTTTCAACGATGAAATAGAATATCCCGTTTCCTCCGTAAACTCACGTAACGCACATTCAAAATCTTTTTCTTGATAATTGCGCCGACCTTTAGGAAATCCCCATTCAGTTTCTTCCCACTGGCATCCAGTCCGATCACTTTCATCGATCAAATCATTCAATGTATAATAATCATTCTTCGCGAATACTCCATTAAACAAAACTTCGTATTTTTCTCTAGAAACCGATTCTTCGTTCTTATACTGTGAGGAAATTGCGGCTTTTCCCCAGAGATTTTCCCATAACGCATCAAAATCTCCACCGCGCATCAACGTTTTTTCTTCGACGGTCATCTGTTTCAGCATATTCAAAATATAATATTTATTAAAAATGGAATATTTTCCGCGCATGAAATCAATGTGTCCTAAAGTATTGCGTCTTCTTATCATGAGATATTGCGGCGTACCATGGAAAATACGAAATACGATGATTCCGATGCTGGTAATCGGAATTTTACACTGGTGAAATAGATGCCCTGGTTTTCCGCAGTTGTTGCAATAATTAGGTTCACTCATTTTTGTATACGGTCGTTGTTGTTAACTATAATAATAACTTTAAGTAGATTTGTTATACATGAGTGTTGTTACAAATAACAAATATTTATATTTTTATAGTGTATATGGAAGGAGGAAATTTGAATGCTAATGCGATATTTAAAAAGATATTAAGTTTGGGTTACGAATTTGAAACGAGCGAAATCGCAAAATTGTCTTTACACGGAAAGAAGAAAACCTTTGTTAATTCAGACATAGCGCCAAGAGTATTAGAAAATAGAACGGATCGTCAGAGTATTAAACGCGTAGATGATAATTACCTTTCAGTTCGTATTCCTATTGGCGTAGATTTGGCTAAAATAGAAGAAGAATTTCCAGAAGAAATGGACCCGGAGGAAATGGACGAATCGGAGCGCGAATATTACGAAGAATTCAAAGAAGACTACGAGGAACACAGGATGCTAGAAAAATGGGCAAAAAAGGAAAACGAATCTTATTTAGATTATTTTTATGAATATCGCGCCACCGATAATCACAAATCGGTTCAATTTCAAATAACGAACGATTTAGGTGAAACGGGCTTTGAATCCATGTTATCATCGTATTGCGAAGAATTAGAAACAGAAAAAAACGACATGTATTCATTCAAAACCAATAAAGGGAATAATTTTGATATAAAATTTTCCGAAGAAATAGCGAGCAATGAAGTATGCCAATCTTTTTCTGGGGTAGAATTTGTAATTACTTATTACAATCCAAAAAAAGACAACCCTAGTGTTATCATAGATACCTTTCTCGACGCATGTAGTCGCATCATAGATCATTTTGGTAACCTAAAACCAATCCCTGGTACATTATTCATTGATCAAGGGAAAAAAGAATTAACGCCGGTTGGTTACTTGGAGGGAAATCGATTACTTTATCGTAAGCCTAAAACCAATTTGTATTATATGCAGACCTATGATAGTTTCGACACCATGTCGCCCGAGGGTGACGTCGCGACTCAGAACATGAGCACAGTATCATTTATACCACAGATGACATTCCGATGTAAAGCCGAGGACGCAATTGATATAATGAAAGAAATAATGAAACCGGTTTCTCGGGATAAAATCGGAAAAACATTGACGGTCAACCAAAAAAGGGAATATAGGGATCTTGAAATGGTAGAACAGACCGTCGACGATTTGATTAAAATTTTTAGTGAAAAAAATGACGCAGAAATAAATATGAAATCTCGCATGGGTCAAATATTAAAGACATATATATTCTTGATTATTTATAAATTATTCATGTTCTTCAAAGGACATGTCAAGATTTTGAGTAAAAAGGATTACCTGAAAGATCATTTGTCGTTTAATTCGCGACACGGAAATCTCGAATTGTACGCGCGAATTAAAGAAATTATGGAGGAAGAATACGGATTTGATGGAAAAGAAGCGACACAGATATTATTTTCCTATACCGAGACGTTTTTACCGTTTTTCGAGAGTGAATTAAAAGAACCTGAACATAAGGAGGATTTCGATGAAGAAGGAAAGTATCGGTACGGGGAAGATTTTTACAAAGTGGACTTGCCCGAAGATGATGAAAACTACGGGAACCCTCTTTATTCAGTGCCGTCTTATTTCAAACATCTAGAAACGAGCGGAAAAGATTGGTTTGAGGTCGCCAAATATGATGTGTTTTCTACTAGTTTTTCCTTAACCGATGACATAATATTGATAGAGAACCGTTGGTTCAGATATGCCATTGCCCTCTATTTGAGGAATAACGTCGACGCAAAAATCTCGGACGATTTCTTACGCGTAAAAGATATGCTGAAAGCCGTAAATAAACTTTATCCCTTGGAAAAAATAAAGAAGATGATTACTTTGGAAATGGATCCTTACAAAAAGAGGCTGGTGAAAAAATGCAAACCGGGGTATTACCGTAATTTAGATTTCGAATGCGCGTTAACAAGAAGAGCGAAATTGGATAAACGCGCTAAAACGAATAAGAAAACCAGAAAGAGTACTCGCAAAAGCAAGAGCGAAAGTGGAAAAAAAGCGTCGAGTAAATCATCGAGTAAATCATCGAAATAAACCCAGAAAATAATAATATTCTATTACTTTATATAATGACGAACAAGGAGTCGATTATTGGGATCGAAGATAATAAAGACAAGGACGAAGCCAAAAACAATCCAGTACGGTATTATGTGAAATTTTCTTTTGTTATTACTTATATTTTATTATTGACTACCGGAACAATTACATTTATTGAAGCTATGCGAACAACAGTTCCGAATGCGCGTCACATTCTTAATTTAGAGACTGCGATTTCGGTAATCGCCGGTTATTTTTATTCCGTTTTCGTAGCCCAGATTGATAAATACAAGGAAGAATCGAAACCAATTGAATGGTCGGATATCACGAAAACGCGTTATATTGACTGGTCTATTACAACGCCACTTATGCTTTTGACATTATGTATGTTTTTAGGAAGTCATACAAATGTTCCTGTTCGTTTTCCTGTTATTGGTAGCATAATGGGTCTTAATTACGTTATGTTGTATTGCGGTTATTTAGGTGAGATAGGAACATGGACGCGAATAACTGCATTATTGACAGGTTTCGTCGCATTTTTTGCCATCGCTGCGATAATTTTTATGGTATTTATAAAACCAAAATATGTGAAAGCAAACTACATATTATCCGGGATTTATTTATTCATCTGGTCGATGTATGGAGTAGTGTATATGTTTGATGAACAGCTCAAAAATATCTCGATGAATATCTTGGATTTAATTGCCAAATGTTTCGTCGGTCTAGGACTTTGGGCTTATTTCACGCGCATTATTTCTTAGATAAAATAAAAATAGTCAAAATCGCCTATTTTTATTCGCTGGACTATTTATAACAACAAATAAACCCTATGATGTCATTTGATTCCCCCCATAATAGTCATAAAAAATTCACCGATTTGCCTCCGGATTTTGTCCCACTGAATGCTGAAAAATTCGATCCCGAAGTATGGGGACCTCACTATTGGTTTTTCATTCATACACTCGCGCATACTTATCCCGTAACTCCAACCTCTGTAACAAAACGCAAATACTATGACTTTATTCAAAACCTTCCTCTCTTTATTCCAAACCCGGAAATCGGAAATAAATTTGCCACTATCTTGGATAAATACCCGGTTTCGCCGTATTTAGACAGTCGTGATTCCTTTATCCGATGGACGCATTTCATACATAATAAAATTAACGTGCTTTTAAAACGAGAAGAAATATCATTATTTAAAGCCTTGGATAATTATAGATCTCATTACAGACCCAAGGAAATGAAGGTCACCGAGCGTTTCCGAATACAGACAGATTACGTATATTTCGCATTTATATTGACACTCATAATCGCGATTATCGTGTTTTATAAGTGATTGCGTCATCATTCATTTGACAGGCATTTTGTAAAATATGAAATATTCAATTATGCAAAAAGGGAGGGGTCGTAGGGGAACCTACGGTTCCCTACAAAAAATGTACCGATTATATAATATGCGCATCGAAATCATCATTTTTTTAATAGCCGCTGCGGTAATATTCAATATTTATACCGAAGGTAAATATCTGAAACAGGTTCTTTCTATGAAAAAATATTGGCAAATTGGAGGTGTCATTTTAGGTGCGCTTTTTATTTGGTGGCTCTTTAAGAAAAACCCCGCTCATGCGCAAAATATATTGCTTTCGTCAAATGAATACTTGAAATACTTACCCGTAGATAAAAACACGGCATCCATGTTGACACCTATATTGGATTTCACATCGAAACATAGCTTCAACGGAGATTCAACTGGACGGCATCCTATATTGCAAATGCCCAGCGGATCACAAGACCGCATCATGCGATCGGGACTTACGCCTCTAGGATCCGCCCAAGTCGGCGGCGCGGGAACAATGTCTTCTGTCCCTTCGGTAACCAAGACCAAACGGTCTGTCAGCGAAACCAAGAAGAAATTCGTCGCGTCAAGGCAGAACTGGAAATGCGGTGATTGCAGCGAGCAATTGAATGCATGGTTTGAGGTAGATCATAAGATCAGATTAGAATACGGCGGAAGTAACCACGTCGATAATTTAGTCGCTTTATGTCGCGAATGTCACGGAAAGAAAACGACGATCGAAAATCTCTAACCACTATATATACTTTATAATTTATTCAATAACATGGCAATACACAAAAGACGAAAGATAACAGGCGGTGCAACGGCAACCTTTGGTGAAATCATTCAGGACATTGTCAAACAATATGGGGTTATGATTTCAGCATCTGTATTTGTCTGTATTATCGCATTTTACGCAATATCCAATCCGGTGACTATAGATCTATATCCGCTAACCTATATGCTGTTGATACTCACTCCGATTATTATGGTTTTCGCAATAACTATGAATTTATTTGGCAATTCAGAATCGGCGATATTATTCATGAAAATATTGGGCGGGGGTTTTATCCTCGGATTATTGGTTTATATTTATACTCTAATCAGCGGAAAGATTGCATTTTTATCAGACGCTCCAAAATATATCGTCTATACATTCATAGGGCTTCTTGGATTAGGCATTTTTTATAATTCATTTATCAATTATTTGTCGAGACTTCAAGGTTGGGGTGGATTTATAGCGCAGCTTATATTTTATATTCCCTGCGCGCTATATGATTTTTTGTTGTATTTACTTGATCAAGCCAAGTTAACTCCTGTTTCGGTTTATGTATTATTGGCGATTGAAGCGATTTTGATAACAATATATTTTGTTGTACCACTGCTGGTTAGCTCTTCTGTAAACACAGAATCCAACGGAAAATTACTAGTAAACGAGCCTATTTATTTGAATAAAACCAAAACGACGATTGCGTCAAGCGATGATCTTATTGTTCCGGCGTCCATGCAAGATTTATCGAATCCCACAGATAAAAATCTATATAGAGCAAATTATTGTATTTCCATGTGGACTTATATTAATCCGCAACCGTCATCCAGCACCGCTTATTCCAAAGAAACCGAAATTTTCAAATATGGATTCAAAGATGAAAAAGGAATAGAACACGTAAAACCGATGATATGCTATTACGGAGGAGGGGACGGTAAAGATCAGTTATCAGAGCGCGATAAATACGTATTTTATTTCAAAGATTTCCCTCCCAAGGATCCGCACGACCCTTTGAAAAACACATTTTGCGACGTTAGCATGCCGGGTCAAAAATGGAACAACATTGTCCTCAATTATAACCGCAATAAAGTAGATTTGTTCATAAATGGCAGTTTAGAGAAAACCTTCTCTATGAAGGACGATATCCCGATTTATAACCCTCTCGATAAAATGACAGTCGGTGACGTGAATGGGTTGAATGGAGCCGTATGTAATATTATGTATTATCATAGACCGTTATCAAAAGAAGAAATTGTTACGAACTATAATTTACTGATGTATGCAAATCCTCCGATCAACAAATACGTGAAAACCGCAACAGATTTGTCCTAGCAGGGAACCTACGGTTCTAAGAGAAGCCGCGCTTCTCGAATTGCGACCCCTCCCTTTTCTCTAGAAAAATATTTATAAAATTCTGTTAG
>Ga0136642_1000498_pt1 | contig 20562 bp, 15 predicted proteins | sample LowCatLa1302831Y_FD_115313 | JGI IMG/M metagenome (GOLD analysis project Ga0136642, IMG submission 115313) | Freshwater microbial communities from Lower Cathedral Lake, Yosemite National Park, California, USA - 13028-31Y | ecosystem: Environmental > Aquatic > Freshwater > Lake ... | reverse complement strand
GACGGTCATGTTGGGGATGGCGAGGCACAGGGCGATGTCCAAAATACCGTGGTGACTGGGTCCGTCATCACCGGTGATACCCGCTCGGTCAAACACGAACGTCACGGGAAGGTTGAGGAGGCCAACGTCCAAGTTGGCCTGGTCGAAGGCTCGACTAAAGAAGGTCGAGTAGATAGCGACGACTGGTTTGAGGCCGCCCATAGCCATGCCGGCCGCAGCGGTAACGGCGTGCTGCTCGGCAATACCGACATCAAAGAAGCGGTCGGGAAACCGCTCGGCGAAGGGCAGTAGGCCCGTGGGGCCGGCCATCGCCGCGGTGATAGCCACGATGCGCTCATCACGGTCACCCGCTTCGACGAGTGCGTTCGAGAAGGCCTGAGTAAACGTCGTGGGGGCACTGAAGTTCTTGGGCGGCAGTTTGAAATCGTGCATACGCAGGTCATCCTGCGTCGCCGGGGCGTAGCCACGGCCCTTTTCGGTCAGCACGTGCACCACAATTGGTCCCGGCCACTCGGCGGCGTTTTTGAGTGCAGATTCAATCGCTTCAATGTTGTGCCCATCGAGCGGGCCGACGTAGCGCACCCCGAGATCCTCAAAGAAGGCGCGGGGGGTGACCATTTCTCGCACGACATTGGCCGCTCCGTCGAGGCCCTTGTAGGCCACTTTGCCGAGCCTGGTGAGCCGCGGGAGCAACTGACGAATGCGCTGGCGCATGGTGAGGTAGGTCTGGTTTAGTCGCAACGAGGTGAGCGAGGTGGAGAGCTTGGAGATGGTGGGGGCGTAGCTGCGGCCGTTGTCATTGAGAACAATGACGACGCGTTCGTGGGCGACGCCGAGGTTGTTAAGTGCCTCGTAGGCCATACCACCGGTGAGGGATCCGTCTCCCACGACAGCGACCACGTGGCGTCGCCCACCGTGGCCAACAAGTTCGTGCTTTTGACGCAGCGCCACGGCGAGGCCGTGGGCGTAGGAGAGGGCCGTGGAGGCGTGAGAGGACTCAATCCAGTCATGGTCACTCTCGGTGCGACTCGGGTACCCCGAGAGACCACCCGCCTTGCGTAACTGCTTGAAGCCGTAGCGACGCCCCGTAATGATTTTGTGCACATACGACTGGTGTCCGGTATCGAAGAGGACGATGTCCTTCGGTGATTCGAAGACCCGGTGAAGGGCCAGCGTGAGTTCCACTACGCCTAAGTTGGAGCCCAAGTGACCGCCGGTCGTGGTGACCGTCGCAATGATGAAATCGCGCAGCTCTTGACTGAGTGCGTCGAGTTCCTCGTAGGAGAGGGCCAGCAGATCGGCTGGTGATTCAATCGACGGCAAGAGCACTCCGTCAGCCTAGTTCTGGTCTTTCGGCCTCCAACCAGCCACTGCGTAGACTGCCGCCATGGACCTCATCTTCTGGATTTTGCTCATAGTGGTTAGCGGGGCGATCGAGCTCCATACCAATGCTCTCGTCGGGGGCTTTGTCGCGCTTGGCTCGCTCGTCGCGTTCGTAGTCGCCCTGTCGCACGTCCCCTTTGTGGCGCAGGCCGGCGTGTGGCTCGTCGTCACGGTCGTCAGCACCGTGGCCCTGCGGCCCTTCGCGCTCTCAAAGTTCGGTTCCCGTCAACCCGGTGATCTCCTCAACCCCACCACCTCGCCCATGGCGGGTCTCACCGGCGCCGTACAGGAGCGGGTGGGCGATGAACTGCACCCCGGCCGCGTCGTGGTGCGGGGCGAAATCTGGCGCGCCGTTACCGAAGGAGACGCGCTCGATCCCGGCACCGCCGTCGTGGTCGAGATGGTCCGCGGGACGACGCTGTGGGTCCGAGCCGCGACCAATTAGGCCGAGGGAATAGTCCCGACGTTCTCCATGACGCTCTTGATGGCCTGGGCGGCACCCAGCAGCGCCGAGCTTTCGGCCGGAATAATCAACTTGGCGTTCGGTGATGCAGCGAATTTGGCCAGGGTGTCGAGTTGCAAAATCGCGACGAGCATGGGATCGGGAGCCTGTTGCTTGATTGCGGCGTAGACCAGCGCGGTGGCCTCGGCTCGTCCCTGCGCTTCGAGAATGGTGGCCTGGCGAAGACCTTCGGCTCGGAGAATTGCTGACTGCTGCGCACCTTCCGCCTCCTTGATGGCCGCTTGGCGCTGACCGTCGGCGACGTTAACGGCGGACTGCTGCGCACCCTCAGATTCGAGAATGCGGGCGCGCTTTTCCTGATCGGCCTGTTTCTGGAGGGCCATTGCCTGCAGAATCTGCTCGGGAGGCGTGATTTCGAGGACTTCGACGCGGTTGATGCGCACGCCCCACTTATCGGTTGCTTCTTCCATCTGGGTCTGCAGGAGGGTGCCAATGCGCTCACGTTGTGAGAATGCTTCGTCCAAGGTAATTGAACCAAACACCGCTCGGACCGACGTTCGCGCGAGGTTGTCCACGCTGACGAGGTAGTCCGAGTTCGTAAACAGGGCGAGTCGAACGTCGACGACCTGACTGAAGATGGTCGCGTTGACTATGACGGCGACGTTGTCGCGGGTAATAACCTGCTGGCGATCGCCGGTGCGTGGCGTCTCTCGGACGTCAACGATGCGCATCTGCTCAATGAAGGGAATAATGAAGGTCAGGCCGGGTTCTTTGACCATCTTGAACTGTCCGAGGCGGGTAACGACGCCCACGAAGCCCTGCTGGATGATGCGAACGCCCCGCACGAGCATGACGACGGCGAGAAGGACAACCACGACGGAAATCGCAATCAGGGTGGTGAGCACGGGACCTACTTTCACTAGACGATCGCAGATGAGTCGTCTTAGCGCATGGTACTGCGTGTGTGTGACGATCTAGTCGCCGCCACCGCTGCCGCGGCTGTCGGTTTTGTAGAAACCGGCACCTTTGAAGACAATCCCAACGCCGGAGAACACCTTGCGCAGTTCCCCGCCACAGGTGGGGCAGGTGGTGAGGGGGGCGTCAGAAAAGGACTGGACGGCTTCGACACGTTCGTGGCACTGTTGGCACTCGTATTCGTAGGTGGGCATAACCGGTCGCTTTCTCTACTGCTGGCCCTTTAGTTTACTGGCGTTTTCTTCTGGTCATTTCCATCGGTAGAGTGAACGCCAAGACCTACCGTTCGCTACGGTTAGTTGACACGACTGAGGAGAACCATGAGTACCTACCGCGCCGGAAATGAGCAGAGCCGTGAGCGCATTGTGGCCTTGTTGCTGCTACTTCAGCGGGCCTTCGTCGAGCACAAGCCATTGACGCAAGACGAAATTATCCGTCAGCTCAAGATTGACGAGTACCCGGTAACGAGCAAGAACCCCAAGAAGATCCTGGCGTACCAGGGCAGCGAGACGGCGGTTCGCCAGAAGTTTGAACGGGACAAGAAGGCTATTCGCGAGTACGGCTTTGACATCGAGACCGTCACCCTGCCCGACGATGCGAGTGGCTACCAGATTGATCCCTCGAGCGGCTACGCCCCGGTCATCTACTTCACCGAGGAAGAGCAGCGCGTCGTGCGCTTGGCTCTGCGGTTCTGCGGTTTTGGTAACTCCGGCGCCTTCTCGGTATTCAACGATGTTCCGGCCGGCGATGGTGGCCTCGAATACAGCGCCTACATCGGTCCAATCATTCGCGCCCTCCGTCTGCGCCGCGTGGTGAGTTTCGAGTACCAGTCGTCGACCAAGAAGGTCCGCACGGTCGAACCCCTTCGCGCCTACAGCGTCGACGGCTCTTACTACCTCGTCGCCCGCGTCGTGGGGAGCGGGGAATTAAAGGGCTACCGCTTCTCTCGGATGACCTCGATGCCAACGGTGCACGCCGAGACGTTCGAGGTGGACGAGGAGACGATGGCGCTGGCCGACGCCTGGCGCCCGCAGTACCATAAGGCCCCGACGCCCCTCGACGTCCTCGTGGTAACCAACGAAAACTACGCCGAACCCCTCTCGCGCCAGTATCCCCAGGCCATGACGGCGAAGAAGGGCAGCGGCAAGGTCGAGGTGGGCCTGACGTTAGACAATCCCCACACCGCACTGCGTTTCGTGCTCGACGGCGCTGACCGACTCCGGGTGGTGAGTCCTAAATCATTGGTGAAAGAGGCGCACGCCTGGCTGAAGTCGGTAAACCGTGGCGAGGCCCCCGACCTGTCGGGCGTGTCCTTTTCATCGGTCGCCGCCAGTGACGTCCTCGGTCAGACGCTGCAATTACTCCACGCCGTGTACCAGGCCCAAGACGGGCTGCGTATTTCGGAGCTGGCCACGCGATTCTCGATGCGTCCAGACGACGTGCGCCTCATCATGGGCCGACTGGTCACCCTCGAGCCAATGGCCGACTCGCACGATGGACCGTGGCGCTTCCCCGCCCGGGTAATGAAGTTCTGTGATGACTGGGAGAACGAGGACACCGACGACTCCACGTACCGAGCGGAATTTTTTGACGAGAGTGACGAACCTTCGGCACTGATGTGGCGTGACCTCTTTGAACTCAATATCGCCCTGCGCGAAGCATCTCGCCTCTACGACGACTCGGCCATCTTGTCGACCATCACCAAAATTGAGGGCGTCGTTTCAAACTTCATTCGAGTAGATCACTCAATGGATGAGCCGCTACTCGCCGAAGTGAATGACGCGGTGCGGGCCCACGAACAGATCAAAATGATCTACGTCAAGGGATACGAGGACATCGCCTCCGAACGAACTATTGAACCCGTGGACGTGCGAGTCCTGAACGGGCACAGCTACGTGCGCGCCTTCTGTCTGAGTCGAAATGATTGGCGCACTTTCCGAGTGGACCGGATTATGGCGATCGTCGCGAAGTCGCCGGTCACCACCACGCGAGAACCCGATCCCGTTGCGAACTGGCTCACCGAAATTGCGGACTCCGGTGAGGAAGTTGTCGCCGTGGTGGATGCTGGCACGCGGTACCTGTTCGAGCCCCTACCGGGAGCTCGCTGGGGTTCGCTGGGCGACGGTCGTCACGCCGTGGCTTTCCGCGTGACCTCGCGGGATTTCCTCGATCACCTCATGGTGCTCGCGGGCCCCGGTGCGGTGCTGGCCACCCCATCATTCGCCAACGCGGGACGTGAACTCGCGCAGCGCATTCTCGAACGGCTCTAACGACCGTTGGGCCCTCCGTAAGGAGGGTCATGATTCGTGTCTACGGACGCACGCAGCCGAACGCTCGGTACTTCACGCAGGACCGCGCCGAAGAACTTGACGGTATCCGGTCGGGGCCGGCGGGACGCTGGCTGCGCGGGACCGGACCGCTGGATAGTGAGGCCATCAGTAACGTCTTTGCGAGCACGCTGCGCAGCGCCACCGTCGGCTACGACCTCGTCATCGCCGCACCCCGACCACTCTCTATCCTGCTCGCCATCGATGAGCGCCACGCACCCGCGGTGGTGGCGGCGCATCAGCGGGCGGTGGGCGGTGCCGTGACCTATCTCGAACATCGTGGTCTCGTTGTGCGCGAACGTCGGTTTGGGGAGGACTACGAGGAGCCGGCGCAATGGCGTCGAATTGCCGCCTTTACCCACGGCGTCAATCGCCACGGAGAGCCTCATCTTCACGACCACGTCCTCGTCGGGGCGCAGACTCTGGGCGCCACCAGCGCACTGGACCATCGTTCACTGCGGGTGCACGCTCTCACCGCTGACGCACTGTACCGCGCCCACTTACGGGATGAAATTGGACGCACCACACCGTGGCAGCCGTGGCGTTCGTTCACCGGTGCTGAATTGGTACGGGGTCTCGACGAGGGGTACCGAGCGCTCTGGGGTGGTCATTTCGAGGACCGGCCAGCGAAGCAACACTGGACCCGCGAGGAGGTGCGAGCCAAGTGGGCGAGTGACGTCGAGCGCTTCGAGCCGCTGACCGAGATCGACATGCCCGAACTGTCTCGAGAAGGATTCAACCACCACGCTTTTCAGGCGGCGTTGAGTACCAAGACATCGATCTATCGACGCGACATTGTGGCGGCGTTTTCCGAAGCTCGCCCGTTGGGCGTTTCCGGTATCGACGTTGCACGCATCGTTGACGAACAGTATCCGGAGCTTCGGGATTCACGGGGACTTCGCGAACCCGTGGTCACGCCACGTCGAGCACTATCGCTGGACCGCGTTCTCAAACTTGACCGCACTCGGATGATCGTGGGACCGAGCGTGGGGGAGGCTTATCGTTCGCGCGAAGAATCGTCTGCACGGGATGGTCGTTCGAGATAAGGACGGAATCGATAGTCGCGATACGAAGGGGTGAGCCCCACCCACTGCATCGATTTTGCGGCGTTGAGAGTGAGCGCGTAACCGGCGCGACCCTGAGCTAGCTCGGCGAGAGAAACACTGTCGTGCTCGTGCCACGAGAGTGAGTGACCATTGGTGCGACCACGACGGTCGCGCTGCCACGTTGGAGTCGAGACCATTGAGCGTCCACCGAGTTGCTGCAGGAGTTCGAGCGTTGGTCGATCCGCGATGCCCGGCAGCACCACCGTGGTGGGAAAGAGTGAAAGAAATCCGTCGGCCTGCGTCCCCCAGCGCGCGCGTGCTTGACTCAAGTCCTGAAGACACGCCAGGGTAACGACACCTTGACCGCCGCCTTCACTGACGACGCTGGCCAAACGTGGGAGCGGGGCAACATTCGCTAGTTCGTCGAGGGCGAGGAGGAGTCGCGATCCGTGGTGATGGCTGTCGTACGTCGCGTGAATAATCTCGTCAATCATGCCGACCACGAGAGGCGTCGCCACTGCTTGGTGGCGACTCGGGGAGACAATGTGCAATTGATGCGGTCCAGACAGAAAGGCCGCGACGTCGAGCGGGGCATCCCTCGCTGACTGCCGGGCCGCTTCGGTCCGCATGCCCGAGAAGAGCCCCGAGGCACTCGACCAAATACCCGAGCGCTCACGTTCTTCGCTCTTCATAATGCCTGATAGAAGACTGGTTGCTGGATGATGGAGGCCGTAGCGTTCTTCGAAGAGCGTGAGCGCGTCTTCAGCCTGACGATGATCAATGCGTGACACCACCTGAGCGAGGGATTCATCCCTTAGGGCACTGGCGTGAAGGAGAGGCGCTACGAGTGCCGACGCCCGCTCACTCCAGTGATCCTCACCACGGCCGTGGCGCGCGTGACCCTGCACGTCGAGCAAACTGCGCGTAGCCAGTACCGCACCATCCCACGTGCGCGCTTGCCGCACGGGTGAGTAGCCCACGCGATGGACACCTGGTGGAGTGGTGATCGTGCCGGAGGGATCGAACAGCAACACCGCTCCGTCCGACCGAGCCGTAGCCATCGTGCGAACGATGTCATCCTTCGTCGAGGTGATCACACTCGAGCGTTGAGTCAGCAAAAGATTCGGCACGATGAGTGACGTGGTCTTTCCGCTTCGACTGGGACCGAGCACCAGTGTTGATCGTTGCGATCCACTGGTGACGTCACCGTGCAATGTGCGTCCTAGATAGACACCACCATCATCACCGGTCGTCACGTCACGCAACGGTCGCGAATCGCGAATGCTTGACATTAGGTGGTGGACATAGTGAACTTGAAACGTTCTTGCGAAGAGCGCGTTGTAGTGAGAGTGCTGCATGACTCTCGTTGCTCTTCTTTGAGAATCATGTACTGCGTTTAGTAACACGACAACTGTGAAGTTGGCGTGTACATAATCGAGTGCGTGAGATGTCGCGGTGTGGACTCGGAGTGACCATGGTGGTCCTCGCGGGTGCTGCAACATCACCAGATGTACATTCCAAGGAGGAAACGTGGCAACTGCCGCAAAGAAGACTGTAGCCAAGAAGGCTGCTCCTGCTAAGAAGGCTGCCCCAGCAACGAAGGCCGTAGCCGCCAAGGCTCCAGCCAAGAAGGCTGCCCCAGCAACGAAGGCCGTAGCCGCCAAGGCTCCCGCCAAGAAGGCTGCTCCTGCCAAGAAGGCCGTAGCCGCCAAGGCTCCTGCCAAGAAGGCTGCTCCTGCCAAGAAGGCCGTAGCCGCCAAGGCTCCCGCCAAGAAGGCTGCTCCAGCCAAGAAGGCCGTAGCCGCCAAGGCTCCCGCCAAGAAGGCTGCTCCAGCCAAGAAGGCCGTAGCCGCCAAGGCTCCCGCCAAGAAGGCTGCTGGCAAGAAGTAAGTATTGGTCGAGCGAGTCTCGACTGAGTAAAAGACGAGGGGGTCAGTTGACCCCCTCGTTTTTTATTGCAAATCTGCCGGTTCGTCGATGTCGAACTGCCAGGGACTATCCGTCACGATGTGACAAGCGAGCGAGCGAGTGCGTGCCTCCTGAGCGTGAAGGTGGCACGAATCATCGCCGTAGTGAAAGGTGAAATCGCTGGAAGTAGGAACGGCGAGCACCGTGGTTCCTCGCTGGTGGTGATCCTGCACAATCGTTACTCCGGGGCCGGGAGCAAATGCACCGAGACCGGTGGGGTTTCGAAGATCACCGTGCGCAATGACTATGACGTCGTAGGAGGAACGCAGCGCACCAAAGGCAAACTGGACCGCGTTATTGAGGCCCGCGTGGTCGTGCCGCAAAACGGTGGCTCCGAGGCTGCGTGCGAAGAGAGCAACGTCGTCACTTTCACCAACGACGTACACATCGTGAGGTGCCGCCGCGGCAATAACGGCCGCAGCCAGTTGCCGAGAAAGCTCCTCAACATTTAATGATTCGATACCGCGAAGACGCCCCTTGCCGATCGCGAACGATTTCAGTGGGACCACAACGGCAACGCGACTCATGAACAACCATCCTAGGAAGACCATCGCTACGATGGGCGAGTGACTCGCCCATCGCGCCGCCCTGCGCCCCCAACACTCGAGTACGAGCACACCTTCTTCGCGCAGGGAGTGCAGCTGGTTGCTGGTGTCGATGAGGTGGGAACGGGTAGCTGTGCTGGACCGTGCTACTGCGCAGTCGTGGTGGTGCGTGCCGGTACTGCGCCGGCCCCCGAGGGCCTGCACGACTCGAAGCTTCTTCGACCACAGCAACGAGAACTTCTTGCCCCGCTAGTCCAGGCGTGGGCGTTCGATGCGGCCATTGGGGTCGCGAGCGCTGAAGAAATTGACGAGTTGGGCCTAACCATGGCGCTCCGGCGAGCGGGGGAACGGGCATTCGCGTCCCTGCGCTGCACGCCAGACGTGGTCATCCTGGATGGCAAGCGCGACTGGCTTCACGCAACCCGAGCCACGTTGATGGATCAGGAGTCGAGTGTGGCAATCGGGCCGGTGTTTACCCAGATTAAGGCCGACCAACGGTGCGCCTCGGTGGCCGCGGCCAGCGTGATTGCCAAGGTGGCGCGTGATAGCCATATGGATGCACTCGCCCTCGACGAACCCCACTACGCATGGGAAAAGAACAAGGGCTACGGCACCGCCGAGCACCTCGCCGCAATTGCCCGCCACGGCCTGAGTACGCAGCATCGACGGAGTTGGCAATTTGCCCGCCCACTCGAGGTGCCGACGGAGTAACGAGAAGGATTTTTTTCGCTCGGGTGGTAGCGTGGCACCACTATGACGTCGCTGCTTTCGGTTACTAATCTCTCCGTGCGTTTCAAGACGCAGAAGACATTCGCAACTGCTGTCGATGATTTTTCCCTCACCATTAATCCCGGCGAATGTGTCGGTCTCGTCGGTGAGTCGGGCTGCGGTAAGACGACGACGGGTCTGGCCATTATGCGACTACTCCCCGCGAATGGAAAAATTGCGTCGGGCTCGGTGCTCCTCAACGGAGTGGACCTGGCTTCGTTGAGCGAAAGTGACATGCAAAACCAGCGCGGCCGGACGGTGGCGCTGATTCCTCAGGACCCGATGAGTTCACTCAACCCAGTGATGAAGATTGGCAAGCAGATTGCTGAGGGCCTGCGCATTCATGAGGGGGCCAGCGAAGAGGGAGCCAATCGCCGAGCCTTGGAAGTACTGGAAATGGTCGAAATGCCAAATCCTAAGGAACGGCTGAATCAGTATCCGTTCGAGCTCTCCGGTGGCCTTCGCCAGCGCGTCATCATTGCAATGGGGCTCGTGTGCCGACCCAATCTCTTGATCGCCGACGAACCAACGACTGCGCTTGACGTCACGATCCAGGCGCAAATTCTCGACATCATTGACTCGTTGCGGCGTGACCTCAATATGGGCGTACTGCTCATCACGCACGACATGGGCGTCATCGCCGGTCGGGCCGATCGAGTGGTCGTAATGTACGGCGGTCGCAAGGCCGAAGAGGCTCCCACCGAGGAACTCTTTGGCGGTATGCGTCACCCCTACACCCAGGCCCTGCTTGCGTCGGTACCCAGTATTGAAGCGGCGTCCAGGTCGCAGTTGTCATCAATTGCGGGTATGCCACCTGATCTCACGAAGGACATTGTTGGCTGTCGTTTTGCGCCACGTTGCAGTAGTGCAACGGACGAGTGCCTCCTGACCGAACCAGAACTGGGTGGCGTGGCCCCGCACCAGTTTGCGTGCTTCCATCCGGTGAACGGCCCGGCTCCGGTCACTATCACCACCGCGGTGCGGCACAACACCGAGGCCAGCGCCTCGGGGCGAGAGCTCGTTCGCGTCGAGAGTCTGACCAAGGAGTTCCCCATCAAGTCGGGACTACTTCGCCGCACGACCGCCAAGGTGCACGCGGTGTCCAGCGTGAGCTTCAGTGTCCGCGAGGGTACGACGCTCGGTCTGGTCGGGGAGTCCGGCTGTGGCAAGACCACCCTAGGCCGCATGATCGTCGGACTCGAAACGGTGACGGGGGGCGAAATTTCCTTCGACGGCCACGTCGTCTCGGCGGCGGGGTATCGCCAGACCCGAGATGATCGGCGCCAGCGCCAGATGATGTTTCAAGATCCCTACTCATCGCTCAATCCACGTATGAAGGTCAGCGAGATTTTGGCCGAACCACTCGTTGTCCAGCGAGAAGGCGACCGTGAGTCTCGCCTCGCCCGCGTTGCCCAGTTGCTGGACATTGTGGGCCTCGACGCCCGAGCGGGTGATCGCTACCCGCACGAGTTTTCCGGTGGTCAGCGTCAACGCATTGGTCTCGCGCGCGCTCTCGCGCTGAATCCTCGACTCATTGTGGCCGACGAACCCGTTTCCGCGCTCGACGTCTCGATCCAGGCACAGATTCTCAACCTGATGAAAGAACTCCAGGCCGAGCATGGTCTGACCTACGTCATGATTTCGCACGACCTCGCGGTGGTGTATTACATGGCGGACTCGATTGCCGTTATGTACTTGGGTAAAATCGTTGAAATCGGTGACGCCGAGTCAGTCTTCCGTTCACCGGCCCACCCCTACACCCAGGGCCTGCTGAATGCCGTACCGGTCCCCGACCCCGCAAAGGCTCGAGCGCAGAACGCCCTCAAGGTATCGGGTGAGTTGCCCTCAGTGGTCAATCCTCCGTCGGGCTGCCGCTTCCGTACCCGGTGCTCCTTCGCACAAGACGTCTGCGCCGAACAAGAGCCACCCATGCGCGCCTTCGGTGAATCACAGCAGGCGGCCTGTCACTTTCCGTTGCGCACGCCCGTGACGCTCACCACATCGCACCTCGCGTCGTCGTGAACTCACGCGGGGCCGCCTCAAGGAGGCGTGCCCAGGCTTTCTACCGTTCGACGAGACGAACCTCAAAAGCGTCGCGCAACGCGTCGCCGATGTAGTTGATTGCTACGACCACGAGGATGAAGATAACGGCGAGGGGGTAGACCTCCCACCAATAGTTGGCACTCTGTAATTGCGACGTCCCGTCTTGCAACATGGTGCCCCAGTCGGTTTGGGGGAGCTGAATACCGAGCCCGAGGAATCCCAGGGCGGAGAGGAACAAGATGGCGTCAGCGACCGAAAACGTCGCCACGGTCACGATATTTGAGATCGAGTTCGGAAAGACGTGCCGACGGATGATGTGCCACTTACTCGCCCCCATAGAGGTGGAAGCCTGCGCGTACTCCAGATTACGAATCAGCAGGGCATCTCCCCGAATGATGCGAGCGTTGCCCCACCAGCCAGTGAGGCCAATCGCCAGAATCAAGAACATCGTCGAGCGACCGAACAGTGAGATGAGTGTGATGAGGAAAAAGAAGTAGGGGATCGACAGCAGCGCGTCCAGGAGGCGCATCATGACCGAGTCGGTAATACCCGCGAAGAAGCCAGCGATCATGCCGTAGACGGTGCCGACCACAATGGTGATGAAGCCGGCCAGCAGGCCGAGGGTGATGGAGTACTCACCACCGTAGAAAATACGACCAAGCTCGTCGTAGCCGGCCGCATTCGTGCCGAGCCAGTGCGCCATCGACGGATTGGCATTCTGCGGGGTCAAGAGGGCGGCCGCGGCGTCGGTTTGATTCGTGGGATGGAGCAGGGGAACGAGGTAGCTCAGGGCAGCGATAAGCACTAAGAAAATCACCGAGGCCAGGGCCAGTCGATTCGAGAAAAATATCTTCGATCGCTGGCGCCACATCGGAACCGGGGCTGTGTGTTCTGTCCCCACGAGGGTCGGAGTGGTCATCGTGCCGTTCCTTCAATGCGAATACGAGGATTGACGAGGCCTAGGCCGATGTCAGCCAACAAGTTGCCGAGCAGGGTCAAAATAGAGACCAGCAGGGTGATGCCGAGCACGACGTTGACGTCACCCGAGAGGGCCGCATTGACAGTTTCGTAGCCGAGGCCGCCGTAGTTGAAGACGGTTTCAACGACGATGGCGCCACCGAGAAGTCCGGGCAGCGACAGACCAAGGATGGTCACGATAGGTCCCAGTGCGTTGCGGAAGGCGTGCTTGAAAAGAACGCGTCGACTCGATCCACCCTTGGCTCTCGCGGTACGAATGTAGTCCTGGACGAGAACTTCGAGCACCGTCCCGCGCATGAATCGGCTGAGACCGGCGACGGAAAGGAGAGTGAGGCAGCCGATGGGCATGATGAAGGCGCCCGGGTCAGTGAAGATGAGCCAGGGCGCTACCCCCGCGGGTGGCGAGACGGGCAGATGTGGCCAATGGAGGCCGAAGTAGTCCAAGACGAGCGAGCACAACAGGAACGACGGCATGGCGTAGAGCACGAAGGCAATCCCAGTCGCCGTGTAGTCAAAGGCTGTGTTGCGCCGTGAGGCCTGGAAGATACCGAGGGGTATGGCGATAATGCAGGTGAAGAAAAGCGACGTCAGGGCGAGCCAGACGGTGCGAGGAATATAGAGGGACAAAATATCCCAGACTGGAATACCCGCCTGGTACGAGTAGCCCAGGTTGAAGTGGGCCACCAGATTAAACAGGTATTCCCAGAAGCGCACGAGGAAGGGGCGGTCGATACCGTGCGCCACCGCCCAGAGGTGAACGTTGACCGGCGTAGCGTGTGAACCAAGAGCCAGGTAGGCCGGCGCGTAAATGCCCCGGGGCTCCACGTAGGGGAGCGAGAAGGTGATGAAGACAATGATGAAGAGCACCACGAGAGACTGCAAGAGACGTCGCGCAAGGTAACTCAGCATGGGGAAACCTTACCATCGAGCATTAAGTTCTCTTCCGCCAAATGACGACCGAACGCAACGAAGGCCCCTCACGAGGAGGGGCCTTCGTTACAGCGTGAAGTCGGTACTTAGAAGTACAGGTACTCCGGCATCCACTCGGCGAGTGGGTTCGGCTGGAAGCCGGCAGCGTTGACGGTCTTGAGCGTCTTGATGCGCTCACCCGAACCCGTGCCCTCTGGCTTGAAGAAGACGGGCTGCTGAGCTGCGGCGTACTTCTCATAGGCCGTCAAGGTGGCGCTACCCACGGTCGATGCCGTGATCAAGCTGTCCATAGTGGGGTCGGAGTAGCCACCGGTGTTCGAGGAGGCACCCGTCGCGAACAGTGATTCGCCCGATGGGTAGTAGTCGGGGGCGTACAACCAACCGCCGCCCCAGTCGCACATGTCGAAACCGGTGTGGGCGCCCTGGCACTTGCCGAGCACGTTGGCGAAGGTGTCCTGGCTGACGTTGACGTTCACGCCAATGGCCTTCCACTCAGACACTTCAACGGCGTTCAACTCGTTGTCGGCGGCCGAGCCGGCCGCCTGGTCCATGTTGAGGTTCATACGGAAGTACCGAGCAACGCCGGGACCACACTGGTTCGGACCGTTACCGGGCTTCAAGCACTCCTGGACACCCTGCTGCAGGACCCAACCGTGGGCCTTGAAGGCAGCCTTCGCGGCAGCAACGTTGTAGGGGTAGGGGTTGCCAACGGGGCCCGAGATCGCCGACGGCGCACCGTACGGCAGTGGGCTGTAGGTCGGAATGCCGTAGCCCTTCATCACGGCCTTGATGGCCAAGGGCTGGTTGGTCGCTTCCTGCATGGCCTGACGGACGTACAACTGGCTCAATGCCGCTGACCCGGGGTTGCCGACGAGGTTGTACAGGTCGTAGTTGAAGGCCCAGGTGGTGCCGCTGCTGATCGTGTACTTACTGTTCAGCACGGCCAGATTTGGCCCGGCCACGCCGGGGGCGGGAGCTGGTGCGGTGAGGCTGGTGGGGTCCACGTAGCCAACGTCAATGGTGCCGGCCTTGAGGGCGGTCAACTCAGCGCTGGTCGAGGTGAAGGCCACGGCCTTGAACTGAGCGACGTGCGCCTTGATGGGGCCACCGTACGTCGGGTTCGGGACCATGGTGAAGTTGCCCAGGGCGTCAATTGACTTGAGCGTCCAGGGGCCGTCAACGCCAGCCTGCCAGAAGTGGCCGGCAAAGGTCGCGTACTTGTTAGCCGTCGTGCGCAGGAAGCTCAACACGGCCATGCAGTCGGTGTTGGTCTGCGTGGCGCCGAAGGCGCCCGACTCACAGTTACCGCTGCCAGCGGCAGCGTTGGCGCTAGTGACGTCCCAGGCTGCGGGCAAGGGGGTGATTTCTGACAGGTAGTTGTAGAGCAACCAGTTGGCATTGACCGACGACGTCATAGTGATGACGACCCTGTTGCCCGAACCAGTGACCGACGCGATGTTGTCAGGAATACCGGCGTTGGGGACGTAGCCGCCGTACTGGTAGGGGCTGTGCGTTACGGCAGCGGCCTTGTAGAGGTTCAAGAAGAACTTGATGGAGTTGGCATCGACGGTCTGTCCACTGGCGAACTTCCAGCCCTTGGTGTTGATCGTAAATGTCGTCGCGGTCCCCGTCTGAGGTGAGACGTTCGCCAGCGACAGCGATGGCGAGAAGGCTGCTGAACCGGGCGTACCGAACCAGAACAAGGGGCGGTACATCATCATCTGGAAGTCGTTCATGTTCGACGTCGAGAAACCGTCACCACCACCAACGAACGGCAGAATGAAGGTCGGGCCGGCCTGTGGGGCCTCGGCGTAGGTCAGCGTACCCTTGGGGGCGGCTGCGCCACTGATTGTTGGTGCAATGAGTCCTAACGACAACGCACTGGCCGTTACGGCCAACGTCATCGAAAGGCGCACCTTGTGTGAGTACTTCATTGGTTGCAATCCTCCCTGCGGCTTACGCCGATTGTTAATTCGCCACGCTGCGTTGATCAAATTCTACGTTATGACGTTCGTCCGTCGGCGTGACTTTATGGATGCAAGGTATCAAAAGGGTCGCGCTCGTTGAATTTCCCGAAAGTTTCACGACTTGCGCCCAGGCGTGAAATTTCCTCACGAAACACCGCTGCGCTTTGACGCTTTTCGGGCATAGGCTTAGGTTTGTGCCACATTCAGACCCCACCCCCTCACGTGAAGTTCGCGGTTCCTTCGGACCCAACGCCTGGCTTGTCGACGACATGTTCGAGCGCTTTCGGGCGGACCCCGCCTCAGTAAGCGCCTCGTGGCGCGAATTCTTCGCTGATTACCAGCCTTCGACGGTGCCGTCATTCCCTTCGGCGACGCCGACCGCCCCCGCTCCCGCCCCCGTGATCACCATTGACAGTGGAGCGACACCGTTGCGTGGCGCCGCCGCTCGCATTGTGACCAACATGAACGCCTCCTTGAGCGTGCCGACCGCGACGTCGGTTCGCTCCGTGTCGGCGCGACTCCTCGAAATCAACCGAGTGGCCCTGAACGAGGCGCTCGCCCGCACCACGGGGGCCAAGGTTTCCTTCACGCACCTCATCGCCTTCGCCGTCGTGAAGGGCCTCATCAAAATCCCCGTTCTGAATGCCTCCTTCGTGGAAGCCGTCGACGAAAAGGGCACGCCGGGAATCAAGCGGAATGAACACGTCGGCCTCGGTCTGGCCGTGGATGTCGAACGTCCCGACGGTTCACGTAATCTCGTCGTTCCCGTCATTCGTGACGCCGACACTCTCGATTTTCGTGGCTTTTTACTGGCGTACGAAGCGCTGGTGCGCAAGGTACACGCCGGGACGATGGGTGCCGACGACTTCGTGGGCGCCACTATTAGCTTGACGAACCCGGGTACCCTCGGCACCAGTCAGTCGGTCCCGCGACTGATGCCCGGCCAAGGTGCGATTATTGGTGTTGGCGCCTTGAATTGGCCGGCGGGCTTTGACGCGGCTGACCCCCGCGCCCTCGCCGAACTCGGCGTCGGCAAGGTCATGAACATCACCTCGACTTACGACCACCGCATTATCCAAGGTGCGGAGTCGGGGCTCTTCTTGAAGTACGTGGCCGAATGCTTGAGTGGTGGTCACAACTTCTACGACGATATTTTTGCTGACCTTGGTATCCCTTACGAGCCGGCCCATTTCGCCAAGGACCGCAACGGCAGCCGCGACAACGACGCCGAGCGAATCCTGAAGCAGATTCGCGTACAAGAGCTGATCAACATGTACCGGGTTCGCGGTCACCTCAACGCCCACCTTGATCCCTTGAGCTCGTCGTCGAACGCCCTGCACCCGGAGCTCGATCTGGCGACCTACGGACTCACTATCTGGGACCTCCAGCGCACCTTCGTGGTTGACGGGCTCGCCGGTAAGAGCGAAGCCACACTCGAGGAAATCCTCGCGATTTTGCGCGACGCCTACTGCCGCACCCTCGGCATTGAGTACGGCCACATCATGGACCCCGCGCAGAAGCGCTGGATCCAAGAGCGCGTCGAAGGCGTTCGCTGGAGCACCACCCCTGCGCAGCAGCGCCATATCCTCGACGCCCTCAACGAGGCGGAGGTCTTCGAGCGGTTCCTGCATTCTCGCTACGTCGGACAGAAGCGCTTCGGCCTCGAGGGCGGCGAGTCCACCCTGGTGGCCCTACAGACCATTCTCGACGCCGCGGCTGACGACGGCGTTCGCGAAGCCGTCATTGGTATGGCCCACCGAGGCCGTTTGAATGTTTTGGCCAACATCGTGGGCAAGTCCTATTCCGACATTTTCTCCGAATTCGAGGGCAACCTCGACCCCGAAAGTGTGCAGGGGAGTGGTGACGTGAAGTACCACAAAGGCTCCCGCGGGACGTTCGTTAGCCCGAGCGGCGCCAGTATCACGGTGTCGATGGCGTCGAACCCCTCGCACCTTGAGGCCGTCTCGCCCGTTGTTGAAGGTATCGTCCGCGCCAAGCAGGACGCGGTGGTCCGCCCGAGCGACGGCACCGGCTCGATTCCCAGCGCCGACCACTTTCCCTTCCTACCACTGCTGCTCCACGGTGACGCGGCCTTTGCCGGACAGGGTGTGGTGTCGGAAACCCTCAATATGTCCCAGCTCTCGGGCTATCGCGTTGGTGGCACCATCCACGTGGTCATCAACAACCAGGTGGGCTTCACCACCGCCCCCGAATCAGCTCGTTCGAGTTTCTACCCGACTGACGTGGCCAAGATGATTCAGGCGCCTATTTTCCACGTCAACGGCGACGATCCCGAGGCCTGTGCTCGCGCGGCGGCCTTGGCCTACGACTACCGACAGACCTTCCACCGTGACGTCGTTCTCGACATTGTCTGCTACCGACGCCACGGACACAACGAGGGCGATGACCCGAGCTACACCCAGCCACAGATGTACGCACTGATCGAGCAAATGCGCTCGGTCCGCAAGGCCTACACCGAGACACTGGTTCGCCGCGGTGACTTCACCATGGAGGAAACCGAAGCGGCTCTCGACGCCTTCAGCAACCGCCTCCAGGCGGTGCTAGACGAAGTGCGCACCATTCCGGTGCCGCAGCTCGACGGTGTGCCCGTCGCGGAGATCCCCGCCGACGAAACGCCGGCCGAGACCGGCGTTACGCAAGCAACGCTGGAGACGGTGGCCCGTGCAACGATGCACGCACCCGAAGGGTTCACTGTTCACCCCAAGTTAGAGCGACAGTTCGCTCAGCGCGCCCAGTTGCTCGAGTCGGGCGAAGTGGACTGGGCCCTGGGTGAGGCGTTGGCCTTTGGTACTTTGGCCCTCGAGGGCACCAACGTGCGCCTCATGGGTCAAGACTCGCGTCGCGGTACCTTCTCGCACCGTCACGCCGCCCTGATCGACTACGCCAACGGGCAGCAGTACGTGCCCTTGTCCAACCTCGATTCACCCGGTTTCTTCACGGTGCGTGACTCGTTCTTGTCGGAGTACGCGGCACTGGGCTTCGAGTACGGCTACTCCGTCGAGTCCAAGCACTCCCTCGTGGCGTGGGAGGCCCAGTTCGGTGACTTCGTCAACGGCGCCGAAATTATTATCGACAACTTCCTGGTCGCCGCCGAAGACAAGTGGGGCCAGACGGCGTCACTGGTCATGCTGTTACCCCACGGCTACGAAGGCCAGGGCCCAGAACATTCCAGTGGCCGCATCGAGCGCTTCTTGTCGCTGTGTGCCCGCAACAACATCCGCGTGGCCCAGCCCTCGACCAGCGCCCAGTACTTCCACTTGCTGCGCAGTCAAGTGCGTCGTGAGCACGTGACGCCGTTGGTTATTTTTGCGCCGAAGTCGATGTTGCGAGCCGTGCAGACGCGCTCGCCACTGGCCGAGTTCACGAGTGGCTCCTTCCACCGCGTCCTCGGTGACGCGAGCGTCGACGCGAGTGGCGTTACCCGCGTGGTCCTGGCCTCGGGCAAGGTAGCCCATGAGGCGAAGGCTCGCCGTGACGAACTGGGTATCAGCAACGTGGCTATCGTGCGCGTGGAGCAGCTCTACCCGTGGCCGGCCGAGGACGTCGCGGCCGCACTGGCGCCGTTCACGAAGGCGACCGAGTTTGTCTGGCTCCAAGAGGAGCCGGAGAACATGGGTGCCTGGCCGTTCGTCCACCTGCGGACGCTCGGCGGTCCTCACGTATTGCGTCACGTGGCTCGCGCTGAGTCCGCCAGTCCCGCAACGGGTTCGGGACTCGTGCACGCCGCCGAACAGGCTGACTTGCTCGCTCGAGCACTGCAGTGAAGACCCCACCACTCCGCGTCGTCGTCGACGGATCGAATCTCGCCACCGAAGGTCGCACCATACCGAACCTGCAGCAGTTGGACGCCGCGGTCCGGGCCTTCTTAGAGGAGCACCCGGGGGCTGATGTCATTGTGGTGGTCGACGCGAGCTTTGAGCACCGCGTGGCCACCAGTGAGCGCAACCACTTCAAAGAGGCCGAAGCGGCGGGTGAGATTGTGACACCACCGGCCGGGGCAATAGGCCGGGGCGACGCCTTCATCTTGAAGATTGCTGATCGCATCGACGCGGTGGTGCTGAGCAATGATTCCTTCCAGGAGTTCCACGACGAGTACCCGTGGCTCTTCGACGTCGGTCGCCTCATTGGCGGGAAGCCGGTGCGTGGCGTGGGCTGGATTTTCACTGAGCGACTGCCGGTCCGAGGCATCAAGGCCGCGCGGGCGAGCAAGGCCGTGAAGAAGGTGGCGGTCGTCTTGCCCGAGGGACTCACCCCTTCGATTGGCGACACCCTCACCCCCGTCAAGGCCGCGAAGGCCACCAAGGTGACCAAGGCGGCGAAGTCGACCGCCAAGCCGGCGAAGAAGGTGGCCAAGGCCGCTGAACTCAGCGACGCGCCCGTTAAGAAGGTGGCGAAGAAGGTGGCGAAGAAGGCTGTCGAGGTACCCGTCACCGTCGAAACACCCCCAACGGTGGCGCTACGTCGGGGCCGTCAGCCCGTTAACCCCGAAGGCGCCTTCGCCGACTTCTTGAAGCAGTTCAAGATCGGTGCTCCCGTTGATGCCGAGGTGGTCGCCTTCACGTCCCACGGTGCCGTCCTCAAAGTCACGCTCAAGAGTGGCGACGCCATCGAGTGCTACGCCCCAACGGCCAACCTCGGTTCACCGGCCCCGACGCGGGCCCGTGACGTACTCAAGCGAGGCGACGTGCGAACCTTTTCACTGCGATCCTTTGATCCCGAACGACGCATTGCCGAGGTGGGCTTATGAGCGAACTATCACTGCGACCCGAGGACTGGATTCCCCACCGTCCACCATTCCTGTTGATCGACGAGATGACCAGCATCACGCCAGGTGAAACGGCCTCGGGGTTTTGGACCTTATCTGGCGACGAGTACTTTTTCCCCGGCCACTTCCCCGGTCGTCCGACGACGCCGGGCGTGCTCATGCTCGAGGCGCTCGCCCAAGTCGGTGCGGTGGCCGTGCTGGCCAACCCGGCCTTCACCGGTCGCATCCCGCTCTTTGCGGGCATTGAGAATGCCCGATTCCGTCGCCAGGTGCTGCCTGGTGATCGGCTGGACTTGACGACCACCATGACCAAGATGTCCGCCCGGGGCGGCAAGGGGCACGGCGTGGCCACCGTTGATGGCGTGGTGGCGGTGGAGGCCGAT
>Ga0136642_1000497_pt1 | contig 20564 bp, 27 predicted proteins | sample LowCatLa1302831Y_FD_115313 | JGI IMG/M metagenome (GOLD analysis project Ga0136642, IMG submission 115313) | Freshwater microbial communities from Lower Cathedral Lake, Yosemite National Park, California, USA - 13028-31Y | ecosystem: Environmental > Aquatic > Freshwater > Lake ... | reverse complement strand
GTACACCCACCAGTTGACAGCATTTAAATCGTAACCTGCCATTTCATATCTGTTATACTCAGCAGACTCCACAGCAGTGGCAGGAGGCCAGTCACGTGGACGAGCTTGTCCGTTAGTGGTTAGTATCTTGTGTTCCCACAGAGGATCAATCCAATGATTGAAGTTACCTATACTTTTCATTTTGTTAATTCTGTCATCTGCTTTAGTAACAACACTCGATTATCTTGCTGTGTGTTGTTTTTGTAGGAACTTATATAATCAAATAGAAAAGGGTTAGCTGTTTTTAATGATTCATTCCTTAGTGTATCAAGAGTGTTATGCACATTTATAAACTCGTCAAACAAGTCTTCTCCTTCGCTGTACAATTCATTCTTTACATCTGTGTATTGTTCTCCGTAAGCATCCACTATGGGTTTTAGTTTTGCTTTTAAGTCTTGAGGAATATTACGAATACACATTGACGTGGGCCAGTACAGTAACCTGTGAGTGTTATGGAATTCAGGATGATTTGCTTGGAAAAACGCATCGATAGATTCAAGAAGATTGATGTTGTATACACTCACAGTGGTATGTACTTGCATGTTTGTGATTTTTTCTTGACGTGCTAATTTTAAATTTCTAAACAGTTCTAGTATTTCAATACATCTATTAAAATCCGCACCATGCCTAAAATAATGATTAAGTTCTGCTAATCCATCTATACTTACATTGACGTTTAGTATTTTAACTTTCAGCATCAATTCATACACAACCTGTGAAGGCTCAACAGTTCCGTTGGTGTTAACATTTAACAAAAGAGTATCTAAATCTTTTTCTTTAAGTAGCTTCTCTGCAAACCGGTCAAACTTTTTACTAAGGAATGGCTCACCGCCACTAATGTTGATAACCTCTAAGTTTGTTACATCAATGTTTAAATCTTGTGACAGTTCCAAATACTTGTTGTTTGCAAAAGTCTTACCGTACATTGCTTGTTCATCATTATACCATAAGTGGCTAGAGTAACTGGTACATCCTCTGCATTTTAAATTACAAATGTTATCAAAACTGATATCTAAAATCTTTATTGAGTTGGTGGTAACTACACCGTATTGTTCTATAAGCTGTTGTCTTCTGGAAACAGCACCAACTTTCTCATGCGAATGACATTGTATGCAACCTGGCAATACTTTACCAGCAAGCAAATCATTCTTGATGTCAGTAAAGTTAATATTGGAATCACAACCGCCGTCCCACTGACAGCACGGACGAATTTCTCCTGGGATTAAGTTTAAACTGATCCAGGGTGCTGGACAATAAGTAGCAGATGGAGTGTTCATCAATATGCCTTTAAATGATCAATACCCAGCTTGGCCCGGAACTCATCTGTAAATTTACAGTCCACACGTAGCGCATAGTCTTGCTCGCCTATGCTGTCACCGCCGTGCCAATCTTCGTCATTCCAGAATCCAGCATTACTGTTGATATAGTGCTTGTTTTCAGTGTCTGGATCCCAAATGTAGAACCCACGCTTTGTTCTGTAACGTATGTGTATAAATTCGTTGCGATGGTCTGTGTAGGAGTTTTTTTCTAACACGCCATTGTTGGCATCTAGGTCTCTGTGTTCAAAGCCTAAACCGTTATGATCGCAGTGAAAGAAAATAACACGGCCTATTTGACTAATAATGTTTTCCGCCACCAAATTGTTTACCCACGCAACTACTCCTGGGAAATGTTTGCTTTCTTCTGTGGGCTTGCGTTCAGCACCACGGTCGTTCCAGTCACCTTGTTCCCATAAGAAATAGTAAATGTACGGATCACTTGCACCCATGGCCATTTTTAGATAGCGTGTGAACAAGTTGCGATTTTTAAAATTGCTGAGGTCTGTGAAGTACATGGGATCACCGACCACACGTATAGGATCGGACTCTGGCAGTGCCAAATATTCATCCACAGCCTTGTAAATTGGTTTCCAGTCGACTATGTAACTGGCGTCTTTCCAATCAAACCCTGGCTTCATCCAAGTACCTTCTTTGGCATAATCTCTAGCCAATGCAAATCCTTTACATATTTCTGGATGTAAATTTTTGAAGCCGTCTATGTCCAAAAACGGATCTAAGTTTATGTAGGGCTTTCCGCCAATACCTTTTATCATGCAAATACTTAGCTGATAAGTACTTGCATGAACGACTCTTTCGAATACTATTACAATAATGTACCAGGCAAAGGATTATGCCGTAACAACTTGATCTACACCAGCTTAATAAATCGATCCAAAACATTGTTTTGTCAACATTATTACAATGACACAGACTATCACAAAGGGCACAATCAAGTAGTGAACCCAAAACTCATGGACGAAAAATGGTTACGCGAAGTAAACTACTTGACACAGATGCGTAACAAGTTTCCAGAACTAGTTCCAGAGATAACAAATATAAATTTAGAAAGCAAACAAATTGTTATGAAGATACAGGGTGTGGACTTTTGGCAACAAACATTAGACAACAACTGTTCATACGATGAGATACTGCCTGACTGGCGCGAACAGATGTTGAATATATTTCGAGCACACAGAGAGCTGGGAATTTACAAATACAGTTTGCACCCCAGCAGTTACTTTGTGATAGACGGCAAACTTAAAAGCATTAACTATTTTTTCTCTTACAGTGATACAGACGTTCCAATCAGTCTACGTAGTGTGATGAGTCATATCAGCGAAGATAGACAAGCAGATTTGTTTCCTAAAATGTCTGCCATGGGAATAGATATTGATTCTCCAACGGCATACCATAGAATACAACAGCTTGCTTTTGAAAGTTTTAAAACAGATTTCCCCCACGACTTTATGGACGAGGCCAAACGTGTCTATGACTAAACCCTACATTAAGATGTTTGATATCTATTACGGTACCAAGTGTAACCTGGCATGCCGTCATTGTGACACACGTAGCGACATCATTAGAACAATAGAAAAAGATCCGCATGTAGATACAATACTCGAAGGTATTACTCTGGCAAACGAAAAGTTTGATATTGACTTGTACAGTTTTATTGGTGGTGAGCCACTATACTATCTAGATAAGATTGAAATTATTCTAGCACACATACGCAAGATAGATCCTGGTGCAAAGATACAAGTCTCTACAAATGGTGCGCTACTATCCAAGAACTTGGATGCAGTTGCTGCACTTATGACCACATATGAAACCAGTCTGTTTGTATGCAATCACTTTGCCGCATTTGACGACAAGATGACTGCCAAGATAACTGAGAGTGTAAACACGCTGGTCAGTATGTTACAGTTAGCCAAAGACGACCCCAATGTATTCTTGTCAAGGCTTCTAAGACTGGACAATCCCAGAAATGATCCATATCTCAACACATGGATCACTGAACAAGGTGAATACTTTTTAGGCGAGCAACCTATTGATCAATATTATCACGATGACAACATATTCTTGCATTTTAGACCGCAGACTGATTTTAAAATGCATCACTACATTAAGAACGGAAAACCTAAACCTTTTATGACTGGCAACTCTGCGCTGTCGTACAAGGACGGGTGTAGCAGCCCAATGTGTAGTTTTATGATAGACAAGAAATTATACAAGTGCTCAGCATTGGGTACGCTAGAACGATTTCTAGAATACCACGGAAGCCTAGACGATCCAGATTGGCAAAAGTATCGCAACTACAAGTACTTGGATTTGGAAACATGCACAGACGAAGAAGTAACAAACTTCCATGCCACCAAGTATTGCTCCATTAATGAGTGTGACATGTGCGGAACCAGCTACTTTAATAGAACACGGGAAGATGTGATACATGTACACCGTCGTTGATTGGACAGCATATTTAGATTTAACTGAGTTTTATTCAGAAGCAGAGCAACGAGGCTTTGCTAATAATTCTAACCAGAAGGCAATGATTGATTGTTTTCGCAATGAATCGGAATGGGCCGCATGGATACTATATCAAGACCACAAGGCAGTTGGCAGTGTTGCCGCGCACAGTTTTCCAGAGATGGGTGCCAATGCATATCGTGTGTTGGCACGTACTTGCACGTTTGGCACTGCTAGACAGAATGGTGGACTCATCACTCCTAAGAAGTTGATTGCTGAACATCAAAACTTAACAGATCAGTTTTTGTTGCCCGCTTGTGTTGCATGGGCAAAAGGGGAGCTGTATGCTACCAGCAATGAAAGCACAGTGGCAAGTCAACGGCTGGTACATAAACACTATTTCCCTATGCTGGCTAAGTTGGGTATTGTGGAACGTGTATGTGAAATGAATTATCGCAACACGGATCAAACTGTTTGGCGCATCTATCCAGACAAGTTCCTTGCTGACCTAGAACTGTATCCTAGATGGCTTTAATAGGAATATTTCTAAATTTCTTTTTGAAGTTGGGATCCAGTGTAAATTTTATGTTGGGTAACTGTGTGTCTACCTGTTTGTCAAACGCACACAATTTGCACACTTCTATGGATTTCTTCAAATCTTCTTCCACAAACTTACGCACACGTTCGTAGCCATCCAGCGGATCACACGCTTGATACTTTTCTAAAATTGCCTGTGCCTCTGGCACATACTTTACCTGATGCTTGGCTTCTGGATAATTTGTCACAGCAGGGCAGTGATACATTATGCCGTGTTGGATATTGTACTCGCTGTGCCACACACATAATTCAAAACTTTTGTCCTGATCTCCACCCATGTGAAAATGTACGGTGCCATCTTTAACATGATGATGATACGGTTGGAAGAAGTGTACAAAGTGTTCGTATCTTAAAATGCGCTTGCCATCCACATAATACGCGGTTGATCTATTCTGTTTGTTAGGAACATATTCTTCTTCCACCACTTGCATGGTGTCTGCCCACGGAGCAAGTACTTCAAGCACATTCTTCTTTAACTTTTGATATTCTTCTTCACTATCGTAATGACATGACACACGTAAGTGTGCGTTGCCATCGCTCATGATAAGATGTGCAAAGTCCTTGCGTTTGATCAGTTTGGATCCATTGGTTGGTACTTCTATGTGTGCATTGGGCCACAGGCGTCGCATGTTCAAGAACCATTCGTCCAAGTGTGGATGTAGGAACATTTCGCCTCCAGCAAATGCTATGTGATCTGTGTCCAAATATTCTGCCCACTTTTCCCAACGATGCGCACTGGCCTTCCAATCAAAGTTACCAGTGAAGTCGTAACAGGCAAGTCCACCGCAGTGACTACAAGTTAGATTACACGAGTTGTTCACCACCACTGAAAGGTAAGTGTCCAGTTTAATTTTATTCATATTGTATTCTTGAGTCGTCCAAGGTAGGAAACGCCTGTTTGAGTTGAGCATACACAAACGGTGTCAGTTTCCATCTAAACTCCATTTGCCTAATCTTGGGATTGGTCAACCAAAAGTTAACAGCACTGATAATTTCTTCGTGCTGTATATTATAATCACTCATAAAGTCCGTTGGTTGATTAGAATCAGGATCCTGACCTTCTATAAAACTTAAATCTAAATGTAAAACATCAATGCCTTTGGGATCGATGCTGACAAGTCTACACGCTTCTGCTAGTTCTTGTTTATCGTGTACGTAGTCAGTATGTATAAGTTCTGGATATTGCCTGCTGACACTACCCATGACAATCATTTTAGTCACTTTATCTTTCAACGCATTTACTAGTTTAGTTTGTTGCTGGTCACGATAGGCATTGTTGATAAACAAGAAGCAACCTGTGGCCGCTTCCACAACTTGGCCAAAGTCTGAATCAATGTCATAACCGTTGCTACGACTTAGTCCTACAACCTCCCAACCACCAAATGTTTGAAAGTGTTGGTACAAGGACTTGCCTATGCCGCATGTGTGTCCTGTTATAACTACCTTCATCTGTTTGGCTCCTGTGTTGCTTTGAATGATATAACATTCACTGACGGGTTGGTTAACCAATAGTCAATTGCACTTAGAATAATATCAGGATTGTTGTATGCATCGCTGGATATCTTGAGCAACAATATATCATATTCGCTGAGTTGCAATACTCTGGATTCTAACTCACGCTTATGAGCAGTGTAGTCCGGCATCTCTGGATCTGGAAAGTCCGATGCAACACTGCCTATCACTATCATCTTTTTAACAACTGTGTGCAGTTGATTCAACAAGGGCAGTTGTATACCATCAGCGTAAGCATTGTTGACAAACAAATCACAGCCTCTTACTTGTTCAATGATATCCCTAAAGTCTGCTACAATGTCCTGGCCGTTTGAAAAACTAAATCCAGTGATGTCTTGTTTTGCAAAGTGATTGTAAATGTGTTTACCTAACCCACTTGTGTGTCCTGTTATAAAAATCTTACTCATAAGTTACCTTAAAATCTTTTGTTGTAAGTTTGTTAAATTCTTCCAGTAACTCTCGTTCCAATTTAAACTTCAAACTAAATGTAGTATGGGCAAAGTCTGCCAATTTGTGTTTCTGGTTAGCACGATTTAAAAACGGACTAAAGATCTTGTCAAACTTGTATCTAAAGTCGTGCTGGTCATATGCTGCTTCGATAGCAATACTGACCAAGTCAACTGGTTGTATACGGTGCAACAGCTCACGCACCACCAGTTGTAATCTTGAAACTGATCCGTAATTAGTGGCTGCATGTATACAACTAGCATCCATGTATGCCCAGTAGTTATCTCTTGTGCATTCGTGCATGACCCTGTGGTCCAAGTCAATTAAGTATGCTTGCTCGCCTGACAAGTTCAAATGCCAACGATTGTCTATGTCAGCATGTGCCATGTAACTTTCGCCAGGTGCCAATTTGATAACTCGCGCTTGTCCCACCGTGGAAGGCAAGGTATTTAAAATTTCTTCCCAAAGTGTGTCTTTGTACAAGTCTTTGATATGCCATTCATCATAGTAGAAGTCACCAGTCTTTTCATTGAGCACTGTGCCTTCGCCCGTTACTGGACATGCTGTTAACGCTTGCTCAATCAATCCTTCTGGACATTGCCACGGTTGTATGGTAATCATAGAAATATTTATGTGCTAGTATAACTCACGTAAATATAAACATGCCAAAGATTCCCTTTGACCCCGCGTGGAAAAATATAGCAGTTAGCCAAAGTGGCGGCGCTGACAGTGCCTTGCTGACATATTTGCTGTGCAGTATGATTACGGGTGATACTACAGTACACATAATCACAAACATTCGCTGTTGGAAGACACGCCCGTGGCAAGGTCCAACTGCACTTGCGGTGCATGATTGGTTAGTTAAAAAATTTCCAAATATACATTTTGAACGACACACAAACTTTGTTCCTCCAGAATTAGAATGGGGAGAACAGGGTCGTACTGTCGTGGACGAATATGGCAAATTGGTCAGCGGCGATACGTTAGAGCTCAGAGCATTTGCAGAATACATCTGCTTCACGTATAATGTAGAAGCCTACTACAACGCTGTGACACGTAATCCACGGAATGTGGAGTTTGTGGGTATGCCCACTAGAGATATAGAGGCTACTGAAGATAACAAACATTTGGAAATAATGGAACACATGGGCATACTTGCTTGCCATCCGTTTAGATTTACAGAAAAGTCGTGGGTAGTTGGCAAATATAAAGAATTGGGAATAATGAATTTATTTGATCTCACACGCAGTTGCGAAGGCGACTTTGAGGATCTGAACTATAAGAATTACACACCTGGACAACTTGTTCCTGTATGCGGGCAATGCTTCTGGTGTAAAGAAAGAGAGTGGGCCATTGATCAATCCAAGTAAAACATTCTGTATGCATCCTTTTACAGGACTTGCAACCCGCGAAGACGGAGCCGTTAAGGTATGCTGTCGTAGTCAGCCGATTGGATTTATACAAAACAATAGTTTAGAAGAAATTTGGAATGGCAGTACCATGCAACGTATACGCAAACAGGTACTAAAGGGCCAGCGACCACCCGAGTGTATGCCTTGCTTCCAGTTGGAAGACCAAGGAGTAGAAAGTCTACGTCAGCGGCACATCAAAGGTGATATACCAGAAGCACGAGTGAACTTGTATCCTGATGCATTAGATAACGTGGGTGTGGATTACAAGATGCCGTTTACATTTCCTACCATGGAGATCAAACTAAACAACTTGTGTAATCTCAAATGTCGTATGTGCAACCCATTAGACAGCACCAACTGGAATGACTGGGACAAGGTTGTGGGATTTTACAAAAAAGAAAATAATTATCTTGTGCCCACAGTTGAAGGATTGGTCAGCAAGCCAGGCCAATACATTGGACCATTTGATGATACAGACAAGTGGTGGTCCAGCTTTGAAAAACTACTTCGGCATTTTAGACGTGTGGAGTTTGCTGGTGGAGAACCTTTGATGGATCCTCAGCATTATCGAATACTAGACATGCTCAAACCCTATGGTAAAAACATAGAGATCAAGTACGCCACTAATGGCACTACTTTGGGAATAAGCAAAGGAAGAACTATACATGACTATTGGCCTCATTTTAGAAGCGTTGCCGTTAACGTCAGCATTGACGGCATTCACGATGTCTACAATTACATTCGTGGCAACAGCGACTTTGACCAAGTTGAATCAAATATTAAAATAATACAGGCTATACCTAATGTAAGTCGTGTGGTAGGTGCGTTCACCGCACAAGCTGGTAATATATTACAAGCTGCAGCATGTATTGACTACTTTATAAACAAAATGGGGATTGTGTTTTACAGCCATCGTGTTAGCTATCCCAACTGCTTGTCAGCACAAGTGTTACCACAAGAGCTAAAAGATCTAGCTGTTAGTAGATTAGAACAAGTCAAATTTCGTGTGGACTCGTGGAGTGCTGTTCAAGCAAATCCGCTCTTGGGTAAAGTTACGCATCAGCAGATACAAGACAACATCAACTACTTGCTAGCAACAGATCAGAATAACTTGTGGAATGATTTTGTTGAGTTTAACCAAGCATTGGACACGAGCCGTGGGCAAAGCCTACTGGATGTCGTTCCAGAGTTTAGACCTTATGTATAAAGTTGCCAACAGGTGGGATCATGCAAATGCGGTCAAGGTCGAATGGAATCTTGGCAAACGCTGTAATTATGATTGCAGTTATTGCCCTGCCAGCATACACGACAACTCTAGTCCACACACTGACATAGAGATCCTAAAATCTACTGTAGATAAACTTGTGACATTGGAAAAACCCATACGTTTGAGTTTTACAGGTGGCGAGCCATGTGTGCATCCTAAATTTCAAGAGCTAATAAAATACTGTAAGTACAAAGGTGTCAGCTGGATTAGTGTAACTACCAACGGCACACTGCCTTATGAGTTCTATTCTGTTATAGATGTTGATCAAATTGTATTCAGTATACATTTGGAGTTTGATTGGAAACGTGTTTTCAATACTGTAGAAAGTGTTGCGGATTTAACAAACAAAAAAGTTATCGCACAGATTATGGCGCACCATGATCACATGCCTGCTGTGCTACAATTACGTGCTAAATGCTTGCTGGCACATGTTCCAAATACTATAAGACGCATACGTTGGACAGAAGGTGATCATGATTTGTTTGATGACATGCGTTACAACTTAACAGATTTAGAATGGCTCAAAGAACAAGAAGCAACTATACAACCAAACACACTGTTGTTCTATAAAGATACTCCTATGGAGCAACGACACGCGAACGATGTTATCAAGTTGCACTTGAACAAATACAAAGGTTGGACTTGCAACGCAGGCTTAGAAAGTCTCATGATAAATTGGGACGGTGATGTACATCGCGCCACTTGTAGAGTCGGTGGTAGTCTAGGCAACATCTATGAAGATAGTTTTGTTGCTCCTAGCGGACCCGTTAGATGCGATAGAAATTTCTGTACCTGTTCTGCAGACATTCCACTTACTAAGTATGATCCAGACCACAGCAATTAAACTTAAAACACCAGAGCCACTAATGGTCACATGGGACATAGTGCGTAGGTGCAATCTAGATTGCACTTACTGCGAAAGCACACGGCACGATACGCATAGTAAACTGCCTACGCTTGCCAAGTTAAAAGATACATTTGATTTTGTTAAACAATATACAGCTTTGTACAACAGTAAACGTGTTGACCGAACTATAACTAATATAGACTTTACTGGCGGCGAGCCCACAATCAATCCAGACTTTTGGCCGTTGCTTGACTATATTAAAGACACGGGTGGATTTAGACTAAGCCTTACTACTAACGGCACATGGGGTCCCAAATTTACACAACGTATTTTGGATAACTTTGCTCACGCCACTGTCAGTTGGCACGCTGAAGATACTCTTAATGAACGCACCATAGAGAACATTTTGGCATTACACAAAGCCGGCATGAGTTTACAAGTCAATGTTATGTTGCATTGTGACTACTTTGATCAAGCAACACTGATATGCAATATGCTAAAAGAAAAAGGCATTAAAGTAAACCCTGTCCCTATCGGCGATGGCAACACAGTACGAAAGGGCTGGTTTATTGACAGTGACGGAACTAACAGACGTACCAGTCACGAGTACACAGAACACCAACAAGATTGGTTCTATGCTTGGATGGGCGAGACACGTAAGGCCAGCACTGTCAAGGAAGGCACTGATGTGGGGCGAGCCTGCTGTGGTGGACGCTGTACGCAAGGCAAGGTTGATGGAGAATGGAAAGAAATCAAACTGGTGAACAATTGGTTTAAGGATTGGTACTGCACTGTCAACTGGTACTTCTTGCATATAGATCAACATGGTGGAGATGTGTTCCATCATCAGACTTGTCAGGCAACACACACAGGTCGAGGGCAGATAGGCACATTATATGATACACAACAGATATTGAACAATGTGAGTGCTATGCTAGCACAAGCAACATTAGCACCTATCATATGCCCTAATCAAAGATGCGGGTGTGGCATGTGTGTGCCCAAAGCCAAGAGGATGGATGACTTTAGATCACTATGGAGTTCAACTACTATATTGCCTTTATTGGAATAAATTTAGAAATTTGTATTTCGCCACCACACATGCATACTTCTGAATTGCAAATGATGGATTTTATTGTAGGATTGAATCTATTAACTAGATCTTGATCATACAAATTATAATGAAACTTTTCGTTATAAATTAACTGTTTGCAAGATCCTGCAATTACTCCGTCCTGAAATATTTCTATATAGTCAAGCCCCAAGTTACAATCCCAACCTTTGAATTTATTTAGATGATTTAAAAATATCCAATTATCTTCGATAAGCGTTTTCTTGCCATTGATAACTGCCCATAGTTTTCTATTCTGTTTGACTTTTAAACTGAACAACCAAAATAAATTAGGCCACCGTTTAAGTTGAGTTGCAAGGTATGCTTGCTGTGTTTCGTCGTGCAACGATTTGCCATCGATCTGTACAGCTTTGGCAATGATTGGCCATCGTGTTTTGCTGTGTTTTAATTGCTGGATTAAATTTTTGCACTTGTCAAAATTAAACGGATCCATTAACACGTTGGCTACGATGTTTGTTTTATTCTTATACAAGTAATCTGCTACTTCTATAATATGATTTATATTAGCATATTCGTGATGTACTGAGATTTCCACAACATCAAAACAATTGGCATTCTCTTGCCACCAATTAATTTTCCTTGATGCGTTCGTCGATATTCGAATCACTGCATCGTGTTTGTTTTTTAAATGATTACAGAATCTTGGAAGATCCTTCCACAATGTAGTTTCTCCGCCAATAATTAAAAATTCAAATTTTGTTTTGCCTTGCAACTTGTAGGTATTTAGTATATGATCAAAGTTTTTAAGTACTAGATCAATATCGGGCCATTTTACATTGCCTTCGTTGCTGCCTGGAAAGCAATAGTGGCATTTATAATTGCACAAATTGCCAGGCATATATTCAATCCTAAGAAGATCAGGATCGTCATTATTTAAAATTCTAGTAATCATAACAGATGTGCCAGTTCAGGAAATACGGATTTGGCATCTGTTTTACGTAATGTATCTAAACGTTCAATGTATTCTTTAAATGCAGGCAATTGTATTGTGTGATCTTCAGCATCCATAAAGTCTAATATAGCTTGCCAACGACGCCATCCGTAAGGATTGTGTTTCCAAAAATCTTCGTCCTGCCTATAGTTGGCATGCAACCAGTTGGCCAGTTCGCCAAAGCTTCTACGTACTTGGGCCTTGTCTTCAGCGGGCAGTAATCTAATACTTAAAAATGTTGGTATGTACAGCAAGTGCATGTTAACTATGCCACCGCCGGCCTGTATACCGCCCACAGTATTCTCAAGATTTATTTTCTTAAAATTCTGTGAGATCTTCCAACGAGCAAAGTCTGCTAGGTGTTTGATGTTTAATATCTGTATAGCTGTGGCAATGCTGACTTGTATGTTGGCAGGAGTGTTGTCCAGCTTGTGTAGATTACGTTCTATAGTTGCCCACTCGCTTGGATAGCGAATGTAATAGTTCTTATCTCCTACCGCATCAATACTAAATCCTACCTTGACTTTTTTAAACTGTTTCCATAAGTCAATAATCTCATCATCAACTAGCAGTCCGTTGGTGTTGTAGCGAATAAGAATCCGGTCAGCATAGCCCTGTCGAATAATTTCTTCAAGGAACCATTTGTGTTCGCGTATCATCAAAGGCTCACCACCAGCAAAGTACACTTGCTTTAGGTTGGGAATTTGTGCATACATCTCTTTCCAGAAGTCTGGATTTTCGTGCCAAAAGTTATTAAAGTCTTTGCGGTCCCATGACATTTGTTCTTTAAGCTCTTTGGCTTGGAACAAGGGATATATCTTTTTGTGATCACTGACCCATTTACTGCTGTCATGTGGACTGCACATAACACACTTGAGATTACAAGTATGCCCCAGTCTCAAATCCAAATATACCAGCTTTTTGGGCACTGTGCCATCTTCCGCAGTTTGCTTGATAAGTTCTTCGATGTCGATGCCGTCCTCCATCCAGCTGCCAGTTTCCCAGATACGCTTGCTGGCAACACCACGTGACTCTTCAGCAACACACTTGCTACAGCTGGCAGGTATCTTTCCTTCCATCATAGTCAAGCGCACATCCTTCATGTATTCGTTGTTCCAAGCACTCATAGGAGTTTCACGTCCAAAGTTTGCTGGCTCACCCTTTTCATTTTTAACCAGTCCCACTGTGTGATTTTCGCCAGCGCCACTTGCGTTGGCACTACAGCAAAGTCGCATGTCGCCGTTGGGTCGTGTAGCAAAGTGTATCCACGGCAACACACAGAAAGTTTTACTTCCTGATACTGTTTCTATTTTGTTCTGCCACTCGACTATTTTGCTTACCATATATTTAGAATGTATTTTGGTGTAAGTCCGCAGTTAGTACCAGCATGCCATAGTTTACGACTGCTCCATTGGTATGTTGCGCCTTGGGGTTGATTGTATAAACATTTATCATCAGCTATGAACACATGGCCAAACTCTGGTTTGCCTATGTGGCAATGCCAACGTAGTTTGTCTGGTTGGTTAGCAAGTTCAATTTCGTTGTCATTCACATCCCAATGTATAGGAGCAAAGTAGCCTGGCCATATGCGACTGATCCAGCAACTGTTGATGTCTTTTAATCCCACGTATTCAGCAAATTTGTCCGCTACACTCTGATCAAAGTTTACGCCTGGGAAGAACATGTCCCAACTGACTGTGCCGCCCAAGTCAGGTGTCTTGTATCCGGCCTTGGCCCACATGTCAGTTACTTGATTTAAGCCTGGCAATGGATCTCCAGCTTTGTGTTTGGGACCAATCTCAGCAGGAAGCTGATCAGCAATGTCCAGTATAAGTTTGGACCAATCAACGGTATTGCATACACCCACATAGTCAATCATCTGGGTCTACCTAAAAAGTGAAATAAGTATTGCGGATGTATGCCACAGCTGGTTCCAGCATGGTGATCTCTATAGTGATCCCATTCGTACACACCGTGTTGTTCCTCAAGATAAAAACATTCGTCTTTGATGATAAGCACTGATCCAAAACGTGGCTTGTCTATAAAGCAAACATATCGCACTAGAGGTCCCAGCTTTAACCATTCTTCTTCATGGTCTTCCACATCCCAGTGATAGGGCGCACACTGTCCCGGCATGACTTCGCTGACAAACACACGCAGAGGATCCGCGTTGACTAGGTCAGCAAACTTGTCCTGTACACTGATATCAAAGTGCTGGCCAGGATAGTAGTCCCACCATTCGATATTTTTTAGGTCATAGTTGGCTCGTTGCCAAGTGCCTATAATCTCATGATAAGATCCCAGCAGTGTGGGATCGTCTGCCCAGTTGGATTCTGAACGATCCACCACTGACTTGACAGAATTGTAGTCGCCGGTGCGTGGCTGGATGTTGGCAATAATGCCATCCCAGTCTATTAGATCTTTAGTTGTGCCAACGTATTTGGTCATAGATATATTTCAAAGATTCTCCAGCCCACTTCACATGATGGCGCATGGATTGTTTGTACATCATTTCTAAGTTATAGTATTCTTCTGTGCGTTCTGTTTCGGCTAGTCTAAACCTAGCAGTTTCGTGAACAATGGCATCCATGTACCGGGTTTCGATTACGGGATTCCTAACGGGTACACAGCCATACCAATCGATAGTTTTCATTACACCGCCAGCATCCAAGTAATGACAGTGTGGATACATGGTCAGCTTGTACGCACCTTCAGCGTACAAATCCAGCATTATGTACTCCAGCTGTTTTCGCCATTCCACAGATTCCCCGCGATGCAACATCTCATTAAATGTGTATCCATGCCATTCAAAGAATATGCGTTTGTGCTTTTGGTCAATGTCCAGGATTGATGGAGTATAGCTTTTGTGTTTGAACTTTAATAAATTATAAACTTCATTCTCAAAGAACCATTCACATACTTCTTCAGTATACAATTCTCTGGATTCGTAGGTGCGTTGGTACTTGTTCTGCCAGTCATAGTTGGCACAAAAGGTTTTTCGATCTGGACTGATCAACGGCTCGTAGGTTTGCTGTGCTAGACACAAACTGCCGTCATCTCCAAACTTGAAAAATGGTTTCCAGTCTGTCATTCTACTCTGGGCCCGTTGCTCATGAAGAACGCTGCAATCCACTTTTGTCCTTGTGTAACTGGCATGGACTCGTGTATGGTTGACTTATTCACTGCCTCGTCTGGATAGTCATATTCAAAATACATAATGCCGCCTTTCTCGGGTTCCACAGTTACGCCCAATTCAGGGAATGTGCATCGTCCACCCACATAGTCATCATTGAACCAGAAGATAGCAGTGGCCTTGCGGTCGCCGCCTTTGCTGTAGTATGGAACTACTTTGGTATCATATGGGTAGTCATGATGCAGGCCAAAGTATTGACCCGACTCATAAAAATATATATCGCCTGCTTCCACGTGACTTTCGGGTATGCCCACAGTGGAGGCCAGTAAACTTTTGAAGTATTGCCTATCAGCGGGGTCAGTATCCCAACTTATGCTGCGTTGTTCTACTTCTTCTGTTATTTGTCCGTAAGTCTGTTCACGGCTTTCTATTCCCGCATTGGGATTCATTGCATCTTTGTATTTGGCAATCATTGCATCACACACATCTAATGGAATAGCATCTTCAAACACGCTGATGCGAGGGAAGTCTAGTACTACACGTTCAATCATTTCTTTTTTCCTATAATCATCCAGCGAGTGTACAAGGGCAACTCCAGCTCGCCAGCCCATTCGACATTGATATCCGATTGCTGTTTAAACTCATCCAGACTGGCAGCAGTGCGAACATGTTCGGGTATGCTGTAGTTATTGCTTTGTAATATCAACAATTGGTCAGTGTTGCGATTGCGTAGCCATGTTTGGTATTGGTGTTGTGATATGTGTTCGCAACTGGTGTTGATAACAATGTTTACAAATGATATTAGATTACACATGTCACCTGTTATAGCTTGGAACCTGCCGGCCATTTCTTCACCCTTGTTCATCATTGTGGCAACGGGCTCACATGTAGGATCAATATCAAGGCTGGTTATGCGTTTGATAGGAATGCTGCTTTGGAACAACATACTTGCCAACACACCCACCCAGCCTCCGTGTATTTCAATACTGACTGGTGCATCTTTAACTGAACATTGCATACTTAGTGATTCAATCAACCACTCTTTACTTTTGAGCTGGCCACTCCAAAATGCATCCATAGTTCGCATGGGCTCTGAACTTTGCCGTATGGCCTGCATCCAATAATGCAAGTGTTCAATGTCAATTAACAAACTGTTCTCCCAGCTTGTCAAACTTGCCACACTGTCTAGCACATTCTAGCAATGGCTTGGTGGTCCAAGTTGATTCTATTTTATCAAAGTATTGAGAATTAAAAATACCCGTCAGTGGAGTATTATTAAGATTTGGAAATTCACCTATTGTGTCCATATAGTCAATGCGGTTGGCTTGTTTGGGCAGTTGCCAGTTCAAGTCTAGCCAACAGCATGGCGCAACAGTACCATCAGCTGCAATGTATAATTGCTGTTGTGTTTTTGCTTTGCAAGTTATTTCTACTGACTTGGCATTTTGTTGTACCAACGGAATCATCGCGGTACTGCGGTTGGTAGGCTCCAGCAAGTGTGTGGTTTTACCCTGCTCGTCTAGCACGTGAAATATATTATCTGTAAATCTGCTGGTGTGTTTAGTGACAAAATTGTTGAATCCTATTGCTTGGGCCAGTTGGCGACATTCTTCTACTTGGTGTTCGTTGTGTTTGAACACCAACATGTGCCACTCCGCCACACCGCCAGCTTTGATAAACGCACTGGCATTTTCCATGATCTTTGTGTATTCAGTGCCCACTCTGTACAAGGAGTGTGAGTTGCCGATGCCGTCTATACCAAATGTAACCTTGATGTTCATTTGTGCCAAAGTTGTCCACCACTGCGTGTTTCTAGCACTGCCGTTGGTGTGCATACTAAGTCGCATGGTAGGATTGATCATGCGCAGGTATTGAAATATTTCCAAACAGTCTTGTGCTATGATGGGATCACCCAAGTTACCACACATGAACAAATTGTCCAACTGTTGTATAAACGGCACCGAGAACCATTCCCTAAACGTTACAAAATCAATCTCAGTGGGTGTGACTAACGGATTTATTGGACCGCCATTGATACGTCGTGGGCACATAGGGCAACGTGCTTGGCACTTGCTGGTCAGTTCTAAATGAATGTCTGTTATATTTTCTAACTTATACATTTTGGTATCTTGCTGTCGGCACTGCTAACACAGCGGTCTGTTACGCACAGCTTGGGTGTAGAAAACAGGGTAAAGTTATCTACTGTGCCAAGACTGGCTTCTTTACAACTGTATGCTCGTTTAACCTCATTACCTCTTATTATAACACTTTGGTACCCTGTATTGCAAGTCCAATTGGTGAATTTATTAAATCCCAATGCATTAAATCTTTCTGCTTGATCTATGTAATAATCTTGTTTGCCATCTGACAATCGTATTTGATATCCTTCTTGCTGTTCAAAATCGTCCTGCATGATTTTGATCATGTCAGGTGTGTATCCATCTACCACAGCAGTAGCACTGTCATTGCTCTGTGGTTTGAGTGTTACATTGATCCCACGCTCACGCAAGCGTTCACACCGGTCCAAAGTTTCGTAGAACAGTTCTGGCACCATGACTTGGTTCACTGTTACATGCACACGCTCATACATCAGCTGAAGACACTTGTCTCCAAACTCCTGCTCTCTGGCATGTTCAGCATGAAAACTGGCTGTAATACTTCTGCGCTGCAACATTTCAGTATTGGTGCACCAAGTTTTCCACCATTTGGATCCAGGACTCAAATTGGTGGTCATGTGTACACTTTGGTAAGAACTTTTGGTTTCGTCTAGGTGTTTTACCAAATCTATCAAATACTTGTAAGCAGTTGGCTCACCACCACTGAAGCTCCAGTGGAATTGAGTGAATCCGTTCAAACCAGCTTGACGTTTGATCTCATCTATGGTACATTTGTACACTTCTAAACTTTGGTAGTCTTGTACATCACTACGTGCATATGGCCAACAGTAACTACATTTGTAATTACAAAACCTGCCTAAGATCCAACTTATGTTAAATAATGGACGATCCAGCATAGTCTGTTGCCCAAAAGCAACAATATTTTGGAGAGGAATAGTTGAGAAATGCATTGACAGTATTTACGCAAGGTGTTATAATTATTATGTGGACGTGAGTGTAACTGGTAAACCTCCGCTGTGCTTTACTCCCCCAAAGCATAGCGGGCAAGGGTCAGGCTCTTAGAGCGACTTTGGAAGTTCGAATCTTCCCGTCCGCACCATTTTAATAGGCACAAGAAAGGCAAATATGAAAAAGGCATTGTTGGTTTTGACATTAGTGGCAACCACAGCTCACGCTGATTTGGAGCGTGGTCCCACAGACTTTTACAGTTTGGATAAACTGATGACCACACAGACAACTATCACTATTCGACCCGTGGACAATGTTCAAGCTGTTTGCGAAAAAGAAAGTCGCGCCCGTGGCTTTGGCGGATTTGGTACTCCTATGGAGGCTTGCAGTTTTTGGGCACCCAACACTTGCACAATCATTGTGCCGCGTAGAGCAAACAACGATATTCTTGGACATGAACTGCGTCACTGTTTTGTAGGAAAATTCCATTGAAAAAAGTAGCATCAAGCCCTGATCGCCATACCTTTCAAAAAGAGGGGTATATCCGACGCTGTGGGGAAAAAGGCAAAGAGCCCAATCCCGATTATGTTACCATGTACGAGTCTTGGAAGAAGATGGACGAGGAGAGGATTGTGGATCCCGGTTGGCAAAAGAATAATATGGAGTATGATCTCCGTAGCTCAAAAGAAATGTGCGACAAGGTCAAAGCCAGTGACAACTATGCCCAAAACTTATATGCCGCTATGTGCAACATGACTTGGCAAAGCAGAGAGTTTTGGCAAGAACTAAAGGGCGAAACTTGGAGTTGCTCTTGGCGTAGTTCCGGCGGTATAATAGCTGATATGCGTGAACAGGGTGATTACATCGATTGGTATTGCTCAGGCATTGGTAGTAAAGAATTAGGCAATGGCCTAACTGGTGCCGATGGTGCTGGTTACGTTCCAGAAGGTGTTGTAACTGAAGAAATCGAATTGGACTTAAATCGGTTGGGCTGGAGACCAGTTCCTTGGTCAGATGATGTAATTTAAGAGTAAATATTATTATGCACAAAACAAGTTGGACCGTAACGGTTGAAGAAGCAGATGACAGTACCGGAGACCTTGTGTTGCCCTTGCCACAAGACCTGCTGGATTTGCAAGGTTGGCAAGAAGGAGATACGCTTGAGTGGACAGATAACAAAGATGGCTCTTGGAGCATCTCAAAAGTAAACAATGGCTAAAGACGATATTATTGAACTGGTAGGTGCCGTCGAAGAAGTACTACCAGGTAACATGTTCAGGGTCAAAGTGGAAAACATGCCGCATACACTATTATGTTATTTAGGCGGCAAGTTGAAGCAGAACAAGATTAGGATCATTCTAGGAGACAACGTCCGTTTGGAAGTTAGTCCATATGACCTAACAAAAGGTCGTGTAACTTATAGGTTGTAACTATGAATACTATTCTCGAACGTGTATATACTGTGTGTAAGAAAGTTCGAGAAGATTGTCCTGAACAAACGACTTTTAAAAATCTAATAGGTCGTACCCGCAATACCTTTAAACTACACGACTTTGATATTGCAATCAAAAGTAAGAAAGACAAATCATTAGATGTGGACAACTGGTATGTGGTGGCCTACTATGACAGTGAAAACGATTTCAATCTAGACACTGCCATTGAAGTTATTGTTTACCATAATCTAGTGGGTCATGAACTGTTTGGCGCACATCAAATAACCAGTTTCCTCACAGAAATATTTGACGCTACTGTACACGAGTTCCGTCACCAATATCAAAGTATGCGCCGTGGACATCACCAATATGGCTCGCCTGTGGAAAGCCCTTATGAAGAATATTTGGCTGATGTAGATGAGCTGGATGCTTATGCGTTTAGCATCGCCATTGAACTGTTACGAACCATGGATGTTGAACGTGCCAAAAAACGTATGGGTCGGATCAGTGTTTTGAGCAAAATGCGTACAGGCGCTCAATATTCAAGTCCCCAACTTAGAGCTTATATTGGATATTTTGGGCTTAACGATCTCACCAAAAAGCTGTCAAAAAAGATATACTATCACTTGCAAACGGTTGACAAGAGATACATTTTCATGTAAAATACACAGTATATTAACTCATGTAGCGAGCGAGCAATGTCAAACAAAGAGTTTCCCACACAGCAAGTGCTAGAACTGGCATGTGCGGCACAGCGAGTAAACGGTGCTTATATCAAAGATGCTGAAGCTGTATATGCCCACAATGGTGTTTATATCTACACCAAACAGACTAACAAGATGCTTATGCTCTGCACTCTTGATCATACTGTTTGGACGGCCGATCCAAAAGATGCGCCCATGCCGTTAAAGATCGCGGCTGAAGACGTGTCACTGGCACAAGAAATACAAAGGTATTTCAAGCGTTT
>Ga0136642_1000495_pt1 | contig 20575 bp, 20 predicted proteins | sample LowCatLa1302831Y_FD_115313 | JGI IMG/M metagenome (GOLD analysis project Ga0136642, IMG submission 115313) | Freshwater microbial communities from Lower Cathedral Lake, Yosemite National Park, California, USA - 13028-31Y | ecosystem: Environmental > Aquatic > Freshwater > Lake ... | reverse complement strand
TACGAGTTCAGCTAAATGTTGATCCATAGTATTCATACCCTGTGCGCGACCTGCCTGCATCATCGAAACTATTTGGTAAGTCTTACCTTCGCGTATGAGATTAGAAATTGCCGGAGTGGTAACAAGAATTTCGGTAGCCACAACTCTGCCCTTTCCCGAAGCACTTTTAACAAGTGTTTGACAGACAACACCGCGCAAGGTTGCGGCTAGTTGAGTCCGAACTTGTTCTTGTTGGTGAGGTGGAAATACATCAATCACACGGTCAATCGTCTGCGAAGCATCTTGGGTATGCAGCGTCGCAAAAACGAGATGACCAGTTTCAGCGGTCGTCAATGCAACCGAGATCGTTTCTAAATCTCGGAGTTCCCCGATTAGGATGACATCTGGATCCTGTCGAAGAACGTGCTTAAGTGCTGCGGTAAAGCTATGGGTGTCCGAGCCAACTTCACGTTGGTTCACAATTGATTTCTTGTGGTGATGCAGAAATTCAACAGGATCCTCAACTGTGACGATGTGCTCTGCTCGACTCCTGTTAATCAAGTCTATGAGTGCAGCAATCGTGGTTGATTTACCCGATCCGGTGGGACCCGTAATAAGTACGAGACCTCGCGGTAATTGTGCAAAGTTCCCAACGGATTCCGGAATCCCCAATTTATGAAGTGGTGCAATTTCGGAGGGAATAATTCGAAAGGCTCCACCTACTGCCCCTTGCTGATGGTATAAATTAACGCGAAATCGCGTTCCGTCAGCGAGCATGTAGCTAAAGTCCAGTTCCAATTCGTGTTGAAATAATTCCTTCTGACTTGGCGTCAATATGCTAAACAGTGCACTTTCGCTCTTCTCTTCCAACCAAGAATCCATATTTTCGACTGGTTGCAGACTGCCGTCTATTCGCAACATGGGAGGTGAATTTGCTGTGATGTGAAGATCGGAGGCGCCGTGCAGCACAACTTTGCTTAACGCTGCCACAAGATCGGAATCGGGCAGGTTCACTAAGGTGTTCATTACGCAACTACTCGCATGATCTCTTCTATGGATGTTAGCCCAGCCAATACCTTGGCCCAGCCATCCGCATGCAGGGTGATCATCCCCTGCTCCCCAGCCATAGCGCCGATTTCAGCGCTCGAAGCCTTGCCAACAGCTAGTCTCTGAATCTCCTCAGTCACTGTCATCACCTCGTGGATCGCAATTCTCCCGCGATAGCCGGTCTTGGAGCAGATGGCACAACCAGCGGCGCGATAAATAGTGGGAGGGCGTATCTCATCGCTAAATTTGAAATTGAGTGCATTCAAGTATTCCAGGCTGTAGTCAGCCGGCTGTTTGCAGTGAATACATAAACGTCGGCCCAGTCGCTGAGCGACAACGCATTCGAGCGCCGATCCAACTAGAAATGGTTCCACTCCCATCTCGATCAGTCGAGTTATTGCACTTGGCGCATCATTTGTATGGAGCGTTGAAAATACCAAGTGACCGGTCAAAGATGCTTCAACTGCTATCAGGGCAGTTTCATGATCGCGGATCTCGCCAATTAATACGACATCAGGATCGCTGCGGAGAATCGAACGCAGAGCGCTGGCGAAGGTCAATCCCGCCTTGGGATTTACCTGCACCTGATTAATATGTGCCATTCGGTACTCAATTGGATCTTCTACGGTGATCACATTGATTTCGGCAGTCGAGACTGCCGCTAGAGTCGTATAAAGAGTTGTCGACTTGCCAGAACCAGTTGGACCGGTCACCAGTATCAATCCGTTGGGTTTCCCATAGGAATCCGAATACACTTTCGCGTTGCGTTCCAGCATCGAAAGATCGCGAATATTGAGTTCTGATTTAGCATTGTCAAGAATTCGCAGGACGATCTTCTCTCCCCATACAGTTGGCAAGGTCGCCACGCGAAGATCTATTTGCCGTCCTTCATAATGTACCGACATGCGTCCATCCTGTGGTTTACGATGTTCGGCGATGTCGATGTCACTCATTATTTTCACACGCGAGATAAGTCCATTTTGAATACTCTTCGGAGTACTCGGCATATCATGGAGAACTCCATCAATTCGATATCGGATTCGAACTTCATTTTTATTAGGTTCGATATGAATGTCAGAAGCACGATCCTGAATAGCCTGGTTTACCAACAAATTCACCAACCGAACTATTGGCGCATCCCCACCATTTGATTCCATATCGCCATAAGCAAATTTTTCTGAAAGCGAATTCGTTTCCGCCATTGTTGTCGTGAGATCAATTAGCTCGTCATCCAATCGCAAGAACCGATCGATGGCACCAAGTAGGTCTTTGCCCTTTGCTCTAACAGGAGCAACTCGAAGTTGGGTAGCTCTCCAAACATCATCCATGGCTATAACGTTGTCAGGATCCAGCATCGCTAAAACAACACGTCCATCTTTTACAAGCAATGGAAGAATTGAATGCAGTCGACAAATCGCAGCCGGAACCAAATCGATAATCGCTCTATCAAAAGGAAAATTGACTAGATCAAAGTAATCAATTTCAATTGCAGCCTCGGCCTTTTTCTGTCGTTCCACATCGAGTGGAACTGAGTCGAGGATGTGATTGAACTCTTCGATGGACATGGCTAATTGCAAATTCTCGGAAGGTTGAATTTCCGATTGTGAGGGGTTTTCATCCTTTAAGTATCCACGGAATTGTCACTTTTAACTCACAATTTCTACTCAAAAGAGGGTTTCCCCTCCGTTTTAATAGACTGTCTGCCTATTCACCGCTAGAATTGTAAGGGGTATTCCCTAGCCGGAGTGTCACCTCTCAGAACGTGCTCATCACCATGCTTTTCCAGCAGTTATCCCCAAATATTTGCGTACGCGAATTAAGAGATTCTCCACCGGTTCATCTGCAATTCATCTCTTTGCATATGCAATGCAAAGTCATTTTTTAAGATGAGAGATAGCAGTCAGATTAAAGAGAGGTAAAAAGCAGTTGAGGGGTATGCTCTCATTTGTTCGACGTTAGAGATTTTCGTTGAAGAGGTTTTCAGCAAAATATCCCAAATGGGTTCCAAATACTTCTGCACCATCCAGCGGTAATCTATTGAACGGATAGTCAAATGATTTCTAAACTTTTCATCTTTATGAAGAAGCGTAACAACGAGCGAGAGCTACAAGATAAGGGGTTTACCCTTATTGAACTCTTGGTCGTCATCGTCATTATCGGCATCCTCGCCGCGATCGCAATTCCGGTTTATCTCAATGTCCAGAACAATGCGAAAGATAGTTCTGTGCAATCAGATCTGGCAAACGCAAAGACCGCAGTAGTTGCCCTTCAAACTTCAAATGGCTCTCTGCCTACGACAGCGGCCGATATGTCGACCATCGCAAATATTGGCGTCAATGGCTTCACAAGTGGAGCAGCTATCGCTACTGGTAAGAAGATTACCTACACATCAACGACCACATCATTTTGTATTGTCGCTGAAAGCGTTACAGGGTCGTTCTTCTACGTAACTGATGCTCTCGGAGTAACAAAGAACACCGCTACTCTCCCTGCCGGTTGCACAGCTCCTTAAAGTTAAAACTGCAAATGCAACGGGGTGAGCTAGTCATAGCCACCCCGTTGTTATTTTCCCAAAAGTCTATTTAATTGAAGCAGGTGATGAAATGATTACATCGTCTACAAACCTTGATCGCGAGGCTTCGCTAAATCGCGTGCAGGGGTTTGGAATTATCGAAGTTCTCATTTCATTAGCTCTGCTCTCGATTATTTCCGTTGCTTTTGTTCCCCTCCTTCTAAATTCGATGAAGAGCGCTGCTGGAAACACCACTATTGCGACTGCTACACAAATTGTAAATAGAGAGATCGAGGGTGTGCGAGCTGTTCGTTCCCCCACTGCGACGGCGCCGAGTTGTTACGACGTAACTCAATATCTACAAGTGACGCTCGCCGCGGTTGTAGATCCTCGAGGCGTAGTTCTCCATCCGCAATGGGATGCAACAACGTGCCCTTCTAACTACCCTGGCACGGTTCGCGCCAGAGTCTCTGTTAGCCGAAGCGGGCAATTATCCCCGGTTGCGCAAGCCATCACGCTAGTTTTTGTGAAGGCGGCGACATAATGCTTACCGATAGCGGTCCCGATCTTGTTGGTCAAAAGAACAAAGGTTTCACAATGTTGGAACTTCTTATCTCTTCCGCGCTCTCCATAATTATTTTAGTGATCGCAGGAAGCGTCTTGATCGCAGGATTACGAACGCAAGAGTCGTCGCAAAGCGTTACCGATGCAGCTAATACCGCACAACAAATCGTGCGTTCCATACAAGCCGGGGTGAAGAACTCATCTGCAATTTCAGTGACTACCAATGGCACGACTGGCGCGCAACTTTTAATGACTCGTACCATTAGTTCGGATCCCAATTCGACCGCACCTTCTTGCCAAGATTGGTATTACACGCCTGCAAGCGGCGGACTCCTTTATACGAGAAGGACAACACCAGCATCCCCGATCACACTACCGAACGGTGGCCCTGCGGGTATCTGGACGCTGTTAGGTTCTGGAGTAAGTCCCGCCGACTTGGCGACTGGGAAGGTATTCAGCGCCCCCAGCGGAGACCGGGTCGAACTAAAATTTAGTGTTGCCGCAGGATCTCACCCATATGTTCTCATAAGCACTATGAACTACAGAACGCAATCAACGACATTGAGTGCACCATGTTTCTAACCCGTAAACGTTATATAGAGGCATCTTTCTCTTCTTTATACAGCAAAGAGCGCGGCAGTGCTCTTCTTGGGGTCTTTGGCGTATTGGGCGTCACGACGGTTATGGCTCTGACCGTAACGACAGCTTCCTTGCATGCTCTTGGCTTCTCGACGTCGACTCGAGCAGGCGTGGAGGCCGAGGCAGCAGCTGAAGCAGGAGTGGATTTCGCTGCAGCAAGTCTTTCTAATTCGGTCTGCCAAGCCAATTATTCGAGTAATACCGCTCCCATTTTTTCTGTTGATATCTCTTACTCAGCGCTGCAAACTTCTCCTGGAGATACCGACAACTCATGGATTGCGGGATGCCCCTCGGATGTGAGCGCCAAGAGATTGAGATTGGTTGCCACTGGATGGGCTTCTAATGTTGGCGTCGCGAAAAACTCATCGCAAGATGTGCGCAAGGTTGAGGCGATATATCCGTATACCCCTTCACCCCCTAGTAACAGCATCATTCCTTCTGGGCCCGCGACTTATTCCTATGCACAGACTGATCCAACAATCAATAACATGGTGCTTACACAAGGTGGAAGTACCAAGCCTTCAATCGTCTATCGTTCCGGGAGTGCCACCTGCACCTCTGCTTCCGAAATCACTGGGGATGTAATTCTCGGGGGCGGCGGTCTAACGGTTACAAGTGGGTGCACCATCAATGGCGACTTATTCACATCTGGCGTGGTTAGCGTGCAATCCGGAGAAATTATGGGAAATGTAAATGCGGCCGGGGTGCAAGGCGGAACCTCTGTAACTTTAGCGACACCTGCGGTGGTGGACGGAAGTGTCTATGCAGCGGGTCCCGTCTCGATTGCAGGACGAGTGGGAGGCAATATTGTCTCTGGTCCGGTAACGGGACAATCAACATTTTCCAATAAATCTTCGGTAGGCGGCTCAGTAGTTTCCGCTGGCACCCTCTCTGCGCCAGCCGGAGTCATCAAGGGAGCAACGAGCATTAACCAGAGTGGGATCCTTACACCTGCAATCCCGGTAGCACCGCCGTGGGTAGATTTTGCCTACGATCCCGCAGGCTGGATTACATCGACAGGTTCCCCATACGCGGTTGTGACCATGACCGGATGTAGTTCAAGCAATTTGAATACTGCTCTTAATACGGCGCAAAGCTCGCACGTACCAATCATTGTGGACACTCGTATCTGTGGCCCTGTCACGGATTTTTCACACCACGATATGATTCTTACGAGCGACGTCGTAATTCTGGCAAATGGTTTTAACTTTCAGACCAACAATATTCAAGCCCCAAGCGCACCAGATAAGCGCCTTTGGATCATTATCCCCGACGGGGTGGCCGATAGCGCGCCCACATGCGGAGTTGGCAGTTCCGCCACTTTGGGGCAACACGTCGAAATCGGGCCGCACGTCAATACCTTGATCTATTCGCCCTGCGCGATCAGCAATGGAGGCGATCATCTAAGCGGTCAAATGTATGCCTCCTCCGTTAATACCAGCTCGGAATTTGTACTTATATATCTCCCTATCGGCCTTCCATCTGTGAATCTGAGCACCGGTCAACACCTAGCGCCTTCTGGAACTGGCGTACTCGGTGATCGCACATCCATACGTGACTTATTGGTGGGTTGACATGGCGATAGTCATCGGTGTGCTCGGCATCTGTGTTGGATCCTTCTTAAACGTTGTTATATACCGTGTTCCTCTCCGGCGATCAGTCATCTCGCCACCCAGCGCTTGCACGACATGTGGTGTCCGCGTTAAGAGTTATGAGAACATCCCGGTAATTTCGTGGCTCCTACTTCACGGCCGATGCCGGTCCTGCAAAGCGCAAATCCCACGACGCTACATTTATGTCGAGGTAGGTACTGCTCTTTTCTTTTGGGTGGTGGCAAACCAATTTTCGACCGCTAAACTCCTCTTGTTAATTGCGTATCTCCTTTTAGCAGCCTCAACTATCGCTCTAGCCATCATTGATTTAGAGACTCACACGCTCCCCAACCAAATACTCTTCCCAACTTACATCGCAGGAATGTTGTTTTTGGTCGCAGATGGCGTACTTAGCCGACACCATGGGGCAATCCTCCGCGCACTGCTTGGCATGATTTTACTTGGACTTTTCTACCTCTCTCTTAACTTGATCTACCCCGAGGGCATGGGCATGGGCGATGTTAAGTTAGCAGGACTGCTAGGTCTCTTTTTGGGCTATTTGAGTTGGGGAATTTTGCTGGTTGGGGCGCTTTCCGCCTTTCTTCTGGGCGGGCTCTTCTCTCTTGGGCTAGTGATATTCCGAGGCGCGAACCGCAAGAGTGGGATTCCTTTCGGACCCTGGATGTTTACCGGGGCCTGGATCGGAATATTTTTTGGCGCAACCATCTTTCATCGCTACCTCTCCCTCTTTGGGTTGGCCAGCCATGTCTAAGAACACTTTCTTAACAAACGGCATGGAGGAATAGAAATGACAGCTAACGCGGTTGGTTTAGATATAGGTAGCACAGGTGTACGGGCCATTGAATTAAGTGGACAACGAAAGACAATGCCGGTTGTAATACGTTCACAAGAAGTCGCTTTACCGGTAGGAGCAGTCGTTAGAGGTGAAATTCTTGATGGCGAAGTAGTCAGTAAGGCGCTAAAGAAGTTGTGGACTCAAGGAGGATTTAAAAGCAAGAAAGTGGTACTAGGAGTTGGCAATGAAAGCGTTCAAGTCCGAGAGCTGACTGTTCCAAAGATGCCACTCAAAAACATAAGAGAATCCTTAACCTTCCACGTGACAGATACTCCGAGCGCACCGGTCGCCGGATCCTTGCTCGATTTCTACCCTGTCTCCGAAATTCTTGGAGAGCGCGGACCCATGATTAATGGTCTCTTCATCTCTGCAGAGAAAGAAGGAGTCACCGAACTGGTAAAAGTTGTTGAACGCGCCGGTCTCCTACCGATTGAAGTTGAACTGACCCCCTTCGCACTCAACAGAGTTCTTGTTAGACGCCCAGAAATTATGGGAACCGTGGCTCTCATCGATATTGGTGGATCAACTACAAGTGTCACCATCTCGACAAATGGTGTGCCCGTCTTCGTCCGCATGATCTCCGCTGGAGGCGATGATGTGACCCAAGCGTTGCAGGACGGGTTGAAAATAGGGCGTGAAGATGCAGAGAGCCGGAAGCGAACCTTAGAGTTTCATAGAAGTGAGCGTCGAGAGTGGGAAGATGATGAATTAGTGGCTGAGGCGACCAGATGCGAATGCCCAAAATGTATTACATCGGACGAGTCAGATTTCAATCCACAACAGAATGAGATTCTCAAGGCCGTCACGGAGGAGCTACTTGCCGGACTGGTAAGTACTGTGAATTACTTCAACAACTCGCGACCTGAAAGTCCTGTGTCGCAAATAATTCTCACAGGGGGTGGAGCTAACTTGGCTGGGCTCAGCGGTGGCTTGAGCCAAATTACGCGTCTTCCAATCAATGTTGTCGATCCATTTGCAACTTTCACTATTTCACAGAAGAAACGCTCCGCGGTTTTCCAAAGGGGCGACACAATGACGGTCGCGCTCGGTCTGGCTTTAAGGAGCACTCCATGATTGGCAAAGGTAAGAGCGTGACTTTCGCACTTGGTGGAGATCCAAATATCGACCTCTTGCCACCGGAATTACGGGTCAAACGCAGAGGCAGGGTGCGCCGCCGCAGAACGAGCATCGGAATCTTCTTTCTCGCGGTTGTAGTTTCCGGTTATGCAGCACTAGTTCAGGCACAGGTCATTCAAGCCCGGGAAAACCTTCGCCTCGCCCAGTTGCAAACTCAGTCAATTGTGCGCGAGCAAAAGAGCTTTATCGAAGTTAGTCAGGTCAGGTCGAAGATAGACCTGATTAGAGCGGCTCAAAAAATAGGGGTCTCGACCGAGATCAACTGGCATGAATACCTCAATCAGGTTCAAGAGACACTTCCAGCGAGCGTGAGTGTAGATTCCGTCAGTATCGATTCTGAAACTCCCTTCTCGAGTTATGCACAACCGGTGTCATCGCTCCAAGGTGAACGAATTGCAACATTGAACTTCACTGCAACGAGTTCTACGCTCCCCCGAGTCCCAGATTGGCTGAAGTCCTTGGCCTCACTACCGGGATTTGTGGATGCCTCTCCAGGATCCATGACGAGGAATGAAACTGGTTCATACTCGGTGAACATAACAATGCATATTGATGAAGCCGCATTCACTGAACGATATTTCCTGGTTGGGAGTAAATAATGAAACAGGGTAGATCAGCGGCTATGGGTGCCCTAGTGCTCATCATCTTGATTATCGGTGGTGGGTGGTTTATAAAGATCGCACCTCAATTGAACCTCCTTTCCAGCATACAAAGAGATCAATCAAGTGTCCTAGCATCAAATGCCAGAAATCAATTGGTAGTCACAAAATTGAAAGCTGATTATCAGAATATCGGTGATCTGAAGAGCGAACTTGCACTTCTTGGCCGCTCAATACCAGCAAACGCCAGTATTTCGGCATTCATTTCCGAGTTGAACTCTGTGGCAAACAAGCACAGTACAACTATTAAATCTATTTTGGTGAGTGATGCTAAGCCCTACTCGGTGAATACCCGAGTTCCGACAGATAGCGGTATCAAAGAACCACCGCGGCCAGTGGGTGATCCAAGAATTACCGGTTCAAATTTTATTATTATCCCGATTCAAATTACCGCATCCGGAAAATACCCTGACGTTCTTGATTTTATCAACAGCATCCAAACCGGAGAAAGACTCTTCCTGATCTCATCGCTTTCTAGTGCGGGATCGATGGGGAATAAGCCAGCCACGACGACCGCTCAATCTGCCAGCAATAAATCAGGAAAGGTTGATGCTTCGATTGGTGGATTTATCTACGTACTTCTTGATTGATCTCTAAAGTGGAGCTGAGGGGATTTGAACCCCTGACCCCTTGCATGCCATGCAAGTGCGCTACCAGCTGCGCCACAGCCCCAATTTGGTAAATGAGCGGATTTGAACCCGCTCAACTCTCCTATCTTAATTCATCAAGTGTTAAAGGCAAACGCGGGCAGTCATTCCACAATCTGTCGAGCAGGTAGTAGTTTCGCAGTTCTACCGATTGAATGTGAACGACCAGGTCGGAATAGTCGAGCAGGACCCACTGGCCCTTGCCTTCGCGGCGAATTGGCTTCTCTCCTATTTCGGCCAACTTCTTGAAAACTTCGTCTGCGATCGCTTCGACCTGACGCTCATTTGCGGCAGTTGCGATCAGAAAGACTTCGGATAAAACCATCTGCTCGGTCATGTCGATTGCGACGATATCTAGACCCAGCTTCTCGTTGATGACTTCGGCCGCTCTCTGGGTTAATGCTCGAACTTGCTCACTTGCTGCCATAGAGGCCACGCTCCTTGATATAGGTCAAAACTGATTCGGTGAGAAACTCTTTTGGATCTCCACCTGATTCAATGATCTCGCGAACTCTTGTCGCGGAAATATCGAGGGCATCGATCTCGACCTCTGGAAAACCAGACTTTGCTGATTTTTCACCAGGCCGGCGAACGACCAACACTTCAACTAACTTCTTGAGTGCATCTGCTTTGTGCCATTTATCAAAGTTGGAGGCGGCATCGCTACCCAGAATCAAAGTGAATTCATCTTTAGGAAAGAATGGCTTGAGTTGGGCGATGGTGTCGATCGCGTAAGTGGGGCCCGAGCGACGAACTTCGAGGTCGGTCAAAACAACTTTCTCTTGCAAAGCGTCAGAGAGATCATCAAGGGCGAGTGTTGCCATTTCAATGCGATCGAAGCCAGATGCTTCGGGCTTTTCGTCGCGCATATATGGGTCGCCAGCAGGTACGACCATAATGGAGTCGAAGCGCTCTGCTAGCGATTCGATGATGTGGAGATGGCCACGATGAATGGGGTCAAAAGTCCCACCCAGTATTCCTACTTTTGCGATCTGCTTAGTCCCGATCTAGGCGAAGTACTAAGAAGAGCAAGAGTCCCAAAACAACGAAGATGGTGACTCCAAAGAAGAGTGGCGAGGCTGGGAGTGGGCGTACAACGGTCTGCGCCTCACGGAAAAGTAGGTTCTTCAGCATTGGACTACTTTAACCCATCGGGACCGTCGGCGAGTAATTGCTTAAATTGCGCCTCATTGAGCACGCGTACCCCAAGTTCATCCGCCTTGGCTGCCTTGGAACCTGGCGAATCCCCCACCACCACATAATTGGTCTTCTTGGAGACGCTGCCAGAACTCTTGCCACCGTGGAGTGCAATTACCTCATCAACACCATCACGAGTGAAGGATTCTAGAGAACCGGTCACGACCAAGGTCAACCCAGCGAGAGTTTGTGGGTTGGTGTTCACAAAAGTTTCGACCATCGCGACGCCGGCTTCGCGCCATTTACGAATGATCTCTTGGTGCCAGTCGATGTCGAACCACTCGATGACGGATTGAGCGATGATCTCGCCGACGCCGTCTACGGCAGCCAACTGCTCAAGGGATGCTTGTGTTATTGCCTCTACAGATCCAAATGATTTCGCCAAACTCTGTGCAGCAGTAGGGCCGACGTGTCGAATCGAAAGTGCGACAAGCACGCGCCAGAGCGGACGGGACTTAGCGCCTGCGAGGGCAACCAAGAACTTTTCGGCATTAGCGCCCAGAGCTCCATCTTTCTTGGTAAAGAATTCACTGGTAACTAATCGCTCGGAGGTGAGATCGAAGAGATCGCCTTCGTCGATAATCAATCCGCTTTCTAGCAAAGCGGTGGCAGCTTCGAATCCCAAGACATCGATATCGAGTGCAGCACGCGAGCCGATGTAAAACAAACGTTCGCGCAATTGTGCAGGGCAGGATTGAGTATTGGGACAGCGAATATCTACATCACCGACCGAGATCGCCTTCAGTTTTGCACCGCAATCCGGGCAATTGGTCGGCATGGCAAATACTCGCTCGCTACCATCGCGCTTTTCGACCACGGGGCCAAGTACTTCGGGAATAACATCGCCGGCTTTACGGATGATGACCGTATCGCCGATCAATATCCCCTTACGCAATACCTCTTCTTGATTGTGAAGAGTCGCGTTAGAAACTGTCGAACCGGCGACAACAACGGGTTCCATATAAGCAAATGGAGTGACGCGACCGGTGCGCCCGACACTGACCCTGATATCCAGCAACTTTGTCGTTACTTCGACGGGTGGGTACTTGAAGGCAATCGCCCATTTAGGTGCACGCGATGTAAAACCTAGTTGATTCTGGATATCGATCTCGTTTATCTTGATGACAACGCCGTCGATCTCGTGCTCGACATCATGGCGATTTGTCTCGTAGAAATTAATATACTTCTCGACTTCTTTACGAGTCTGCACCACCTTGTAACGGGTGCTCGTTGGTAGCCCCCATGACTTCAATAATTCGTAGGCTTCCGATTGGCTGGCGAAGGATGCACCTTCAATGGCGCCGATACCGTGAACCACCATAGAGAGTGGCCGGCTGGCTGTAACGCGCGGATCTTTCTGGCGCAGTGAACCTGCGGCAGCGTTACGTGGATTAGCAAAGGCAGCTTTGCCAGACTCTTGGATCTCTTCGTTAAATTGGTTAAAGGCTTTAAGGGGGAAGAAAACTTCACCGCGAACTTCTAAGAGCGTAGGAAACTTCTTGCCTTTAAGATCATGTGGAATTACAGATATCGTCTTGATATTGAGCGTGACATCTTCTCCGGTGACACCATTACCGCGCGTAAGAGCCTGGACTAATTTGCCATCGCGATAGAGCAGATTAATTGCTAAGCCGTCGACTTTAACTTCGCAGAGCCAAGAATTTGTGACATCGGCCTTATCAATGCGGTCGAACCAAGTTGCTAGTTCATCGAAGCCAAATACATTGTCGAGCGATGTCATCCTCTGGATGTGGTCGCGCGCTTCGAACCCCGTTGCAAATCCCCCACCAACTATCTGAGTGGGTGACTCAGCAGATCGATATTGCGGATACTTATTCTCTAAAGCTTCGAGCTCTTTAATCTTGGCATCGAATTCGGCATCGCTGATGATCGGTTTGTCCAGGACGTAATAACGAAATTGGTGGTCGCGTAGCTCTTCGCCTAAAGCGGCGATCTGCTCGGCAATCAAGGCTGACATGCGTTAAAACTACAGGGTAGCGCTGACGGTGGCCGAGCCGACAACCCGATCGCCATCGTAAATAACGAGTCCCTGGCCAGTTGCGAGTCCAAAGAGCGGCTCATCGAGCACTGCGACGATTGATCTATCCGTCGTTGTATAGGTACATGGAAGTGGCGCACCATGTGCGCGTATCTGCGCAAAGCCGCGATGATCGGTATCTGAAACCGGCTGCACACCACACCAGATTGGCTTTTCGCCGGTGATGACACTGACAGCAAGAGCATCTTTGGTGCCGACAACAACGGTGTTGGACTTTGGCTCAATCTTTAACACATAACGTGGAACTCCACCTTCGGCCGGAACACTTAAGCCCAGTCCGCGACGTTGTCCGATTGTGTAGGTATAGGCCCCTTGGTGCTCGCCAACTTTTACGCCGTCTTCATCGACGATAGGTCCGACTTCGCCACCTAACTTATCGCGCAGCCAACCCGCGTTGTTACCCTATGGAATAAAGCAGATGTCATGGCTATCTGGCTTATTGGCTACGTAGAGTCCACGCGCATTGGCTTCCTTGCGCACATCTTCCTTTTTGGTGTCACCTAACGGAAACATGGCTCCAGCAATTTGCTTTGTATTGAGAACTGCTAAGACATAGGACTGATCTTTGAGTGGATCGACGGCGCGATGCATGGTCCGCCCGATCTCGCTCTCTTTCATGATCGCATAATGGCCGGTAGCGACCGCGTCATAACCCAGCGCACTGGCGCGGTCTAAAACCGCTTCGAATTTAATCTTCTCGTTACAGCGCAGACAAGGATTTGGCGTGCGACCTTGCGCGTACTCTTCGATGAAATTCTCGACAACCCCCGCGTGAAACTCTTCGGCCATATCCCAGACATAAAAAGGAATACCGATCATGTCGGCGGCGCGACGAGCATCGTGGGAATCTTCAATGGTGCAACATCCGCGCGCACCAGAGCGGTACTTCTGCGGATTAGAAGATAGGGCGAGATGAACTCCGATGACTTCATGGCCAGCATCGACAGCGCGCGCAGCGGCAACGGCAGAGTCGACACCACCACTCATCGCGGCGATTACCTTCACTGATTAGCTCCCTTGTATGCGGCGCGCACCGTAGCAACAACGCCAGCAATTACTTCACCGACCAGATGAATCTCTTCTGCGGTGGTTGATGTACCGAGAGAGAAGCGTAACGAAGCGCGCACTTCGCGCTCTTCCAATCCCAGGGCCAGAAGCACATGGCTAGGACGTTGTACGCCAGCGCTACAGGCAGATCCTGTGGAGGAGGCGATGCCAGCGTTATCGAGCATTAATAATAAGGAATCACTCTCAGTGCCTGGGAAGGTGACGTTGAGGATGCCGGGCAACATGGCGAGTGAACTGCCGTTGACTCGAGCATCGGGAACGGCATCCAATACAACCTTTGCCAGAAGTGAGCGCAATCCAGATACCTTCGAATAATTCTCCTCGCGATGATCGGTCGCCCATTGCGCCGCGGCAGCGAAGGCAACGATAGAAGGGGCGTTGAGGGTGCCGCTGCGAATATCGCGCTCTTGTCCCCCACCATGCAGTACCGGGGTGATATCGATGCCGCGCTTTAAAATAAGTGCAGCAACCCCCAGCGGTCCACCGATCTTGTGGGCGCTGATGGTAGCGGAGGTGACTCCCAGCCCGGCGAAATCAAAAGGTACCTTGCCAAAACTTTGCACCGCATCGGTATGGACTGGAATATCCCCCGCGAGCGCAACTACTTCTGCAATGGGCTGAATTGTTCCGATTTCATTGTTGGAGTGCATGACGCAGATCAGGGCTATGTGTTGGCGTTCAGCCTTAATGATTTCGGCGAGCGCATCGAGATCGATCGAACCGTGAGCCGAAATTGGAATATGTATAACGATGGCACCTTCGTGATCCTCGAGCCATTCCACCGGTTCTAATGTCGCATGATGCTCAAAAGATGCGACGACGATGACATTGCGGAGCAAATCCTCTTGGACCGCTCTCCAATAAAAACCTTTTATCGCGGTGTTGTTCGCTTCGGTGCCGCTCCCGGTGAAGATGATCTCCCCCGCTTGGCAATTGAGGATCGTCGCCAGGGTCTCGCGCGCCTCCTCTACCTTCTTGCGGACCGCTCGCCCCGCGGTGTGCAGGCTGGAGGCATTTCCAAACTCTTTAATCTGCATCGTGAGGGCATCTAGGGCTACGGGCAGCATCGGCGTTGTCGCCGCGTGATCGAGGTAGATATCCATGGGGTAAGTCTACGAACATCCCGCGTTATGAGTTCACCTGACCTTCAGCAACGCTTTACCTCAAGGGCTACTTCAGGCTTGCTTGAGGGCTGACTATATGGGTCATGAGAGTTGCAATCGTGACCGAGAGTTTCCTGCCTCAGATCAATGGCGTGACCAATTCCGTCTTACGCGTCCTAGAATTTCTGGAAACACAGGGTCACCAAGCGATGGTAATCGCACCCGAGTCCGAGGGTGGGCCAAGTGAGTATCACGGCGCTCGTATCAAGCGCGTCGCCGCGCTACCGCTCCATTCAATTCTTCCGATTGGGCTGCCTGTCGCCGTTCCTTCCCGCAAGCTTGAATATTTGATCGATGGATTTGCTCCCGACGTCTTGCACCTGGCCTCCCCCTTCGCCCTGGGTGGGTACTCCGCCCGCATCGCACGTCGCTTGGGCCTTCCATCGCTTTCGATTTATCAGACCGACCTCGCTGGATTTGCCCGGCACTATGGGATGAATATCGCGCAGAGTTCGCTGCGCAAGATTGTCGGCAAGATTCACACCAGCACCGATCGCACGTTAGCGCCATCGAGCGCAGCCTGCGGAGACCTTCGCGAACAAGGAGTACCAAATGTCCACCTGTGGCGACGTGGTGTTAACACATCGCTCTTTCATCCGTCCAAGCGCGATGAACTACTTCGCCACTCGTGGGGCGCGCCAAATAAATTGGTAGTTGGTTTCGTCGGGCGCCTGGCCAATGAGAAACGAATCTCGGATTTGGCTATTCTCGATCGCGACCCACGTGTGCAACTTGTAATCGTGGGCGATGGGCCTGCACGCGAAAAGCTACAGCGCGAACTTCCCGATGCCATCTTTACCGGATTTAAATCAGGTGAGGAGCTAGGCGCGGCATATGCCAGCTTTGATCTCTTTATCCATCCTGGACCAAATGAGACATTCTGCCAGGCGGTACAAGAAGCGCTCTCCTCTGGAACTCCCTGCATCGTCCCACTGACGGGCGGACCCGCCGATCTTGTGACCACAGGTGCCACCGGATACATCATTAATACCAGCGATGCCCAATCTTTAAAGGCGAGTGTGGACCATTTCATTGCACGCGATGATCGCGCGGAAATGTCGCTACTGGCACGTGATTCAGTAGAGACGCGCACCTGGGGTGCTATCAATCACCAATTAATTGGTCACTATAAAGCAGTAATAGAATCGCGCCACGGTTCTTCACACCTGGTCGGAGCGGTCGCGTGAGGATTGTTCACGTCGCTAACTTCTACGGACCAAACTCTGGAGGAATCAAGACGACGCTGCACGAGTTGGGTCGCGGTTATCTCAAGTACGGACATGATTTTATTTACATCGTTCCCGGAACGCAGTTCTTGCAAGAGCAGACACCGTATGGACGCAAGATAACTCTCCCCAGCATGATCTTGCCGGGAAGCGGAAGTTATCGCATCATTAAATCCAACAAGGCTTTGCGTAATCTCATCATCGAACTCGCGCCAGATCGCATCGAGATCTCTGACCGTTTTACCCTACTTAGCATTGGCAAATTCGCCCATCGTCGCGGAATTCCCACGGTGGTCTTTAGTCACGAAACGCTTCACGGGTTAGCTCACCGCTTCCTACCAGCGTGGCTTCCCCGCAAGACGATCGTGAATTGGCACAACCGTCGCCTGGCAAAGAATTTTGATCATGTGATTGCAACCACTGAGTTCGCCGCAGCGGAATTCCGCGAGATCGGCACAAAAAATCTGGTCAAGATTCCGCTTGGAGTTGATCTAGTGAACTTCAGCCCCGAGCATCGCTCCTTGCAATTTCGTCACGAACTATTAAAAGGCTCGCAAGTTTTACTGGTTCATTGCGGTCGCCTATCTCCCGAGAAGGAGCCACAGCGCTCCATTGCAGCGCTCGTCGAACTTCGTTCCAGAGGAATTGACGCTCGATTAGTTATCGTGGGTCTGGGACCTATGTGGAAGAAGATGCGCTTGCTCGCGAAAGATCTTCCCGTTGACACCTTGGGGTATATAGCCGATCGCAAGCGAGTAGCGGCGATTTTGTCGAGCGCTGATGTTTCGCTGGCTCCCGGACCACTCGAAACCTTCTGCTTATCGGCGCTCGAATCGCTATCCAGTGGAACACCTGTGGTCGCCTCGGCCAGCAGCGCAGTGGGCGAATTCCTTAAACTCAATCTCAAGCATCCCGCAGGGGCTGTTGCCCGCGACAACGGAGTGGCCTTTGCTGATGCGATCGAGTCACTGCTTTACCGCCCCAAGTTGCGCACAGTCGCCCGTGGCGCGGCAGAGGCCCTGCCCTGGGATAAGACCATTCAATTGATGATGATGTTGCACGGCATTGAAGGGATCGGTAGCAATGCACCTTCGGCAATAACCAAGAGAAAGTTGATGATGGCCTCATGACAACTCTTACCTCCCAAACTCGTCAAGTGCGCTTTACCGTTATCGGAGACTCGGCAGCTTTTGGAACCGGAGATACCGATCTCGCGGGTAACCCTCGTGGTTGGGGGTATTACTTAAGTCAGGTCTTTCATGATTCGTGCGAATATCTCAACTTCTCTCGCCCGGGGGCCAAGTCCACTGAAGTAAAAGAGGTGCAACTCCCCCGCGCACTCGAGCGCACTCCCGATATCTGCGCGATGATGGTCGGTGGCAACGATATGTTACGCAACGGCTTTGACCCCCGCGTGCTCTATCAAAACATTACAGATACTTGTCACGAACTGATGGATCGCGGAACTGAGGTCATCATGGTGGAATTACATGATCCGGGTGAAATTTTGCGCGTTCCGCGATTGTTGAAGCGTGTCATACGTCGTCGCGTTAACGCGGTCAACAATGTGTATTATCAAATTGCCCGTGAACTTGATCTGATTTTGATCCGCACTCGCAGCATTCCCGATGTTCACAATGTTTCCAATTGGCATATCGATCGCATGCATCCTGGCCCCCGTGGTCATCAAATGCTCGCCCGTGAAATGGCGAGCGCACTCAAGGAACGCGGTTGGAGTGTGAATCTGCCCGAAACTCAAGAGGTTGATCATCACTCTCGCGCTGCCAAGCTCTGGTGGCTAGCTTGCAACGGTGCACCCTGGTTTCTGAAGAGATCGGTAGATCTGCTGCCCGTTGCGATCATTTTGATGATATTCGAGGCAATTCGCGTCATATTTGAGGTTATAGCGAAGGGGTACTCGGCAGTAACCGATTGGCGCGCATAAACTTTTTAGATGCTCGCACTTCTAGCGCCTGGCCAAGGCGCCCAAACTCCAGGATTTTTAACTCCATGGTTGGTTGACGCGACCTCTCGGGCTCTGGTTGAAAATTGGTCTGGGCTGGTCGATCTTGATCTCATGGCCCTCGGTACCACTGCAGACGCTGACGAAATCCGCGAAACTTCTCATGCACAACCTTTATTGGTTGCCGCTGGCCTCATCTCCTCGATGCAGGCGTTCGCCGGTCAGAACATATCCTTTGATTACTACGCAGGCCACTCTGTTGGTGAGATTACCGCTGCTAGTTTGGCGCAGAGCTTTGATGGCGATTCCGCGATGACCCTCGTCAACGTACGTGGACGCGCCATGTCTGCCGCCGCCCGGTCAAGCAAGACCGGAATGTCTGCAGTTTTAGGTGGCGAGCGTGAAATCGTCGTCGCTGCACTTATCGCTCTGGGATTGACACCTGCCAACGAGAACGGTGGCGGCCAGATCGTCGCTGCTGGATCGCTCGATGCTTTGGCCCTTTTGGCTGAGAATCCCCCCGCTGGCGCGCGCGTTCGCCCACTCCAAGTTTCCGGCGCCTTCCATACGAGCGTGATGCAGCCTGCTATAACTAAATTGGCCGATGTCGCTCGGGAGATCACAGTGATTGACCCTGTGGCCCCAGTGATTTCTAATAGAGATGGTGCCATCATTACGGGCGGTGATGAGCTCATGGCTCGGATCGTCGGTCAGGTATCTGGCCCCGTTCGATGGGATTTATGCATGGAGACTCTCGCCGCCAAAGGCGTCACCGGCGTTATTGAAGTTGCACCTGGTGGGACGTTGACTGGACTGGTCAAGCGCGCGCAACCTGGTATCGAACTCTTTGCAATCAAGAGCCCCAACGATATAGAAGGTGCTCGCGAATTCGCGCGCAGCCATGGTGGCAAATAAATGACCCTTAAATTTACAATCCCAGCGCAGAACGCTCGCATCCTTTCGGTAGGTGCCTACCGTCCACCACGGGTTGTTCCCAACTCTGAACTCGTCGATCGCATCGACTCATCAGATGAGTGGATTCAACAGCGCACTGGTATCCAGACCCGGCATTGGGCTGCCGCTGATGAATCCGTCGCCGATATGGCCGTTAAAGCGTCAAAGATTGCTATCGCTCGCGCCGGAATCAGTGCTCAAGAAATCGACACCATCATTTTCGCCACCATTACCTACCCTTATCAAACCCCGAGCGCTTCCACCGAAGTCGCACAACAGTTAGAGATCAAAGGCGCTGCCGCCTTTGACGTTGGTGCAGCCTGTGCTGGATTCTCTTACGGTCTGGGACTAGCTAACGACATGATCCGCTCTGGATCAGCCAAATACGTTCTGGTTATCGGCGCTGAGAAGATTTCTGACTTTCTCGATCTCGATGATCGTGCGACCTCCTTTATCTTCGCAGATGGCGCTGGTGCGGTCATTGTCGGTCCATCTGATTCAGTTGGCATTGGACCCACGACTATGGGTTCTGATGTTGAGAACCGCGAGGCGATCGCCATGGTTCCATCGTGGATTGCTTACAAGCCTGGGTCAGATCTCACCGATCTCGCCTGGCCCGTCATCCATCAAGAGGGACAGAAAGTCTTCCGTTGGGCGGTTTACGAAGTTGCCAAGGTCGGTAAAGCGATCATCGCCAAGTCGGGCCTAACGCCAGCCGATATCGCTGCTTTTATCCCCCACCAGGCTAATGAGCGCATCATTGATTCCTTGACCAAGTCGATGGAACTTCCCGATAGCGTGGTTATCGCCCGCGACATTCGCACCACCGGAAATACCTCGGCGGCATCTATTCCACTCGCGATGGATGCCTTACTCGCCGAACACCCAGATTTACATGGCAAGAATGCACTACTGATCGGATTCGGGGCTGGGCTGGTTTATGCCGGTCAAGTCGTGGAATTACCACCTCAACCAAAATAGGAAAAGAGATAACCAAATGGCACTAACTCAAGATGAAGTACTCGCAGGGATCAAAGAGATCGTTGTAGAAGTTGCTGGCGTTGACGCAAGCAAGATCGAAATGTCAAAGAGCTTTAGCGATGACCTCGAAGTTGATTCACTCAGCATGGTTGAAGTAGTTGTCGCCGCTGAAGAGAAGTTCGGCGTGAAGATTCCTGATGAGGAAGTCACCAAGATGGGCACAGTCGGAGATGCAGTTAACTTCATCGTTGGCGCCTCGAAGTAATTAGAGAGTAATTATATAAAATGAATAACAGAACCCGCGTTGTAGTCACTGGACTAGGTGCAACCAC